>Ga0116227_10004260_pt1 | contig 31123 bp, 16 predicted proteins | sample S1TSphgellanicum_FD_89693 | JGI IMG/M metagenome (GOLD analysis project Ga0116227, IMG submission 89693) | Host-associated microbial communities from peat moss isolated from Minnesota, USA - S1T2_Fb - Sphagnum magellanicum MG | ecosystem: Host-associated > Plants > Peat moss > Unclassified... | reverse complement strand
TATAAAAAAAAAATATATATATATATATATATATATATATATATATATATATATATATATATATATATATATATGACTTGCTAAACATATGTTGATTTTCATTTCTTAACTTATTACATATCATTTTCATTAATTTTTCAAACCAAAAAGTAGGTTTGATATTTTTCAATTGATTTCAAATGTACTTTGTATCTACTTTTAAAATTCATTTACTTTTAATTTTTTAAAAATTAGATTCTTATAAAATTAATAAAGCTAACTAATGTTACTTGACACAAACTTTCACCTAATTTGATGCTATTTTATAGTAGTTATATGAGAGGTGCAGGGTTAAAGTGGAGACATTTACTTTTTTGGTATATTTTATCTTACTTTGACCTTTTAATCAAACTCTTTTCTAGCTATATTTTGTACGTGTTATCACTTAGGTTATAGCGGAAGGTTCTTACTTCTTTATGGTAATTCCTAAGAATGAAAGGGAATTCAATCCAACAAATAGGCATAATTTCCTTCCCACTCTCAAGGAGTAGGAATAACATCTTTTTTTCTCTAATTCCTTTGTGTTGAAGGGCAAGGTTGGCCTTCACCAAGACGGGGTTATGGTCTACCCTACTTTTGTCATAGTGAAGGATTTGATTGAAAGTTGTTCTTAAATTTTTTTTGTCAAGTAAAGGGTGATAAGGTCATCTATTTAAATTGTATCTATGGAATACATGTATTTTTAAAAAAAAATTATGTTTTGAAACGACCTTTTTAAAAGTGGCTTTTAGATTGATATTTTTGTCTACTCACTTTATTGAAATCTACTCCCTTTAATTTTTAGTATAAAATTCTGATGATTGAAAATCTCAAAAAACCTTTTATTTTCAAATTTCAAATTTCACTTTCTCATGAGATACTGCTAGTAAAAAATAAGGTTGATCTCCAATCCTTGGTTTAAGGGAAATGTTTAAAGAAACCACATATGTTTTAAATTCCAAGACCATTTAAAAATAATCTTAAACCAATTTGGTGACATTAGAAGAAAAATATGTATTTTCAACTAGTCTTTATGATTAAATTATAGTTGCAAGAGACATTTTGTAACTAAAATCTCTTTAGTTGCCTAAGATAAGTCGCATGTGATAAATTAGTCATAAATGACAAAGGGTATTGTATGAAAGAAAAAGTCAACAAATACATTTCATCTTTTGACTCCATTGTATACGTATTGTCACATGTGATTAAGATGTAACCATTTTGGTCACAATTGAGGGCAAATGATGTGTTGCCACGTGTTTTAATATTTGATTATTTAAAATATAATGATGATAATTATTTTGAAATAATGTAGGATGTTCAATTCAAATACTTGGATGATCTTCTATTATGATACATGGCCCAATGTAAGTATGCTTCATGGCATAATTTTTTAAAAATAAAATAAAAATATTATGTTGGTAGGTACCTAGGTAGGTACATAAATAGGTGCCTACAAACCTAAGCTACATACCAACCTACTTACTTAGGTAAAAAAAAAGGTAGGTATTTAGGTAGGTAGGTCAAACTAGGTATTTACCTAGCTAGGTAGATAAGTAGGTTGGGAAGGTAAGTATTTTAGAATTGTGCACAATTTGTTTTTTTGTTTTGGGTTGAACCTTTTGATTAGGTCATCCCATGTGCATAGATTTTTTAATGTGAAATTAGATAACCACACCCCTTTGTTTATATATTGTTCAAAATAAGAATGAAGAACAAACAATATGGGATAAATTTTGAACTTGCAACTTCTTCACAAACTAAATTGTAATTCCAAAACTTTCTTCACGCCTTATTTTCTTAGTTTTTAGATTTTTAAACAATTCAAATACTAATAATATAATCATTTATTTAATAATGATTAAATTTACATATATTTGAATTATAAAGTATACATTACAAATATTTAGTATTCATTATTAATTATTTAAATAAACAATAATTTCTTAATATTTAACAAAATAATTATCTAGTTACTCACAAGTTATTAATACATAACTCATAAATAATTAAATAACTAAAATATTTTATTACTTTTTAGGATCTGATCAAATTTAATGACTATAATTTAAAAATATAAATTTAAAAAATATTTATGTTAAATTTATAAGTAATGAATGAACAATTGCTATTAAAAAGTAAAATTTTACACGAATTTAAAAGAAATTATTATTCAACTAATTACATTGCTTATTGTATAATTAAATTTATTATTGTAAAAACTATTATAGGTCAAGTAAGTTTTTTCACTTGGTAATTATTAACCATAAATACAATAATTTGTTTAAAGAAACATTAATTTTCATAATTACTGTAAAATTACTATAATATATTTATCATAGATGATTAATCACAGAAGTTTAAAAAAATAATTATATAATAATTCGTGAAATTAAAATCAGGAAAATAATTATTTTAACTACACTATAATTTTAAAAATTTTTTAATTCAGTTTTGAAGTTATAAATTACAAAATGAATAATTATGTTTAATTAGAAAATAATTATGCACATACTAATTAATTCTTATCTGAAGTAATTACAATGATTTTAAAGTAACGTCACATTAATTACATTAATTAATTTCTTTTAATATAAGAATATAAATTATATAATATACAAACCTATGTTATAACAATAATTATTTAGTGTAACCTAGATTTAATAAACATAATCATTTATAATTATATATAAAATTGATTTATTATGGATAACACTAGTAGAAAAAACCCTTAAAACACAATCAATTTGAATTAAAATATAAATTTAAGATTCCAAAATAGTAATTCAGAATTCAAATATCTGTTTTTAGATCAAATAAGTTTTTTGAAGTTAAATAACAAATTTTAGAATTGAAATGTCAATTTTTAGATTCAAATAGTAATATTCAAAATTTAAATGTCCATTTTAAGAGTCAATTAATAATTTTATGAATTGAAATATTAATTTTGAGAATGCAAAATAATAATTTGGAATTCAAATTTCAACTTTCAAGTCAAATAATTTCTTAAAATTTAAATTTAAAACTTCGTAATTCAAATAACAAATTTCAACTTCAAATAAAAATATTTAAAATCAAAATATTGATTTTTAGACTCAATAATGTTTTTTGAATAGAAATATTAATTTTTAGATTTGAAAATAATAATTTAGAATTCAAATATCAATTTTTAGATCAAATAAGGTTTTTGAAGTTAAATAACAATTTCCAGAATTGAAATGTCAATTTTCAGATTCAAAGAAGAATGTTCAAAATTGAAATGTCCATTTTTAGACTCAATTATTAATTTTCAGACTTGGAGTATTAATTTTGAGATTCCAAAAATAATAATTTGGAATTGAAATTTCAGGTTCAAATCAAATGATTATTAAAAATTTAAATCCAAAATTTTCAGAGTTGAAATATAAGTTTTGATATTCATCTAAAAATATTCAAAATGAAAATGTCCATTTTTATAATCAATTAATAATTTTCTGAATTGAATTACTAATTTTTGGTTTCAAAAATATTAATTTAGAATTCCAATATCAATTTTTAGATCAAATTAGCCTTTTTGAATTTAAATGAAAATATCATATTGAAATAAAAAATTTGAAATTCAAATATGTTTTAAACAATTGAAATAGCAATTTTTAGATTCAAATAATTATTTTGAGATTCATTTATGAACAATATACATACGCATGCATGTTTTATATATAATTTTAGTACATACATTAAAATACACCCTATGTCATTGTGAAATATCTTTAGGATGTAACTGATTTGGTGACTATTGTGATTAATGGGACATATCAACCTATTAATGGATGGGAGTAAATGTAAAATTGATCAAACCAATAGGATGAAATTTTTAATAGTTGCATCATAGTTGTGAGAATGACCAAAATAGTTGAAATTTGGTCTTGTAGTTGCAAATATTCCCAAATCTAGTCACAAACGATTACAAGTCGCATATAGTCGTAAATGGAGTGGTTTTATTTTGGCTGATTTCTACTAGTGTGAATTGGCTTGCACATTTATAACACATGTAAAACACGAAATAAACATGGGCATAAGAACATTGTCAAAATGGCGAAGCTTGCCAAGTTATGAAAAATTTGTATTTCTACAAAAGTTTTTAGAATGTGGGTCATGCTTTAATTTGTGAGGTTCATGGGGGTAGAGGTAGATGGGTAGTTCAAATGGGAATGGAAGAGTTGGCACTTATGGGAGTGTGTGAGGATGTTAATGCATTTGAGGAGGTTGACTTTAAATATATTCATTGGGGGGCATAGTCCTTGAAAATGATTAAACATACATACCACCTTGTTATTATTTATTTAACATTGGTACCTAAATGTAGGTATAAAGTTTGGCTTGTTCTTTTACACTAAACTAGCAAGCTTTATGGATCATACCTAGTTTCCTTCCCCTAGCCTGAAAGGGAAAGTCTATTTTTGTCTGCAATTTTAAACCTTTAAGTGTGTGAGTTTCACCCATGTTGTTTCCTTTGGGTGGCATCCTTTCCATTTGACCATATATTGCTTGCCCAAACATCTAGTTTGTTTTACACCCAAGATGTATTCAAACACTCTTACAAACGTATGCTCAATGAGGTCAAAACATGGGTGATAGGCTTGTTTCCTATTTAACTTCCTTTTGTCATTAAATGATTTCAAAGTTTAGACACATGGAAGGTTGGATGTGCCACAAAAGTTGTTGGGGAAAAAAAAGTATAAACATTAGGGTGGGGTTTATAATGCACCTTGTGGGGCTTCACATACATCAATATGAATCAACTTGCCAAGACTTCCAACATCTTAAAATCTTGAATGTTTAACCACACAAGGCCACTAATCTCAAATTCAATATGCATTTGAGTCTTATTGGCTTGCTTTTCATAACTTGCACGTGTCTTCTCCTAGAGCTTAATGGTTTGCATGTTCATCTTTTTGTGTTTTCTTGCCATCTCTTTAGTATTATCATCTCCTTTTGTGATAGTCTCCTTTCTTTTTTAGGATGGCTATGTACATGGGTTGTCTTGCTTCAACTCCTAAGTCAAATTCAAAAGGATTTATTCCAAAAATGATTGGTCAAGTTGTAACAAAATTTTGTTAACCCTAAATGGTCTCCCCAATTCCTATGAATGGTTCCCACATATTGGTTCAATATGCCATTGACCCTTTTGGCCATTGGTTTGTGGATGAAATTCTATGTTAAACTTTAATGTAGTTCCAACTTTTTTCAAAAGAAGAATTTCAAATTCCAATGTGAACTTTTTGTCATGGTCGCTCACTATGACCTCCAACATGCCATTGTGTTTAACCCACATGTTGAAGAATAACTTTGTTGTTTTCATCATTGTGGTTGTGATTTTAGTTGGCCAAACTTAGCCAACTTGGAAAACCTATCTACCACCACCATGATGGTGTCTTTTTCTTGCCACTCCTAAAAACATGTCATAAAGTCCATTGATCATTCTCAAACATGTTTGCCAAAAATTAATAGGATTTTATATAACCTAAATTTTTTTATACATTGATTTGGTATTTTGGCATTTCACACAAATGCACATGTAGTGTATTATGTTTTTTTCATCATTTTAGGCTAATATAAGCTTTTGCTCAAAATTGCTTTTATGGCCTTTTCACCATAGGTCTTGCCATTAACACATGCATTTCTTTCATAACTTTCATGTGCAACTTTCCTTTCACCACATAAACACATAATTGCTTCCATTTAAGCAACTTGTTTAAAAGGGTGATGATTTTCGTCTTCATTTTGTTGCACAACTTTCCAAAGTAGTGTTGCAAGAAATGATTTTTTCACATACCCCTTTCTTATTTTGCACTCAAGGTCGCTTTTGCCCACAAACATGACACATGGGATTTGAACAGTCCCCATGGACAACTTCCCTTATTATTCCATGTGATTCAAGGCATGAGCACCACATTATCTTTGCCTAATTTATGGATTAATTTTATGTCCATAAGTGCCAAGGTGTCATGCTAATGGAATTGCTTTGCAATGGCTTTTGGTTGTGTTTCAAAATACCTCAAGAACACATTGTTTATGAAAACCTTGGTCTTTTGCAACCTTAAATAATGTTGTTTAGTCTTGAGGTAATTCACCATGGTAGATAACCTTTTTCATCTTAGTTTGATCTTCATAAATTTCTTACTTTTAAAAACAATAGGATGTGCATCTTGTACCTACATTGGTGTGGAATGTAAATGGCTTGGAAAAATTGAGGAATTTCAACACAAGGGCCATTGAAAATCTTCCTTTAAATTCCTCAAATAAATTTTGCTATTCATTTCGCTAATCGAATGACAACTTTGTTGTAGGAGGTTAGATAATGACTTGGCCAATGTTGAAAAGTCTTTAATAAATTTCTTATAAAAGTTAACCAAGTTAAGCAAGGATTTTACCCCATTGGTGGTGGTTGAACTTTGGCATTGTTTGATAGCTTGGACTTTCTTTGGGTCCACTAAAAGAAATGTTGTCAGATGTAACGACATTATTTGCAATTACATGTGACTATTTGTGATTTACAACTAGTTTTGATCATTTTTGTGATTAATCTTCATGTTCATGTTTGCAAGTACATTAGGATGTAAGCAAGATAAAGTGAATAACTCAATTACCTTGTCAAAACTAGAACAAATAGATTTAAAATAGCAACAAAACCCATTATAGAATTGTGGAACATTGAATGTTTTCATTTCAATGATTAAATATGATATACATTTATTTTAATGTGCATTGATTTTCATATTTCAAACTGTAAAGGTTTTAAGTAGGTTTTTCAAAATGCAAGTAGCTTTTGACATCTATTTTTCACCATGGGCTTTTGGTTTCAAGTAGGTGTCAAGTAGGTTCTTACAAAAAAGAAGTGGATTTTTTTTTTGATGACTTGCTAAAACATATGTTGATTTTCATTTCCTAAGTTATTACATATCAATTTCATTAATTTTTGAAACCAAAATGTAGGTTTGAACACATATTTTTTAATTGGTTTCAATGTACTTTTTATCTATTTAAAAAATTCATTTTCTTTTAATTTTCTTAAAATTAGATTTTTATAAACTTAATAGAGCCAACTAATGCTACTTGACACATATTTTCATTTAATTTGATGTTATTTTATGGTAGTTATATGAAAGGTGCAGGGTTAAAGTGAAAATGTCTATTTGTTTGATCTACTTTATCTTGCTTTGACGCATTACAACTAATTTGCAACTCTTGTGGTTTTCATCTTTCCATGTAAGTAATTTTTTGTTTGGTTTTCATTTGAAAAAGATTATAAATGTCCCAATAATTACAAATCTGACCAAACAATTTGCAACCCTCTTAGTATACAAAGGTAGATTTTGTGTATTCTAAAAGGTAATTAGGTTACACTAGGATGTGCAAATGGATAATAATTTGATTTTTTATGATGGGTGTATTGATGTCATATACACCCCATATAATTTAGAATATTTCAAAATATATGAATCATAATACCATATGTATATTGGGAATTTATTATTTTTGTATTTAAGGTATATATGAACTACATGAAAACCATATTTCATGTGTATTCAAACTTTATTATTATGGTTAAATGGCTCTAATATTAAGGGCATACTAAGTGTATATCAAACATATATTAAAATATATTAATGTATTGAGACATTTTTAACATATATACAAAATATATTAAGGCCATATTAATAAAAATATGTAACCCAAGGTTTATTACATTTACTAAAATTATCATTTTCGAAATTAAATAAAATTAGAATTAGAATTAATTATGTACAATTATATTTAATAAGAAATACGACAAGAAAAAAATTTAAGAATAATGATATTAAAATAATTCACACAATCAACGAACTACAAAAATAACTTTAAAAACTTTTTAGTTCATATTTTCAATCTTTATTTTTAGTACTACTTCATGCAATATTTTTAGATAATTTTTACTAAAATCATTACCATAAATGTCATACTTTATTAAATTATCATTTCATTATTATAATAAATATTATTGAGGTAATTTAATTTACATCAAAATAATAATAATAATAACTATTATTGTTCCTATTATAATAAATAGTGAATATTATATTCCTAGGAATAATTCAATTTTAAAATTCTACCTTACAATAATTATAATATTAAATTAATGATTATTAAAAGACCATTACGCCTACTGAAATTTCTTTTATTATTTTTAATTTTTTACAACTCTAGTCATCATTTTCAAATACTGAGCTTTATAACTAACATCGACTAAAAAAAAGAAATAATAATCAAAATAATAATAACAAAATAGCCAGCCTAGGTTAGCTACAAGTTACAATAGTGATTTAATAAATAAATAAATAAATAAATAAATATTTTCATTATCTATTTTTTTAATATTACAGCTCTCTAATAAGTACTGTACTTATTAGTATAAATATTATATGTAATATTTATAATATGTTTCTGATAGTATTATTATAGTAATGATTATTAGAGAATATTTAATGCCCAATAAAAATTTGATTTCTATTTTTATTAAATATTGAGTATTATAGGTAATAATTATGCACTATAAAAAGTGATGCAATAATAAAAATTAAAAAATAGGTTTCCTAGTGTAGTTATTAGGTACTAAAATATTTTAATAAATAATAATAATCATAAAAAAAAAAAAAGCCTTACTAGCATAGTTAGTATAGAAATTTTAATTAATTGCTATTTATTGATAAAAATATTATTATACTTACTTTTAGAAATATTATTATTAGTATTAAATACTAGCCTCAAGTAAAGTAGTTGCTAAAGTTGTTTGGTTGTGAAAAGTATTACAAGACCTTGGTTTCCACCAACTTAACCCTATTGTAATCTATGCGAATAAGCTTAGTGTGATCACTCTGATTCAAAATCCAAAATATTATTCTAGAAGTAAACATGTTCATAGGTTTTTGGAGTTTCTGCACAAGAGCAAGTGAATGCTGAACAAAAGTTGTTGAATAAATGTCAAGATTACAAGCCTCCAAGAAAATTTTCAAATAAATATAGGTTCCAAGATCATCTAGTCAAAACTAGAGATAGAAAACCCAATATAAAATAAATGCATTATATAAAGATGAACAACATTAACATAAAGTTGTAACAAAACAATTATAAATGCAAGTCAAACATCTACTCTTCTACTCAATCTTGGTGATGGAATAAAGCTCAATGAAATCGAATGCATAGAAACTATCCCAGTGAAATGACAAACTATCAAAGAACTTCTACACCAAGAAAGGATCTACTTCTGGAACGAGAGTATAGACTGTGTGGATGACACATGAGAAACCTTGAGAAGAGGAGAGCAAAGTCCGGAACTTCATCACAAGTGACTTAACACAATTTGACCTTGGTAAAGTGTCCAATACCCTAATAGTTCCCCCTCATATTACATCTGTAAAGACCTAGACAAGTGGGTAATTATAATAGGTAAGCAAGTAAGGAATGCAAGTGATTATTATGCAAGTAGGGAAAACGCATGGTTACTATTAGGTACGTAGATGCATGTGGATGGTTAATTCTGATGATGATGATTAATCAGAACTAGGTTATGTAGGACAATTTTAATTTCAACAATTTTTTGAAAAATTTCAAATTGGAACTTGTTTAGCCAAATCCCAAATAAAAGGAAAGGCATTTTCTCAAATGTATGTCTTTTCAAAGTTTTGTTTTTCAACCATAGTCATGAGTAGATTTTCAAAACCTTCAAACCAATTTGTATCCCATTTCTCCTCAATTAAATTGGAATTTAATAAAATTTGAATTAAAATTTTGAAGTTGAATTGAATTGAATTGAGTACACTTTAAAATTGAATTGAATTCAAGTTGGATGCAATGTCATTCAATATTTTCATTTGAATGGAACTTAATTTTCACAAAATCAATTCATGTTTTTCATCAGTTGATCATCATGGGTAGTGCATAGTGGTGTGAAGCTGAAATAATACATAAGCAAAACACAGTGATAGCAATGGGACAGAAATACAAAGGAAAAATGTTTCCTGTCCACACACCATCCATCCTTCAGAGTGTGCTGCAGGGTGCCAGTACACTCTGGCCCTGCATTATTGCTTTCAGTTCCTCTGTTTGGGGGAAGTTGAAGGATAATGGAGTGGGGCAACAACCCTCTGTTGGGAGTGATTTAACCTTGACATCAAGAGAACCTTTTATTTAATGGCTTTAAACTTCAGTTTGCATATGTTGCACGAAAAGGCAAACAAAGGTTTAGTCAATCAATTGAATCTTCATATTTGGTAGAGGCATGTGTCGCACTGTTCAAAGCCATTTCAATCCATCCAAGACAAGTAAAACGAAGTTGCAGTAACTATTGTAGGATGAAAAATAATTCTAAATTTGAAGACAACAAACATATATTTGATTCCTATGACAAATTGTCATTTTTTGGCATCCATCCAAGATCAACTTGTACTTACAACCAACTATGTGATGATGGAAAACATGGGAAAATGATTGAATATTGCAAGTGGCATCAAACGTTCCATCCATCAGTTGTGGTTGCTGGTATTCAAATTATTAAGTCTTTTGAAAGCAGATACACTTACCTACTACTATTTTGCATTCAGTAGATACTCCAATATTGAATAAATTTAGATAAATTGAAAACTTAGGTTCTGTCAGTTTCTTTTGGGTGGTGTTATGTTCATTAAACTTTCCTCTTGTCAAAATTTGTCATAACCAGCATTGGCCGATGTCGATTCAAAATCTATCTGTAATCCCAGCTTACTAACTTTGACATTCTTGTTGAATAATAAATTTCTAATTGTACAAGACTTGACCAGGAAATCTCCTTGAGATGTTGTAAGTCCTTTGATGTACCAGCTTGTATAATTTGTTTCCTCAGCAACCAAAATCTGTATTCTTTTATTTTTCTAAAGAAAACATATTAAAGTTGGGAACAAGTCTCAAGGCGAGAGTGAGGATGGCAATGAAAGGACTCCACATTTTCAGAATTAGCATACATCACTAGCTGGGCGTGGTTGGATGCATGTTCATAGAAAATTTGACTTTGGGAACCCCCCTCTCTCTGTTTCAGGGCTGCCTGAAATGACTGGGTCCACATAGGGAAGTGAAAAGCCCAGAATGAGGACAAGATTCCGTTTTTTTCAATTTTGTCATGTAGCAGACGTGGCAATCATAATAAGAAGATTTTGCCAAATTTGACAAAATGGAGCTATGAAAGTAAGAAGAATTTAAGTATCCTTCTATGTTGTTGGTTGCCTTTTGGAACCTAAAGGCTGGAGCATAATTGTGATAGCACAACGCCTGTGGGAATGTTGACGATGGTGGGAAAGTGGCAAGATTTACCAAAGTTTTTTTATAATCTAACCCCAATTCTTAGATGGCGTTTGACACATCATGGAAATTAGCCTAGAGTTAACAGTTACCACCAGCATAAACAGAGAATCCATAAACAAAATGTAGATTTCACATTACAACACCAATATTAGTTAGAACTGAAAAATATGTCCAAGTATCTCAACATTGAGCACAATTGCCACCATTTGTATCAGTCCATCTCCATCTTTGTCAGAGCCCAACGTTCTCTACAATCTGGCAACTCTATTTTGTTTTGCAATAGAAATTCTATGTTTTTGTAATCCAATCTACATTGTTGCAAATCAAAATGCATTTCATAGACAGCAATTATCATGGTGAACACGATGTCATCAACCAACATTGACAGGCACCACAAGTAGCAAGTAAATCTTCAGATCCATCTTGACATAAATCCATGTATTAAATCTTGAATTCCTTCTACCATGAATCCATAAGTTGTTACCACACCATGATTAGAATCAATTAAAGTTAAAACAAACAAAAAGTTGCACACATAATAAAGTTATATATCCGTAAAGTCAGGAAAAGACGGCACTGGAACCCACTGTTTGGTCGCATAGGGGATGAGATTTCAAAAAGCAGGAAAAAAAAAGTACACTGGACTTCAAGGTGATATGAAACTCAGTTTAGCAGCAAATTTGGTGCTAAATTGAGTTGCCCTGTCCTTTCTTTTCCTGAATGCCTTCAACCAATCATTATTGCTGCTATGTGTACTGCTATGTGTACTGCTATGTGTACTGTGGTTATAAATGTTCTCGACCCTGGTGCATCTAATGCTGAGTCTCAGTATTTCATACCCTTATTTCATGAAATTTCATGATTTTGCGGGCCACAGCCAGGAGGGGATGAAGCATCAAATGGGGGGTGCAACTCACGCCCAACGGGGCATGACTTTACGGATAACTCTACTACATGGAATCAGAATTACATAAACATTATGAATGTACCAAATCAACGTGACAGATCTTAATGACACAAGTGAAATTGTTGTCAACTCCATTACAGCAACAATGAAGGAATGTCAACTCCAGTACAACATATTAAAGAGAGGCCTGACCAAGGCTGAGGAAATGCTCCCGGTATTCTAATTTTGGGGACTGGGGATTCTTTACTAATTTTCACTCTTTACAATGAGTTTATGGCGTCGGTTCTCAAAAATCAAGGTTTTTTTGTTTTTCATATTTTATTTTTATCTTTTTTTTTTGGGTTCGTTTATTGTTATATATATATATCTTTTTTTTCTTGAATGAAAAATGGAAATTATGATTGGCCCTTAAAACAAACACCAATCTTCTTCCAATAATCAAGGCTAACCTACAAATAAAATAAATGAAATGTCAAAATTAAATTTAAAAAAAATAACAAAATTACAAATGATTTTTTTAAAATAAAAATAAAAATGAAGATAATTTAATGGATTAATTCTATTTATAAAAAAAAGAAAAAAAATTACAAGTTTGAGACAATTTCTTGTCTTCTTTCCCTTTCCTGCAAAACCAAAACAAAAATAAATTATATCACATTGTACAAAAATTTGAAAAACTAAGGAAAAACTTTTGAAAATGATCAAATAAAAACTGAGAAAAATTTCTAAAGAAAACTCACCTTGGTTGTTTAGCTTTTGCTTGCTAGTTCTAGTTTCAAGGACTACTTCCAGGAGAAAAAAAAAAAAAGGTGGGGCAAGGAGTACCATCCGGGGAACCTGTTTAATTGTTTACAATTTTACGTTCGTTTGGGACCAGAGAGTCCATTAGATGAAAGGTAAATCATGGAAGACAGATTGTCCTCTGGTACTGGCAGCATGCCACAAACTTGGCCAAGGCGACCATGTTCGTAGTCTACATGACTTCAATAAGAGTGCTTGTGTGGGTGAGGGGCAAGGTCGAATAAAAGCGTTCCCTAACTTTTTGTGTATTTGGACAGACAAGGAGTAGGTGTTTTTCATCCTCTATTTTCCCCAAGTCACAGCCTCGACAAAGCCTCTCTGCATGTGGCACGCCCTTCCACACACCTAGCACTGCCACAAGCTACGGGTTGCTACACTGAAACCAGGCCAAAGCTTTTCGCAACTAAACATAGTTGATGTCACACAAGTAGCTTTCGCTCTTGTATGACATACCCTTGAAACGCAAATATCTTGTTTGCATGTTGGTCCCGATCTTGCGGTTGGTGAAGAGCTTTTCAATGAAAGCTAACCGCATATTATCTTTCACCCTTTTTACACGCAACATTGTGTGGGGAAAACCTAAAGGGGGTGGGGCCCCAACCTTCTAGTTGATTAGGCCTCCCGTCATAGATCTAGCATCAACCAGTTGCATTAGTTGTAGTGTGGCTAGCTCAGCCATCTGAACTCCCATTCGTACGTTATGCGTGTTGCACCAAAGTATTTGGCTCTTTGCCCAACTTCTTACCCTTGCTAGACGGGTCGGATGTATGTGCGTTGTCCTAGGAATTATTCCCAGTGGCAGTTGAGCAGTCCTCGCCTGGAGTGCATGGGTCGTTACAAGCTGAGGTGCTGTTTCTAGCGGTGATTGAACCGAAGGTAGAAAACCTGCCACCTTTTAGGGTTGATTCTGGAGTAGCCATTTTTTCACAGATCCAGCCCAACATTTCTTTCCTGCAACAAGCATAGCGAACTGGGCTTCCCATGCCTTTCCCAAGATGTGGTCTTTAGTGACCGTGCTCACATGGTTATAGTACAACAGCGTTTGTCCCCATGCAAAGTGTTCAAAGGGGAATTTGCTGGTTGTTTTTCGCACCCCGAATAGGGACTTGAGGAACCTTAGGTACACTACTTCAATAGCCTCTATTTTCTTAGAGTTCACCCAAACTTCACATGCATAGTTTGCTATGGAACACACCAACATGTTGAAGAGGTCACAACGTAGCTTAACGTTCATAATACGTAGCTCCAAACAATGGCGGTTCAGTGCAAATAGCAAGCACCTATTGGCAGCTGTTAGATGTTCCATTGCACTATCCAGGTTCAGGGTGGTCTCGAACAAGATCCCCAAATATTTGAAGGTTTGCACACGTTCAATAACATTACCTTCAAACATAAATTCTTGGCATGGGTCAACAGAATTGAACACCATGACTTTTCTTTTTTTCACGTTCACTATAAATCCACGTTCAACATAGAACTATTGGCTGGAGTGCGTCTAATTGTTGCTGCAGTCCCACCTATGACTCCGACGTCAAAGCGAAATCATCTGCAAAAAGCAACAGCCATATGTGCACGTCTGCTAGGGCCGGTGCATCGCATTCTCTGCTGTCCAAGTGCCCTTCTAGGGCATCCAAATATAGCCCAAACAGTAGGGGTTGAGAGGACAACCTTGTTTCACACCTTGCTGGCACCTGAAGCTGGAGGTGACAACCTTGCTTGGGTGGTTGATGCATACGGTATCCTTGGCATACATCACCTGCAAGCATCGCAAAAAGTGTTCCTCCACCCCAAGGCCAGCCAACATCGGCCACAACATTTCATGCGGCACAATATCAAATGTTTTTTTGAAGTCCACAAAACAACAATAGAAGGGTTTCTTTATTGTCTTGCTCTATTCTATCAGAGTTCGTAATATGAAAAGTTGGTTAGTAGTGTGGTAATTTTTCCGAAACCCAGCTTGACCTTTGGCACATAGCCCATGTTGTTTAGCCCACTGGCTCAACCTTTTGTCAAGGATCATAGCAAACAACTTTGCTAGGATAGGCCCAATCGTTATCCCCCGTAGTTGTCAAATTCAGAAGCATCGCCCCCTTTAATGAACGCGTGGACCACCTTAGTGGAAAGGGCTTTTGGAAAGGTTTCGTTAGGAAGTAGTTCAATGTTGTCAATAGTGGTATGTGTAGCAGCTCTCCCGCATCCAAAATGAACTCAGCTTTCATACCATCCAAACTGACAACCTTGTTCTTTTGTAGTTTTTTCAGCGCCTGAAGTAGTTCAGCAAGTGTGATATTTCTATTCAAGGTGTGGCTAGGTGGAGGTTTGGAAACACAAGTGAGGACTAGGAACAAGCAAGTGGGGAGTAACCAGGGGGGAACAGAGCTAACATGGGGGGGCCAGAGGTACCTTAAAAAAAACCGAGGGGAGCAAATAGAAAATAGCCAGGGGGTGGAGTAGGGATGTGGAATAGTAATGTGGGGGAGCAGCCACAAGGGGATATTAAGTGGGGAGTAAGGACTAGGGACGTCGAGTAGCAATGTAAAGGAGTAACCATGGAATGGAACAACAAACGAGGAGCCATGCGAAGGAGCAACAAGTGAAGAGTAACCACGCGAGGTAGTAATAATGTGGAGCAACAAAGTAAACAGGGAGCCATGTGAGGGAGCAGCAAGTGAAATAGGGAACCATGTGAAGGACCAGCAAGTGTGCAGCAGCCACACGAAAAGCAATAATGTGGAGCAACAAAAACAAGTGAGGAGCCAAGTGAAGGAGCAACAACTTGGAGCAATAACCAAGGAGTACCCACGTTGGGGAGCAACAACACACACACACATGAACAAACCAAAAGCAACAAAGAAAAAAAAACAACTTACAAATTACAAATTGAAACTAAAACCCTTACAAAACGAAGAAAAAAGTAACATAACACAACTAAATTTTTTTAAAAAAATCTTTAACAAAAGAAGAAAAAAAAGTGCATAGGGTATAAAAGAGCAAATGTGGAGATGTAAAACTATGTAGGAGTACAGTGTGCCCAAGAGGGAGCTTGGAGCCTTTTAATAAACAAATTAAAACCCTAACCCCTAACCTTAATGTGACAACCACCTCCATAAATAGTAAGTTGAGTTTTTTTTTACTTTTTATTTTCATAAATAATAAAATTAATATTTAAATTTTTACTCTAATTTTTTACTTATTATTTTACTAATTTTTAAAACTATTATTTTTACTTCTTACTTATTATTTACTTATTAGTTTTTTACTTTTTACCATTAGAACTGAACTCTTTTAAAAATGTGAAAATTGGTATAGTTTTTAGATTTGATGCCCACTAAAAATCGCCTAGGTTCTCACTAGGTGGTTGTTATCTCCATTGAGAACCGCCAAGCAGGTTTTCAAGGCGGTTTTGAACAATGGTTTTGACTGGCTAGTTCTAATTAAAAACTAGACTAAAAACCAGAGTTGGTTTTCAGCTGGCAAATGAAAACCACCCAACACTGGTTATAACATAATCAGCCCACATAGTTAAAACAAACATGTTAAAAAATTTGTGGAGAGGCCAAGACACAAATTGCCAAGATTCCTCCTCACCATGTGGAGGACAATTTGGAAACAATCATGTCCAAGCTTGTGTAATTTAAGTGATCAGAGGTCGCGCCGCTTAAATTACCTAAATGTGCGCTTGTTGCTGTGCTTAAATTAAGGCATTTGTTGTCCGTGTGTGTAGTCGTTGCGAGTTCATCTCGTTCTTGATTGCTATCAAATATCGTCGTCTCGTTCTTTGACGTATGTGAAGGCTAATGACGTCTGGTATGGGCTTAAGGTGGCATCTCGTGATCCCAAGACTTCGAAGGTGTTTAGGCTTCAATGTCATTTCTGTATCGCCTTTGGTCGGGAGGAGAAGGTTGGATCCAAACAAAAGTTAACAACTACTGTACAAGGATGGTCGACCCCATTTTGTTACGACAACATTGAGAATCATATGCGCACCCAGCACCCAACTCAATGGGCACAATATGCGGCCATTAAATCCGACAATGAGCATGATAATTCTTCGCCGACGTTCCCGTTGCTTTCAAGAATTCCATCAAAGTGCATTTCCCGTCTTCATCATTGGGCACCGAACACCATATCGTTTTTGATATCGAGAGGAACATCATCGATACCATTGTTGGCAACATGTTGTGTGACCCTGCAGACGAATTCGACAATGATGATGACGTTGATGTGGAAGATCCTGTTTTCGGCAGTGAAGCTGAGCTTAATGCTGTAATGTGTTTACGTCTGGAGGCTGCTGTAACTGCCCAATCATGAGTGTTGGTGTTGTTCAAGCAAATTTAGTCTTAGGTAGATGACGACGTTAATGACGAAACGCAATTCTCTTATTCGGTGATGATCTCGAAGATGAAGACCACACTATTTAGTTTGGTTGTTCGTTAGGTATCTTGCGGGGCTTCGAACATTATTGGTTGCACCTACGATGTCTTGGGCTACCCTTGTTTGCGCGCTTGTTCTCACCAAGATGTCAGCAAGTTCATCCGGGTTGTTTGTGCTATCAATTTGCAGCGTATTGCTGACGTTCTACGGCGCTCTTGGGGTTTTTCAATAGCACTTGATTTTGCTACTCATCAAACCACATCGTATCTCGACTTGCGCTTCTGTGTTTTCATTGAGGAACATAGCACCATTGTCAACCTTCATGGGTGCGCGCTTCCAATGTTCGATCGCCATACCGACGAAATTATGTTTGACATGGTCGACAAATTTTTAATCATGCTCTGCCCTGATTGGATGATTCATCTTATTAGTTTGGCGTCTGATGGGGCGCGCAATATGACCAATCGCATTGCTAGCATTGTCATTCGACTGGACGCTGCCATGCATGCCGATTGCCCTTTAACTCAGATTTGGTGTGGAGCGCATCAATTAGACCTTGTCATGGAACACATTATGAACGATGTTGTCAAAGAACGCTTCTTCATTATCATGACTAGTTTCATCACTTATATAATCCGCCAACAGAAGTTAATCGTGGATATGAACACAACGTGCCCTTGCATTGTCAACCGATGGCTATTGACCGAGAAGGTTATTAAGTGGTTTAAGATTCATCATCCTGAATTACTCATGCATATCGTGGATATGAACACAACGTGCCCCGCATTGTCAACCGACGGCTATCGACTGAGAAGGTTATTAAGTGGTTTACGATTCATTGTCCTGAATTGCTCGCGCATATCGAGTCGAAGCAGCTAGCATCTGCCCCACCTCGTCTCTAGTGGGCTTCTTTGCTCGCAATGTAACATTTCACGAGTCGCACTGCTATCGCCTTTCGTTCGATCCAGGGATTAACGACATTATTGGAACAACAGCAAGCAGCATTGAATGATCTTGTTGCCTTTTTTATCGACGATGTTGGAGTGACTGGTCTGCTCACTACTGAATCGATTAGGAATCTAGACACATCAACCCATGTCATTAGCGGTTTCTATGCCGTCTCTATATCTAGTGTCCAAGAGTTTTTGAGCGGTTTGGTTACTTGGATGGACGCATTGATTGAAGAAGCAGATGATGTCAACTAGAACAACTTGCGTCGGGATATTGGCCTCATTTATGTCACGGCCTCTGATCGAATCAATTCAATTTGTGTCCATCACGATCACAATAATAATTCGTTTGTTGATCCTACTTCACTACCACCAGTTCTATCGCATGAGTTAGTCAAGTTCGCTGCCGCCCAATATATTTGTAAGATTCGCCAAAACGCATTTCGTTTGGAGCATCGCTATTCAACTGCTCAAATCGATATTATCGCTGATGAGCACAAGGCTCTCATTCATGCGTACCGATTCGAACTAGTGTTGAAGCAGGGTATTGATGCATTGTTTGGCAAATCAAGTTTTAAGGATGGATGGAGTTTACTTGGCATTCAGTTCCCCAATTTGATGGACTACTATGGAGTTGTTGCGACGTTATTCCCTGGAACAAGCACGGTTGAGTCAAATTTTTCCGTTTTGCGTTGGGAGAAGGACGGATATCACAAGGCATTATTGGATTTTGGATTGGAAGGTGTCCTACAATCAAAGCAGTACTTCTTCATTCAACAACTCCTTCATTAAAGCGCCCATTCTACCTACCCGACCTATCCCCTAAACTAATCTTCTTTGGTGCGACTAAATCAAGCTAATTTAGGTCATTAAGGCGGGTGCCTAATTTACATAGGCCAGATCATGTCTAATTAAAAGCTTGATATAATATTACAAAGCTTTTGACAAAATCTAAAAGACAATTCATTATTTTATTAAAAAATACATTTTTTTGAGAGTATTGAACATCCAAATTTGTCGGACATTGAAGCATTCCAATTAGGGCAAAAGGGTCTTTGGGCATTTCGGGAAAATGTTGTTAGGGTCCCAAAGTTTTTGCACCCGACCGTCAATCATGGGGAGCTAGTGAACATGTTTTAAGTTTTTTTTTGAGACATCTATGATTGAGGAATTTATCACTAATATCACTTGACAAATTTAGGAATGCATCATACAACATTCTTACAAATATAGATTGCAACATGGAAGTGAAATAAAAACACCTTAGACAATCCAATTGGGCAAACTTTGATTTAATTTCACATGATTTGCCAACATGTTTGTTACATTATTCTCTTAGTTCCCATATCTTTCTCACATGTGTTCCCAAAAAATAAGAAATCTTACATTGCTTAAAATAATTGATGTTTCATATGTATGTTCATTGTTTCCATAATTCTTTAAAATTGAATATAATTGTAGTTCTAAAATCAATTTCAAATCAAAGACTAGCAAAATGTTGGAGGCAAAGCTATTTCATATACATTCTCAAACTTGGTTGTGTTTATTCCTATGATAGAAGAAGACATTATCTTCACTATGCAAGATAATTTACCTATCATATGCTTCATCTTCATCTTTTATCACACCTCCATATAACACATAATTATTTTTTTATTTGAAATTTAGAACATGATTTGATTTGAACATGAAATCACATTTATTGTGTCCATATAAGATAAAATCATTTGCATTATTTGGATTTATCCAAAGTCTATGGTTTCAAGTAGTTCATTACATATTGTATATGTATGTAATTCAAAATAATCTTATTCAAAACAATACTTATTTCAATCCTTTTCAAAGAATAATTTGAAAAAGCACAAGACCCTTGTGGTTGGGAAAAAAATTGGATTAATTTAAAATTATATAGTGTGAATTCAAAGATTTAATTACTAAATATGATTCTAAACATTGATCACGATCATATGTCCTCATTTGTTCAAGTTGGTGTTCTTGGGCTATTGAAGGCTATTTTATATGTTGATTGTGATCATATTTTTTCATTAGGGGAAAAGCTAAACAATCATTAATAGAACAAAACACCCATAAAAGAGGGAAAAAAAGGTACAAGGTGGAAGGACCCAAGTCTTGTAAAAAAGAACCACCAATGGGGGTGGACTATTAAAGGAACATGAAAAAGTCAAATATTCAAACTAAGGTTATCACAATGTTTACACATTTGTCACAGTGTGACTTGTCACTTGAGACACAAACATAGAATCATGTCAGAATAGTAGGTCAACCTAGGTTAACCTAGGTCAAAATGAGGTCAAACTGCTTGCAAGACAATAAGGGGTGACTAAAAATCTTGTCATTTAGTCACCTTATACTTTGTAGCAACTAAAAATCATGTCATTCAATTGCTTTAAATTTTGTGGTGACTAAAATTTTTTAGTCACTTGGCTTGGCAATTGAAGTTGACAAAAAATTGGTAACCAATTTTTTTGGGTAGAACTTGAAAAATTTTAGGCAATGACTATTTTTTTGTCGGTAGTGACAAAATAAAATTTTAGTTGTTGGATCAATGGCCATTGTCAATCGAACGATTTAAATTTTCAAGTAGTTCCCAAAACATTTCGAATAACTGTTGAGATTTTTTTTTGAGTGGTGATAAAAAAACTTTTGGTTATTTGATTTGATAATTGAAAATTTTCGATTGCTTATTGTGGCAACTAAAAATTGGCAACCAAAAAATTTTGCTAACCCAATTTAGTGATAGGAAACGTGGGTGACAAAAAAATTTCAATTATTAAAATTGGTTTGATTAAAAAAATTTAGTGGCAAAAAGAAATTAATTGACAGTCATCCTAATGGTCAAAATTGATGCATTTGGATGGATGTCAATGTGACAATGGATGGAATTTGGGTGTGTCATATTGATTTTGATTAGCTTAATCCAAACCTTCCCCTTGTTGTTAGGAGCATATTAAATAAGGAAAGGGGAGGAACATTTGAAAAAACATTTACTTAAAAAAAACCTTCATTTATAGTAACAACATGTTTTGAATTAGAGGCCACCTACATTTGTTATAATATCACCAACACCTTCTATTTGTAAAATGAACGGTGCCCCTTTGCACTCCATGCCATGTTGCCAAATTGATGACAAAAATTGTTGGCCTTTTGATGGAAACACCCAAAAATCTCTATGGTTAAAATGAGAACTAGGTTACTAGGTATTGATTACAATAAAGGCCATCAACTTAAGCCACAACTATAGTGACAACCTCACAAGATAAAGTTGTCAGTGAAACCAAATATGCTTGAGTTGGGTAGTGATGGTGATGTTAACCAACATTTAAAACAACATCCACCAAAATGACAATGTTGATTTGTCGACGTGTAAATTAAAAGGCATATGACGAAAAAATGTTGGTTTACTCACATAAAATGTGAAATTTTACACATGTTGCAATAAATTCAAAAGCATCCCACACAACATCATGGGAAACCATCTTCTCCCCACTTTGAGCACAATGAAGAAGGTGGATTTTCATAGGGTCCAAAAGTTGGGCACAAATGCAATGTGACAAATTAAGGGTTAAGGGATGGGGGAGGCCTAATCAAGTGTGCAACAAAATGAAATTTTTTTTTAAAGCCAATCGAAAGAAAGGATCATTAGGTGAGCAAACAACCATGCACCCACACTCGGCCTTATAGAAGATCTCAAGCTTGCCCAATGCAAATCAAAAAGCAAATCAAAGATGATGTTAAAAATATAATGGTCGCGCAATCTTTTTGAATTTTTTTTTGAAGCCGATCTACTCCTTTTTCCACCAATTATTCAAATGGGGGTACACACGCCATCACCATTGTGGGAAGAAGCTATTGCATTAGCTTTAGATGGGTCTAGAAGGATAGTGAACCTAAATTGTTCTTTCTTATTGCCTCCAATAAGAACAAGCAAAAGTCCAATATGAACCTAAATGCAATGACAGGGGTAATTAAAGCCTAACTCCCCACATTGGTCATTAAAGTTTTTGTAGAAATGAGGCTTAACCTTCCATTATAAATGGGGAAACAAACTTGCCAATGGACTAGGGGAGCTTGAAGGCATTCAAAAGAACCTAGGTTTAAAAACCTTTCAAAAGCTCCCAACAGGGCCAAATTAAAAATGGTGAGCTAGTCCCAAAAATTCAAAAGAGGGGGGAAGCAATGAAACAATGAAATAGGAAAGTCTTTGAGCAAAACATCGAAAGAAAATCCCAAATGTTACATGGACATCTTCTAACTTCAAGAGCGCATTAACATGGCAAACATTCACATGTAAAGGCTTTTGCAAAAATGATGAGAAGAAGGAATTAAAGCTAGAAGGGACATTTAGGATCATAATGTCATTGATAAAACAACAAAAAACCAACTAGGAGGGCAAACCTAGGAGGCAAGCTAAAAGGGGCCCAAGTTGAACATTTGCAAGATTGAACAACCAACCCCAAATAAACTAACTAGAAGACAAAATGATCCTTAAAGGCAAAAGGAATAAAATGGGCAAGGTTGAAGATATGGGTGTGATTAGCCAAGGAAGGGAAAAGATTCAATGGGAAAATGCTTGAAGAACAATGTAAAGCAAAAAAACGAGCAAGCATAAAAAAAGGCCCAACAAGTGAATCACCTTGACATATGCCCATAGATGATAGACAAATCTCCCAAGGGGGAATGATGATGGTGGACACCCAAAACGGTTCAAATACCATGGACCATTACTTCACAACCACCCTTAATCATTGCCCCAAATTGATGCAACACCAAATGAAAAAAGAACATGTCACAAAACTATAGACATAAAACCTTGTTAACCACTCGATAAAGAGCTTCACCCATTGCAATTGGCCAAATGCCACTTGAAGGCTTGGCCAAAACTAAAAATCTAGTGGCACCAAAAATGTGGGCCACAAATTGTGAGATGCAACTTTAGTAACCACGTGGGAACTCAATTGATGAAACTTAATGAAACCATTAGTTGAATCCTTAAGGTTGAAAGAACCCTGAAATGCTCAAAGACCATGCCTAATAAACCACCTACTGATAAATGTGACATGTGCAAAAAAATGACCTAAAAGAATCCAAAGAAAGCTCCACATTTGTGTTTGGTTGAAAATCCATCAAAGAGTTTGAGTAGGGGGAATCCAAATTTGAAAGATGTAGGGTTTGTAATGTGCAAACCATCTTTGATGATGTTAAAACCAAGTCAAGAAGGGCAAGGGCCCTAGTTGCACAAGTAAACTCCTAGGCACACCCAAAGGCTAGGCTCCATCCTAATTAGTGTGAAGGGGGTGCAACATGAGTAGAAACTAGAAGAGGCAAGGTTATTAACAAAGCCCGATCAAAAGACAGTCGCCACAAGCGTATGTGCTTGAAAATCGTTGAAGGTGCACCTTAGTGTCCTTATGAGTTTAGTTTTGTCAACATGAGGAAGAAGAACAAGACACCATCAAAGGAACAACATGAATAAGTGTTAAGCGGACACATCAAACGGGTCTCATGCAAGTTAATGCAAAGGAAGGCAAAAACCAACATGCATCTTTCAACACAAAACAAAAGGATTACATGCATGTAGACAAGGTTGAAGAAGACCCAAATGGAAGACACTAAGGGGATCTAATGCAAGAATCCAAGCCCAAGCTACTTTGGGGGGAAAAGGGGTTAGCTAAGGGTTGATCAAGGAGCTAAGGGTGTTATCGAAATGCACAATCTAAAACATTTAATAATTCTTTTGGTGATGAGCCATGCCACGTTGTTTTTTGTAGCTAGAACAAGGGATGTCATGTTAAGCCTTGTTCCCACCCTCGAGGGACGAAGAAAGGATACATAGGCCTCAGACTTAGAGAACCACACCCAAATTAAAAACTAGTGGAGGCTTAAAAGCCAAAGGAGGTATGGCTTCCATTAACAAGCTTGCCTATCCTACATAAACCCAAAAGCCCAAAAAACAAAAAAAAAAAACCTAAAGGGGTAGCCTAAGACCATCACCCAAAAGGCAACCCACCCCCCGAAAAATGAAGTGTCAAAATAAATTTAGAAAAAACCATTTTCCTTCAATTCCAATTCATACAAAAAATGCACATATCCTTTCTGTCTTGGATACAATTTCTCTTAAATGTTGTAGTAGCACCAAAATCCTACTTGCCATTGGTGTTTGTTCTATGTTGTTCATTTGGACCGAAAGCCCTTTCACTTGCTTAATTCTCTTTTATTGCCTGCTCATTATATCCCTTTTGTGCATCTTCCTATCTCTTCTTTCTCATTAGTTGTTGTCATCACCATCACCAACCAACCACGTCTCTTAGTTTCCACACTTGGGCATTCAAAGTGAACCAATTGTTAAAGACTAAAAATTGATAGTGGGGCTTTTGTAAGGAAATTTGTGAAAGGTTGTAAGAAGTTTTCGTGTCTGTTCTCTTTCGATTTTTGATATTTTCAATAAAACTTTGGCATTCAACTGTGAGTGTGTGATCATATTGAAAGTGTTTTAGAGTGTTTCATATATTATACAAATGTCATGGTTTTTTGTGTGTAGGTTTTATGATTAGTTCATTAATCAATGGATCCTATTGACTCTTCTAGATGTAAGTTTGTATGTAGAAATTTGTTCAGTTTTTCAACAAATTTCCAAACAACATTTTTCATGTGTTAAAAATCATTTGTAACATGAACATATTTATGGAAAATTGAGATGTTGTGTCAAGAGAATTGGAAGGAATAAATATATGTTGTGCTAATTTAGAATGATTTTATTTCATGAGGTTCAAATGGAGTGTTACCATACATCTTGCAACTAAAGTTTATGATGCCAAAAGTAATTGAACTATTTTTTTCTTTGCTCCATTTGGCCTCCACCCCCTAAACTTTACCCCTATTTTAACCTAGGAACCAACTAGTGTGAATAAAAGGAGGGTTTCATCCTTAGTATATTGAGTGTTGGTCCTTAGTTTGAGTGGGTATGATCATAATAAAAAGTGCCAAAACCATGTTAAATGACCACCAAAACTATTAACTTTGCTACATTTATTTATGTGGTGCCACTTTTATGTCATGTTAATAATGGGAAGTTGTGTTAAATGATTAATATGAGTGTTAAGTAATTAAAATTAGAAATTCATTTAATTTAATTTGGGTTTTTGGTTTTAATAAAGAACTTTTGAATTTGAACAATAGTTTCATAAAAAATAGTCTATTTTGCAAAGGACTAGGGTAAAGGAGTCTTTTAATATGAAAAATTTGATGGTAAAGAAAATTAGATTATAATAACTTATTACCCACACTAAAAAAGCTCAAAATTTAAAAGTTATTAAATTTTTAAAATTTTAAAAATTCAAATTATATTTCAAATTTAAAAATTTTCAAGGATCCTTTACCACATGTGAATGAGGTGTAATGGATGCAAATACATTAAAGGGAGCCAAAAACCATGTTGTATAGTGGTTAAAATTGTAAATGTTTTAACCTATATATTTTTTGACATTTTAAATTTATGTTAATGATTTCAATTTGCATTTTAAATGACTAATCTGAGTGTTGAAGAATTAAAATTAAAAAGTAGGTAAGTTAAATTTTGGGTTTTGGTTTTAATAAAGGACTTTTGAACTTGAACAATGGTTGCATCAAAAGCAATCAATTTTGCATAGGATTAGGGTAAATCATTTTTTAGCAAAACGAAATTTGATGAAAAAAAAAATTTAAATGATAGTGACTTACTACTCTCACATTCATAAAAAAACTCAAAATTTTAAAACTTCAAAATATGTTTCAAATTCTTAAAATTTCAAAAGTCCTTTACCATATGTAAATTGGGTGTAATGTATATGACATATAAAACATAATTGTAACTTATAACACAAGAAATTAAAACTTAAAATAGTTAACATATGTTTCTATGATTTGAAATTATGATAAAAGTTCCAAAAAAGATGCAAAATCTAACAAAATTTGTACACTTCTAGATTTTATTTAACAATATTTGGCTAAATTTTAAACAAAATTTTAACAACATTAATGCTTGATATTTAAATATGTATTTGGCTAAACATCTCACAAATATCAAGCATTAATGTTGTTTTGGTGATGAAAGAGACCTTTATCGATAAGCGTGTTGAGCTCACATCAAATTGCCTTTTGCAAACCTAGGTGAGTCCTAGCTGCCAACAATATGATTTTGCATGATGATGGCCCATGGATGAACAAAGACCAATTGCCTGAATTTGCCTAAATTTGGCCAATGGTCTTTTTCCTTTGACTTCATTGCCATTTTGATTTACAGGGTCTAAATTGTGCAGAATTTTGCTAGAATAAAATAACGTTGGTCTCATCTTAAGATTAGAAACTTAGTAGTTGGAGTAATCTATTGTAGACCATGAATCCTGTGTAAGCTAGTCAGTTCTAGTTGCCTTTGCATCTACATGTGGGGCTTCTAGCCTGGGGGATTTCCCCTGAAGATATCTATTCATGTTAATTAATTTTATATGCTCAATGTACTTTGCTTCTATGTTAAGGTCTCTTGTTAGGGCAAAGCACAACAAGCCCCAAGAAAATTCCTATTTGCTATCTATGGTTCACTTTTCTTTACTTTTTGTATGTTGAATCCAATGGGTTCCATGGCCCCAAGATTGTATATTTGTATGCACATCTCCTATACTTCCTTCCAAACTTTTGGAATCTAATTTAAATATTAACAATATAACCTTTTTTTTTATTGCAACTCCAAAATTGAAAGAAACCAAGATTCTAGCATAAGACATTAAATATTTTGTAAAAAACTTATATTCTTGGCTACATATGGCAACTGATATTGAAATCTGGCCAAAAAAAAAAAATCCTCCAAAATCTGGCAAATCTGGGCCTTTTGTTTAAATTAAATCCTCCGTACAAATCAATATCACATTTTCAAGTGGAGAATTTGAGAATTTTTTTTAAAGAAGCGGTTCAATCCCTGTATACTTCAGCCACGCAGCTACATTGGTTCATCAATGGAAGGTTCCACATGTACCAACTCAGCTTGGTCAGTTGCACCCAATTTGATCTATGGAATTTTCAGAGGATCATAAATTTTCAGTTTCAGCAAAGAACTCTCTCTGTCGGCACACCGTGAGAGATTAGGTGTTTAATCATTCATGACTTTCAGATTCTCATTGTGAATGATAGCTTACTTGGATGCAGAGGCAGCATTTTAGCTCCAGCTACCTGGCATGAGATTCTAAGACTCAAATGTCTACTAGCAGTAGACTTAGATTTACGGTTTACCTGAATTCTTTTTCCATATCAGGAGTCGTGTATTGCAAATCTGCGACTGCTCAGATTTAGCAGACACCAAATCTTTGTTGGCTGATCGTTTGGACTGACTTGATCTTGTCTTATCCTTGCATAACTCCAATAACCAAAGCTACACTTGTAGTAGTGGAGTTGCATGATTTAGTAAATGGGTTTTGTTTTTGGTGATCTGGGAACTTTTACCAAAATTTACTTTACTTCAAGTCATCCGGCAAAACAATCTCACAAAGTTGGTCATGTTGAAATAACTTAGGGAGGAATTTGTCACAACCAACAAGACAACCAGCATCCCCTCTAGAGAGAAAAACAAAAACAGCACTTCAGTGGAGATCAATTGAGTGTGTTATTGAGCTCAAATTCCATTTAACTGATCTGAAGACATTTGAACCTCACAATTTGACTGCAGTTAGAAACAAGATGCCACCACAATCAGTAGTAGCACATCACAAGGCTCTCTTAAGGGGAAGGTATAATCATGTTGACCTCAAATTGAAGTTGCCGTACATCTCAGATGCAACAAGTGGAATGTACAATATAAAACAGCTATATACGTGGGATTGCACTGCCTGCAAGCTATCAATCATACATGTTAATGCATAATCTCTACCTCCCCTTTTACAAGAAGAGAGGTAATAGAACATGTAAAAGGGCCAAGGTAATAGAGTATCCGCATATAATATGCAAGAGGAGAACTATAGAAAGTCCTATCAAATTGCAACAACTTTTGAATTATAAATGGGAACATTGAAGGGAACGAACTTTGGGTTTGATCAAGATATAGGGAATAACAATAGGAGGAACATCCCTTGGACTTTCTGGATCGCTTCATTAATAACTCTGCCAATAATAATGGAAAAACCTTTAGGATGTTTTCTGCAAAAGTCATTGGGAACATTAATGGAGGGAAAAAAAGGAGATCGCAATGTCATTTCATTTGGTGTCTCTTGCCATGCACTACCACTGAAGAAAAAAGTATACAGGAAAATAATTAGTAACTTGGTACTTTTCGAGGGACAAATTGGGAACTATGTGAGTTTCTATGAACACAAGTTTGCGGAAGAGCGAACAATGAAACACTAAGTACAGTCATTTAGGAGAAAGTGAAGCAACAGAATTCACGTGCGAATTAGGAATGAAGTGAGTGCAGTAAAAGCATTTGAATTTTGAACCTAGCCCGGAGGTATGTTGGGATTAAAGACTACCACCTAAACTGTCTTTCTGGGCTTTTTGTCGGAATTTTTAATTTTCCTTGGATTGTGTGTTTCAAAAGATGGGATCTTTTCCCGACTGCTTCTCGTTATTTCTTTTCTTTCAAGGTAGAACCCCAAAGCCTGCAAAGAAAGTGTGGACAACCATCGCACAATTGTCCTCTAAAATTGGCTCATCGGAAACTTTTGTACCATTTAAGTGGGAAAGAACACGCCAGTTCCATGTCTACAATTGATAGGACAACGGAAATGTACTAGATAATGGTGGTTGCACCTGTCGAAGCAGGGGTTGGCCACGAGCTGGGTCTGCACCGATACCCATTATCTGGGGTAATCAGCACTCTGGAAAGATTCTGGAACTTTGTAGACTATTTGCTAGGCCTCACGATTGCATGCATTTGAAAGTGCAGTTGACCCTGAATTGCTTAGGGTGGAAGGCAGAAACTTGCTCGAGTGGACAATCACAATTGTGGAAGCCTGTGTTTACAAGCCATGGAAGCCAAAAAAGTCATGCAACAACTCAGGGACCATCTTACCTTAAATTATTGGAAATAATCAACTTTGATTGCACCAAGATGTCAGTAATATCTTGGAGCACAACTCGCAGACTCTGAGGTACTGTAAATAAGTTATATGTACCACCTCTAGGTCCTAGGAATTTTCGCAGCAGTCAGGTAAATCTGCAGAAAATGTGTAAAAATCACAAAACCAAATAAAGACACATCCACACATACACACACAACAGGATTTGGAAAATTTCTAGCTGGAAATTTGGATAATGCCATCTCCAATCTGGGAAAAAACAACAGTAGTTGATCCAGCCCAATCGAGTGAGTAGTTCTTGCAGTGCTCTTGAAGAAATTTGGAGAAAATGAGTGCAAAGAAGGGGTCCCATGCTGCTTGCCGTTAGACCCCGAAAGGGACCAAAAAGGTGAGAGAACAAAAATTCTCACAGTTGTAACAGTAACTTCATCGTAGGACTCACCTGTGCTAAACCTTGATCTCTCTCTTCACAGCAAGCACTGTCAGTAATTAGAACGGAAACTACTATTTATTGCAAACCCATCACACACACACACCCAACGTGAAAGAGCGCTGGAGAGAAACACTGCGGAAAACGGCACACGCGCATATACACTCACATACAAAGCACACAGCCGCATTACACCTCGTGCGATTTGGCGAATAGCCTGATCTGTTTCGTCCAGTTTTGACTCGAAACAAGGATTTGCACAAGAGGAAGATTCCAATTAGGTTCACTTCTGTCGATACATTCTGTAGCTTGACCACAGAAATAAATATATGTATATATGTGCATAATTTAGTCCTTAGAAGTGGGTGTGAGGATGTGTTTCGGACCGTGCAGACAAATGATATCGTAGCAGTACTTAGACTCCTCTCCCTTTGAAAAACAAATTCTTAGAATGTAGTCAATGGGTTCAGGCAGTGCAGCTGATTGGTGATCTCTAGATGCGTGATGCCGCTGTTGTAACTGACTCTGTTGAAATTTCGTCTGGATTTTTTCTGTGTTTCTTGGTCACGGATTTGTAGGTGCTGATTTCGCGGATGTGTACAAGTTTCGGGTTCGTTGTCCGATGGCCGATTTCGCATGGTTTGTCTACTTTCTTTTCCAATTGCGATTCCACGAGGACCGTGTTTCTAGCAGGTGCTTTGGTCCATGGATTCGATGGTCTGTAGAGCTTCTCCGTTGGCATTCACAGACGGGTGAATTTTGAGAGATGATTATGATAGATTCTGTGTATTGAGAGAACAAAGAGAGGAGTTGAGGATCAGTGAGTGAGATGGAGTCCGGCCTTTCTGTAGCGGAGTTGAGATCGCAACAGTTGCTGGCAAGGTGCGATAATAGTGGAAACGAGTGCTTCATGCAATCCGACGTCGCGCCGTCCCTTCCTGAACCACATGGTTGTCGAACAACCGAAGCGAGTGGAGAGAACTTCGGGGAAGTTTTGGCAGCTATCCCTTTTAAGTGGGAAGTAGAGCCTGGAATACCTAACCTACCGAGATCGAGGAGGAGCAGGAGACCAGGACGAGTGGACGAATGTTCTGTCGAGCTTCCGGCGAGAAGGCCGTTGGCATCTCAATCCTCTTCTGCGATTAAATTGAGTCCACGATTTCAAGCAGAGATGCGGGAGATGCTCGAGCCCTCCGTTGGCAAACATAGACCTGATGAATACGTGAGGCCGTTG
>Ga0116227_10004259_pt1 | contig 31130 bp, 24 predicted proteins | sample S1TSphgellanicum_FD_89693 | JGI IMG/M metagenome (GOLD analysis project Ga0116227, IMG submission 89693) | Host-associated microbial communities from peat moss isolated from Minnesota, USA - S1T2_Fb - Sphagnum magellanicum MG | ecosystem: Host-associated > Plants > Peat moss > Unclassified... | reverse complement strand
TTTTTTTTTTTTTTTTTTTTTTTTTTTTTTTTTTTTTTTTTTTTTTTTTTTTTTTTTTTTTTTTTTTTTTTTTTGGGGGGGGGGGGGGGGGGGTGGTTCCTTGGGCTTTTACTTCCTTGGGGTTTTAGGTGTTTTTTTTCTTTTTTTTTAAATGGTTATTTCTTTACATCCCCTATCGGTTCAAAATACCCCTTGTTTTCATTGTTCTAGCCTTTACACTTTAAACGGACTCTCAAGGCATGTCTAAAGTGCTCACCATCTTACTAGCCTCGTTTCCCAAGCTAGTCAAGTTTTTTTTTTTTTTTGTAGGTGTCTTCCCTTCCTATGCTTCTCCCTAATTCTATTCTTCTTATTTTTTAGGGTTAACTTCAGGTTCAGTCTAACTCCATTTTGGGGTTTTTGAATCTTGTTTTATGTGCCTTCATTTGTTTCATAGGATTTTTCAAACCATTCAAGATAAGGTCAAACAGGTTTTTCACTTATCCCTTGGCCAAATTATTCGAAGCCCAATGGATGAATTAGCATGGTTCTTTTTCGTCCTATTGCCACGTTGGTGTTTACATTATACTCGAGGATGTTGTTCAGGTCAATGAAAGGTTTTTGCTCACCTCGGGAGGCTTATGATGGATAATTGGTTTTTTTTTCAAGAGTATTTTTCACATGTTTCATGTGCACCCTATTCTCACCACTAATGGGAAGATTCTTCGACCACTTGTTTTCAACAAAATTTAATTTTAAGGAGAGCCAATGAGTATAATCATGTTACCAAAACTCTCTAGCCCATGATGTCAATTATTCCTTCAGAGGACATCATTATTACCTTGCACTAACTACACCCCTTTCCTTCAGACCTTATCCCTCCACCTATTTTTTACTATCAACTTAAACACATTTTTGTCCTAGATAGGATTTTGTTTGTCCAAGCTTTAACCATTGCTCCCCATTTGTCTTCGAGTGACCTTTCTAGGATGGTATATGAACACTTTTCGAAATGTTTCATACCAAAGGACCCATCTTCAAGGTTTTCGAAATTATTTTAGGTTGTTATTACTGTTGTTCATGGGGATGTCCCTAAGTCAATGGCCTTAATGCTGGGGCTAGCAAATTATTGGCAATGGCAAAAAACATTAATGGTTTTTATCCTATTACTATAAGCAAAATGTTTTTTCGACTTATTAGTTGTTCCATTGTCCTACAACTTCAAAGGCCATTTTAGGAACACCTATCCCCCCATCAATTTAAAATATCGACCCCTGGAGGCGATAAGGCCATCCTTTTTGCCATCCGAGCCCTCCTTGATGTACACCTTGATTAGGTCATGATGTAGGTCAACATTGAAGACGCTTTTAATAACGTTTTTCAAATTGTTATTTTTAAAGAATTATGTGATGTGGAAAGGCCTTTAGCGAGCATTATCCTCTTTACTAAGTTATTTTATGGTGTTCATTCTTCTCTTTACTACTAGCATGGACAACTTGTAAAAGGGGTCACCATTATTGAATCATTTTCAAACACGAGGCAAGGTGACCCCTAGGAGGTCCTTTATTTATTTTGGTCCATTATCAAGCTCTCCCAAAGACAATTGTGTGGGCCCCCAATTGTGTCATTCCATCCCCAGCAAATGATACCCACATCATGGAACCTTTGAGTGAGATTACCCACACCTTTGACCACCTTTCAACCCAATTAGCCCTAGTTGGGCTTAAGGTCAAAATGTCAAAGTGCAAGCTTTGGAATCCATTAAGGATCTTTCCAAACATAAAGATTATTCAGGGCTGCACCTTGGTCACAGATGGTTTATGCATTTTTAGTGTGCCAGTGGGTTCTTAAGACTTTACCACACATTTTTTGGATAAGCCTTTATTTCAAGACATGGCACATATCAACGATTTCTTTTCCTAGGAGACACTTAAGTTGCTTTGGATATTTTTTCTTCATGTGTAGTTTATCAACCTTTATATTTCACATGGACAGAATCTCCTTCTTCTTCCTTCCTATTTTTTTTGGTGAGGTTCGATAGGAGAATTATACAAATATGTGGGGGCATTATGGGTCCAAGATCGTGGGAGTTTTTTTAGGGCCCCTTAGCGAGGCATCAAACTCAACTATCAATATCTTTTGGTGGTATAGGCCTTCTCTCTATGGAGGATTATGCCCCATTTGTTTTTTTTAAGGAGTTGGGCTTTAGTGGTTCCATATTTATGCTCTAAGTTTCTTATTTTCAATAGACCCATTTTGGAGGAATATGTTTCTCAAGTTAAAGGGGGCCCACACCGACTTTAGTCATGCTTACATGCAATGTAAGATGGCCTTCCTCTTACAACTAAGGAAATGCACCCTTCTTTTGAAAGCTTAGCAATGTTCCAGGTTTATAGGTGTCTTTGATGAACTTCCACCACAACACATCCTTTAAGTCTATCTTGGAGGATGACCCCATTTCCTTAGAATCCAAAGCTCATATTCATTTTTGTTCGGGCAAGGGGGAAAGGTTATGGTTGGTTATTAGGCCATTCATTTGTTTGTTTTGCATTACACGCTTTATTTTCACTTTAGTGTTGTGTTTTTGTCTCGGTTTGATTTCGCCTTCGACATTTAGTCTTTTCATGTGTGAGTGTGAACATGGGTTAAATCCACCTAACACGCATTTAGTTCATTGCCCATTTGGAAATTAATAGATAACCACACATGACACCATTTAAAACGTCATATATGCCCTTGTTAGAAAAAAATGGGCACATTGTATGGAGAGAATGGTGGTATGCCTTTATGTTAGGAATTTTATTATGAACCAATCTTTACATGACTCGAAAGGACCAGGTTTTTGTTGTCGATATGATGGTTACTAATTCAATGCGAAAAACGGTGGCTTTGAATGTCATTAATCGACCAACAGGTGTAGCTATGGAACTTAACACCATTGTTAAAATCCGCAAATATAAAGGGTTTCATGAAGAACACCATTTTATTCCAATAGCCATGGAGGTGCATGGCACACCCGAATGTGATATGGATCCTTTCATTAGGGAGTGTGCCTATCTTTTCCATGATAGATGATTAAAAGGTCATTTATCTATGTCTTTTTGCATTCAATTTTTCAAGTAATGTGTTAGTATTGTTCTTTAGCATGTTTTAACCTCTGTTGTAAAAAGGAAGATCGCATTGACAAAGGATGCTTGTTCTAGACTTCCCATTACTATTAGATCTCACAATTTACATGTAGGCGACATTAAAGGGGCTGTGGGTGAAATAGTTTGCTACCATGAGAGGGATTAACTTTTTTCTTTTTTTTTGGTTTTTGTAAGTTGTTTATCTTTTGGCCTTTCTCTGGCCCTCCCTTTTTTTTCTCTCTTGTGATGGTTCTTGCCATCATTATTTTATTGGATTTTTGTGATGAGTTCATTAAACAAAAAGTTTGATTAAATGTTTTTCCATCCTCAAGGTTATTTACTGACCTTTTTTGGAAGGTGGATTTTTAGTATTGAAGTCATTTTATAATTAATAAATCAATTGACTGCATTCTTAATAGTTTTAAACCTAATTTAAATGGAGAATTCAAAACATGAATAGGTGTATAATTTTTAATAAAATGTGCACAAAAAGAACCTCATGCTAAAAGGTGTTAATGGTTCAAAATGGGTGTATTTTTCTAAAATCCACATATGTCAACTTTAAGACTTGTTGTTGCAATATAAGTTATATATACATATATAAAGAAAATGCTTGTTTTTTTAATCATGAATAAAGATAACTTCAACATTGTATTCAAGATATTGAATATAACAACTTTTCCTAATTCATGGAACAAATTTGCTTATAATTAATTGTGTGCAACAAATCCAATATGCATTTTCATTGCAAAATTTGGTTGAACATTTGATGCTTGATAAAGTACACCATGGCAAAAGCATTGAAAAAGTTCTTATATTGTTTGACAATAATCATTTCAAAGTGTTTTATTTGCAAAAATGTTTGACAAATGTTCTATTGAACATTACTTTTAAAATCCCCCTTTGTCCCCCATTCTTTTAAAAGAAAATTTAGTTTTATATGTATCAATGAATTCGACTAAAGAATTAAGAAATAAAAAATTGTGGACAAATTTTGTTCACTTTTTTTAAAACAAAAGTTTGGGAAGTTTTTGGAATTATTTGTTATTCTATTGCAAATCTAACAAATTTCCAAATTTCTGGGAAAATCACCAAATTTCCAATATTACAAAATTGAAAACCAAAAGAAACCTAGAATCACTATCAAGGAAAATGGGACATGGACATACACACACTATGTCAATTTGATTGGAGCATTTATGTTGTGACATTGTACAACTTTGAGCTTTGCTCATGAAGTTTTTCTCATGGGATGGATATGCCCAATTGAAGCCTCTTCCTAACATTATAGAAATAATGACTATGAATACGTTGTGCTCTTAATCCTTCCGTCTTATTCTACAATTAATGTTTACACAAGGATAACAATTGGTTCTTGCATTCAGGTGCACCCTCAAGATGCTTAAGACTCAATTTTGTGTCAAGAATCAAGAGCCCAATGATTATGGCACAATCTAGTGCAATTCTGAAAATGGCAAGGATCAGGGTGGGGGCATTGATCCTGACCACATTCACAAAGAACCCACATTACAGAATCAAGTGTACTGACATGTTACACTTGAGGCCTTCAGAAGCAAACACAAATTTGAAAGGTTGCCTTACAGAATTGAAGAACCTGTATGTGGAGCAGGAACTTCCTACTGACTCAAAGGTATGCTGTACAGAAGACCACTGTGACATGTCAAGAGATATCTTTTAGAGGGGTATCAATGGCACAAAGAAGACTCTAAAAGCCAGTATCATCAGGGTCCTCTCTACCACCTGAAGGAGAATCCCACTGCCTTGACCCTTGTTGCTCCCACATTTCTTCACTGCTCATCCCAGGGTATTCATTTTCAAACTCTCACAATCTCTTCTTTGCATGCCCGTGTCTTTATCTCCAGGGAGCTTCATCCTCACTCTCGCACCAAAGCCAGACATTTGCTGCCTTTTGACCTCCCCTGGTGAATTGTTCGCCTGTAGCTGCTTGTGTGCCTTCATCATATGTAGCAGTAGGAAGCATTCAGCAGCCTTCACACCACCTCCAGCTTGTTTGTTAGAACCACTGCTGTGATCTACCTTTCTCCTCTTCAGTTGCTCTCCTTGGGCTCATCGACCTTTCCTTCCAGGACCAAATGCAAGTCGAAATGGCATGCCCATGGGTTTTGTTGGACCTCTTGCCATTGGCAAATGTAGAGGACAGCCTGCAGTTCCCATCATCAGTGATCCCCCCATCATGGCTGGTGGATGTCCCATCATCATGCCATTGGGGGCTGGTGGCCTTCCTGGAAGCCCCATTCTCATCCCATGCGCAGGGTCATCCATGGGTCCAAATTTTGGAAATTCAGGACCTCCAAATGCAGGTCCAGGTCCTCCAGGGTGATATGAAGGAGGAAAGCCACAACCAGGTTCCTGAGGACCCCCAACCACATCACCAGGGCCCATAGGAAACCTATCAAAACCCATTTCAAAATCCTCACCTCCACCACCCATCTCAGGATGGATAGGTAACCCCTCCCACCTGGACCAGGACCTCCCATCATTTCTCTTCCTCCCTGCCCAACCCTTCCAAACTAGGTCCATTGGGTCCATGTGGAGACCAAGCACCACCTCCTCTTCCCATCCCCACTGTAGTCAGCCACACCCTCCTTGCATAAAGGGCATCAGGGATTTGGACCAGCTAGTACCCTCCTCATCTTCACTGTCATCATCTTCAAAGCTTCTCCTCATCATTATCTTCAAATGGGATAATGTCTGCATCTTCTTCTGTCTTCTGCCCTCTGCTTGTTCTCTCCTCCTCTTGCCATTTCTCTCCCTCCTTTGCAAGAGCCTGACAGGTGAAAATACACACACACACCACATCAGTTTGAAAAACACTATTTCATCTCCAGAAGCCAGCTCTCTTTTTCTACTGAACTTCAAATCAACTGCTGCTATATCAATGAAGTACAAAACAAGTTATACAGCCACAGGCAAAAAAGTCTCAGTCTCACATTCAGTTTCCAAACCTGGTGTTATGCAGCTCCATGTGCTTCTCCAGATAGTTTTAACACAAAGACCCTCCAGATCCAACTATTTAACACACTAAATCTCAAACCTTCAACCATCACAAATCTGCAGTAGTCTATGACTTCCAAAGCTTCCTCACATCATACAACACAAATTTAGCAAAGATCCAACCCAGTCCCAAAACACAAGACAAGACCTTACCTGAGGTTCACTGTCAGGTTCCCCATACAACATCAATGCCAATTGCTCTCCCACACTTGTCTCCAACTCCTTGCAGTCCCAGCTAATCTGAAAATGTACCAGCGAATGATGTGAGCAAATCCAGGTACTGCAAAATGTTTCTCCACCTCCACCTCCTTTACACTCTCTCCTTCATCAGATGGTAACAGAAACCCTAAACCTGGGTTCATTCAAGAGAGAACCCTTGCTCTAAGTGCCAAAAGTAGACTGCCAGAAATCTAGAAAAGCACAAACTACACTTAAGCTGCTCCTCCATCCACAGAAGTCATGCACAAACATCAAGGACAAGGTTGCAAAACCTTGACATGGCAATTTTCATTGTAGGGATTCCACACATGGCGAGTTTCTAATGCATGGACTAACAGATACCTGGAAACGTCATGTTTCGTTGATTCAAAATACAAGAATCACATGGGCACATGTATCCAAAGCCTCATTCAGTTTGGGCTCATTATTGTGATGTATAGCCCATAATCCCTGCTCTACGGACAGCTCTAGATTCTCCCTGTTGCTACTCTTTGCTATAAAGTACCTGCAATAGTGCATTCATCACAAAACCTGAAATTAGCCAGTATCCTATCTTCACTTGAAGATATGGAAAGATCTGCTGAATTTCAGAGAAAAACTGCACCAAATTGGCAGCAACACACAGCAAATAGAATTGACCAATCTCAAAATGACCCAACTCCCACTAGATAGCCTTGGTAAATTACTTCTCTCTCTCCATTGGCTTGATGAAAGCTACAAATCTTATTGAGATCACTAAAAATAACTACACATTAAAGCATAACAGACACTTGAGAAATATGAGCATCTACCATTTGCAAGAAATGTCCTAAAATGCATAACTAACCTACAAAAGTCGCCAGGGAGAGGAGCTGCAGTTGACACAAATGGTGGTGGATTTGGAGGGCCACTGGACACAGCATGAGGAGGGGTTGTTTGAGCAGGAAGCTGCTGTGCAGCAGCTGGAAGCACTGAATGTGGCAGTCGAGCTTCCTCTCCAGGCACCCAACCTCCTACTCTTGCAGCCAATGGTCCATCCTGAGAACAAGGGGGCTGAAATTTACCATTATGTGCATTATTGTTAACAGCATAAATGCGATGCTGCCGCTTCTGCAAATTCTGTTCTACTAATGGTGGTGGACCAGGAAGCTTTTGATGTCGGTAATGGCAATCAGGTCCATTGGGGCAAAATCCCAACTTATACCTGCACATGTACAAAATTTAAGCATGTTCACCATGTTATAAAACTATTGCAAAGAATACGACTATACTTGCATCATACCCTAAGCCACAAACACTACTGCAGATCCTTGCAGACAAAATGAACACTAGCAAATCATAGGTACTTTGAGCAGTTACTTGGGGACTGTGCATGCAATTGTTTACTTTGAGGATAATTAGGTGATGGACAGTTAAATGGAGTTTGTTACCCCAAGACTAATTCTCCTGCAAACTGACTATCATAGGCATATATACTTGACAGATGGCAATGGGAAGATGGGCAGAGATGCTTCCCCCATAAGACAGAGAGAAAGAAGAATTGAACAACACAGAATCAAATTATGAAGGACAATAGGATCCCTTAGCAAGATGCTGCCATGTGACCCAAGGTTTTGTAAAGTGGTTCTTCAATGGGTACTAGTAGCTAGCATATAGATATGAGTGTTAAACCCAGAGGGAACTCAAGAACTACTCCACAAACCTAATGACAGCATGATAACGGCAGCCAAGAGCTGAAAAAACTGTCCAAAAGAGAATCATCTGCACCAACGCCTAAACTCCAACAATCACAAACAAGTCTAAAAAAACAAAATTCGAAGGGCCGGCTCAAGGAGGGAAGAGGCCCAGACCAGCGAGCAAATCAAATTGGGCAAGGATGCAAAAGGTAAGAAGGCAGCGGGACAGTACATGTTACACTCTTTTATATCCTCGTTGGTATGCTTGTAGATGCAATCAGGCTCCCGACACTCGCCGAACTTGACGAAAAACCGGCACACAGGCATACGCGCCTTATCGTACTGATGTAAAAACCCACAAGCATCCCCGTTCATACACAGCCCACGAAGCCAATGACGACAAACCGTCTGCCGATAATTCTTCCTCCCACTCGCCGCACCACCAACGCCACCACCTCCTCCGCCTCCAGAAGAAGTCACAGCATTCAAGGGAACCCCTGCGAACTCCAAAACCCCTTCAAAATCGAAACTGAGACCACCATCAACGTCCTCCATCGCGACCTTTAAACCCCTTTCTCCTCGCCGGCTTCCTTCCCTTTCTCTTCCCGTCAGCTCCAAAAAAAAAAACAGAAACTTGTTGGATAACCACAGCAAGACAATCAAGTATTTCAATTGCACACACACGAGTACCAAAAAGCTTGCAAAACACGAACAAGGTTGTTGTGTGTGGGTACAGAAGCCCGCCGTGCAACACGACGTCGCAGCGCGAACAGACAGAAGGAGCTCAAAAACTTAGGCAGCAAAAACAGGTATGAAGACGACGTAGATGGCGAGTATTTATACCCGTGTATAGGAGGAAGAATACTAGGTACCTACTGCCCGGCCGCATAAGTTTGTGCAACTGGGCACGAAGCTGCATAGACGCGGGTACGTACATGAAGAGGGAAAATACGTACGTAGTATCCTCAAATACTGAAAGGCAGTTGCAAAGGAAGCATCTTCCACTTCACACAAACTCATGGTGTGAGGGATATTGAAACCCTTCATCCCCCTTCACACTTCACTCATATTGTCCTCCTACCTTTGCAGCTTTTGACACTAATTAAATTATTTGTAGCAATGTTGAAATTTTCAAAAAAAAAAAAAAGTTTTCCGAAGAACAATTTTTTGTGAAGGAAAATAGAGAACCTATTTGAATTTTTATTTATTTTTCAATATGAAATCTTCAAATTTAATCATTTGTTTGAGAAACAAAGTGTTGAACCTACCACCCTTGTACTTCGGTAATAGTTGGTTAATATTCTAATTCCAACATGGTTTGGAAATTTTCCAAAGCTTGTTGCAACACCAGGATGCATATTGTTCACTGTTTCCTCACCATCTCATTGATGCTTACTAATTTGTAATTGTGAATAGGTGGTCAATTTTTCATCCTACATTTTCTTCTTCATCTTTCATGCATTGATGCAATGTGTTGGGAACATTTTTTTTAAAGTAGGAACATGTAAATTCAAAACATCAATGCGACAAGTTTGAAAAAATGTGGAACATGATTAAAACTTCTTGGGTGCTAGTCTCTAGGAACAAACTTTGGGACTTATCGAAAGACATTTCAAGGAACTTTGGGAACCTCAAATGTGGATAATATTATTTGGATAATTGTTGAAATTATGGATATATTAGTGGAAATGAGTTTTAAGGACCACTTGGGACTTGGCAATTTTGATGGGGACAACTCAAAAAACATTCATCAACAACATTTGACGTTTTTTGGGAATCTCATTTGTTGAGAATGTGAGATTATTTGAAAAAATCATTTTTGGCAATGATGAGAAATTTTGATTTTAAGTTGTGATGTTAACTTGATTTTAAGTAAATTAATACAAACACCATAACTTACTTTTGATTTTCAACCTCACTAAAAACTCTAGCCCAAATACTATGATTCAAAACCTCTTCACTTTGTATTGAAAGTATTGTGCGTATATCAAAGGTGGGTTTCTTTCTACATACTGTTGCTATATTCAAAGTTCACCCATTCCAACATAATTTTAACTTAGATCATTAATATCATCATCAAAAGAAGTACATCTCACTTTTATTCGATATATTTTGCGCAAAGTTCTCCCCTTTTAATAATATAGTTCGGCCTAAGGGGAGGTATTCCATCTTTCAATAAAAACTTTTATTTTGGGGAGCTCCACAATGTCAATTTCTTTTGCTGATGGGATAATCAAAATGGCTCATTGCAAAAAAAATTGATGAACTTAGGAGGCACTCCATCTAATTTATACAAACATGAATAAGTACCCTAAGAAATGTTGTATTTGGATTGAGAACAATGAAAATGAATAGCAATTGGTTCTGGTGACAAGTCCACCACTTTAGCAAACTTGATTTTTAAAGGCAAAACAACTTTTTTTGCACCAAGTTTAGATTGTCAAAGTGGGTCAAAATCACAAATTGCCTTTGACTAGAGAGTGTACGACCAACCATTTTTGGGAGCAATGAATTGTATCCAACTATTTTTGGATATCTGAATTCTATTTTCGAACTTGCCTTACACATGTTTGAATGAGTTGCAAGCCAGTCGGAATATGTGGATGGATGACTAATATGATCAAGATTGAGGAACATGAAATCATGAAAATAATGAAAATTTTCTTGACCTATATGGACAATGCCTGGCTGACCCTTCTCTGTGTACTGATTCTTCTTTATAATGGATTTGTTCATTTGTTCCCAAAAAACAAATAAAAATGTGGGGTCTTTTTTTATTAAAAGAAAATCTTATGATACCAAACAAGGAAAAGAACAATGAAAAGCCTTTTGAAACCCTAATGCCTGCTCCATGGGCAATTGCATTCAAAAAGCCCACTAGCATATTATGCCTGGTAAGGCTACCAGCAACAACACCACAAAAAACCATGCATGTTTTTATGTGTAAGGTAAAAGTCCTAGGGTGCAACATTCTCCAAATAAGGGGGCCTACGACAAGGTGATAGCTGAGTCCAGCATTTTGGTAATGTCCCCCACCCATAGGCTTTACCTATCATAAAGCACAAGGCAAAATTTATGGTGAACAAAACCTACATGATCTGTGTAGGAGTGGGAGGGAAATTATGCTTACTTCTTCTTATAGGTGTAAGAACCCTCCCACTTTTGAGGTGCCTAGGCATAACATTCCTCCCATTTTCTAAGAGCGAAATTGATCGATATAAGGTGCCCTCCAAATACACTAGAGATTTTCTCGAGTGCTTTACGTTCTCACAAACCTTTGTTCATTCTCAAAAATGATTTCTCCACTCTTAGCTGCAATATTTGCTTTGTTGACTGCTCTCTCATTCCACTTCAATTGGGAGGCCAAAACCAAGAAACATGTTGCTTGGTTAGTATTCACAATCTCATTGCTACCCCTTGTGATCCAACTTGCTCTTTTCATATTGGAGGCATGGTATAGTGGGTTCGGCTTTTTCAGGTGTCTTGGGAATAAGATAGCTACTTACATTTTTGGTGATACATGGGACAACTTGCCATGTTTGCTGGGATACGGAGAGGGAGAGAGCTTGGAAAGACTTGGAAGTGGGAAGAAGAGAAGGACAGCACCTTGAAAAAAATCATTAACCGTTTGGGTGAAGGATGTGCTAGGTTGGTAATGCCATTCACCTACTATGATCCATTTAGCAATAAGTTGCAGTTCATGGGTAGGGCTAAAGTACTTTATTTTGGTCTTCCTGGAATGGAGGTGGAAAGTCAAGTTCCAAATCAAATGCCAGAGTCTGGTTTGGTTACTAGCAAGTTTTATGACAAAATAGGTTTTGATGATGTAGAGAAAAGAGGGTATTATAAGAGTACTAAAATACGTGACGTGACATTTGTGGTTGATTATAGAGCTTGTTCCGACTACATAAAAGTTGCTTACAATGTTGGGGCAATACAAGGTTATGATGCTTTGGAATATAGTAGGGATATCTTTGCAATGGTCATTGGGATGGTCTCTGAGTTGGCAGATGGTGCATTTATAGTGGACTTAGACCAATTGCCAAACCAACAAGTTCATAAGGATGGTTGGAGGTATGGTGAAGCTAATAAGGCCTTAGAACATGAGCGTAAGCGAGAGAATCCTAAGTTGCACTGCATGACAATGAAAGCAATTATGGACAATATCAAGAAGGGTAATATGACTTTGATCTGTCATGATGAAATATTCAATAACACTTGGTTTTGAAGGGTTGCATATGCCAAAGTTGGACACACATGCACTAAGTCATTGGTGTAGGCCATTGCGAGAGCTTTTATGGGAAATTTATTTAAAACCCATACGGTATTTGATTATTGCAAAGACTGTGATGTCACCGTTGTATTTGTGAGTATGTAATGCCTTCATGATGCAAGTTTACTTCTAAGAGTGTGGGAGGGATGTATGTGTTTCTGAAAAGATTCTTCTTATGGGTAGTGTTAGTATTGGCAGCAATGCAGAAGGGACACAAGGTTAACAATCCTTCTGCTGAACTTCTAGAAATGAAGAATGTTGTGAGTACAGTTGAAACACAACTGGTAGCCTGATTATTGACAGTCATTTCTGCTCCACTTGTTGATAGTCCAGACTGCTAAAATATTTTATGTCATAATTGGCATTCAAAGTATTTGTGTGAAGAAGGGTGAAAGTGATGAGCATGGTTGAAACTTGACTATGTGAGGTGTCTCAAAATGAATGTATAGTTGTGAATGTCGTAAAGAAATATGAACAAATAAAATGATGCACAAATCTTTCTAATTTCTTCAAAAGTTGGATGTTCAAATAGAGGTATTTGTGTCAGAATGCAAGTTTAGGAATGTGTAACTTGAGCAAGAGCAATGCTTGTAGTTTTTGTTTAGAAAAGTGAGGTAGCTTAAGAAAAAAAATCTTCATTTATGATGAACTTGATGACTAGCCAAGGACTTGCCCAAACACACTTTTTTTTCCCATCGTCAATGTAATTGAGCAAAAACGGATGATGGAAATTGTGGGTGAACCAAAAGTATCAGCCTGGACAAATTTATTGACTAATTGAGGCAACATCCAAGGTTTTAATGCCACTGTTGGTACCTTATAGATCCATGTGCAAATAATTGTGTTCCAACATCACTTCTGGAACTAATAGGCACTCTCTATTTGCAGATCCTCCGGTTGCTTGGAAATCACTTGCAGCAAGCCCATATATATGAGCTGCTATCTTCTCTTCTGCATCCAGTTTGCAGTTGATTGAATTCCTAATCCTAATCTACCCATACAATCCATGTTTTTTTCACATGAGGTTTCTGTGCTACTCTCCAGAACAATTCTGCAATGTATTGTGTGTCATAAAAGAGATGGATCAGAAATAACCTTTGGGAAAACTAGTACTTCTGAAGTCTCACCATGAATAAAATTGCCAAAGACATGAGGTGAGCTCAAGCAAAGAAACTTAAACCTCTCTCAAGCCATTGAGTTGCACATTGTTATGTGCTAGAGCTCCCTTGACCTCTAACTTTTATCTCCAATCATAATCCAGCAAGGTCTGAAACTTTGAATGACTAGTTCATTTAAACTTTGAACCTTAAACCATAAACATTGTAGCTGACCATTAACATAAAATTTAGATACCTTCATTTGCATTACAAGTAGTTACAATCATGTTCAATTCCATGCATGGAGAGGAGGCTTGAAGAGGACTAGTGTATAGTGAGAACTCATCTTTTCTCAAAGATTTCTTCAAGGAGCCATTAACAAATTTGTGATAATTTGTGATTATTGAATCCATTGGAACGAGCTTTGCTCTTTGGTCATTGAAAACATCACCACAAGCTGAGACATAACTCAGCCCTGCCCCCCAGGTAATAACTGCAGAATGCATATTGCAAAGGATCCACATGGGGGCTCTGGACTATTTAACCCCTTACTAAAATAGATGATACCAATTTCATTGCTCACAATTGCTCTAGAAAAACTTCAGGTGGGAAGCGTCTTTTTGCTCAAATGAATGTCTTCATCGTTCGATTCACAAGGCATCTGACAAAGAAGCCATGAAGTTCTTGTGCCTTCATCCAAGGTAGGCTGTCACTATCCTACTATTTCACATTTTTACAAATGGGGAAATGTTGCCTTGCAGTTTGTGCTAGGATGCAACTAGTTGATTCAAACAATTACACATCCTAGAAACAGATGGGGACAACGGTTGCGGAACTTCAACAACAATTTAGAATGTAGGTGAAGAGGCTTGAACTTGTGAAAAGTTTTCAAATCAATGATTAGAATAGAAAGTGGGTCTAGATTATGATCAACCTCAAGCTAATGAGCAAGCTCCATGGTCTCACTAGTAACATTGGGCATATAGACATTGTTGGTTTCCATGTACCCTATTTTTCTCCTCCTTTTTTGCAACTCCTACCACCTTGTCAAGCTCTGCAGTCTAGATAGACACCAATCAATCTTACGGCTCTTGGAAACAATCATTGGCATGACATTTACACAACTTATTGCTTGCACATGCATGCTCAAAATCTAGAGAGAAGAGTGATTCTGACTCGGTAACATTTTACAAAATGGAATCCCTAGCATGTAGGCACAAAACCTCACTTGTCAAGATGCAGATTACACAATGCACATGCTTTGTCAGGGATGGGGTTTTGCTTCTTCTTAGTTTTATAATGTTGAAAAATTTGTTTTTATAAGTAGTTTTGAATTTATTTTTTCTCATGTTGTAAAGTTTTCATTGGGCTACCATGGATTTTGTTTAGCAAAGAAAGAGGACAATGGATAAATGAGTATTCCATGCTTAAGATCTCAAATGAGATAGTGATTTTCTTCTATTTTGATCAAACTATTATTGCACGTGTTTCGTGATTTAACAATTGAATGTAGAGTACATAAATTAATTTCATTTTAAACATTTTATTATTCTTTAAATCTTAATCAATATATTTTGGAGAATTTTTATTGCCAATTACCTTGTAAGTTGTAACTTTTGAAATTGTATTTTTTAATACAATTTCTCCATTTTATTTATTTGTCCATTTTTTTTGCAAGAAGTTTACAACTTGTGGTGTTGTTTGCCCAATAACCAACCCCAAAAAATGCTTTATAGGCTTCATAAACTCCTTCAAATTTACATGAAAAATCTTCCCAATACCTATGCCAACATTCATATCATCAAACTTAAATTCACACATACGAGAAACACATTAATTCAGAGTTGTGACCATGGATTCTCCAAGATATCACAAGGGTGGTTTATTGTTTCTTGAATGTTATCCAAGATGATCAGTAAAAAGTTTTTTTTTGAAGATTTCTAATGACTAAAATCACTTGTAAAAAACTTGTCTTTTGTGACTTGTCTTATGCATTTACATATGTTTCATGCAACTGAAAAAAAATTGTATATAACATTTTTTAGTTGCATACGACATGTATAATTTTTTAAAAAAAATTTCTTGTGATTCAACTTGAAAATGCAAATGTTGTAATCAAAATCAATTTTTAATTTATATCTATATAATTAAAAAATAATGTGTTCCATGCTCAAATTGTCCTTTGTCTTGATGTTATTTGTTAGAGAACATCGTAAGAGGTGTTGTTGACTATTTTATAATTAAAAACTATGAATCACCTAGGTTGAGAATCACCTCAACCTCAAGGGAGTTTTAAATTTGGAAGTTGCTATTCTGATGCAAGGCTTATGAAAAGGGAGGGGAGCACATGGTCTCCTTTTATAATTTAGAAAACACAACATTTTCACTTAGCAAATAAATTGTTTGTGCATCACTCTTCTAGAAATTCATTTCCAATTTTAGTCCACTAATTAGGGTTAGAACTTTGATTTGTTTGTGTGCATGTGAAAGGTTATCCAATTGGCCATGTTATCTTAACAATGATTGTTTAGGTTTGCTTGAAGACCTTCAATTTTGAATGTTAAAATATCAAACTTATATTGGTAGTTTTATACCTCCAAGAAGTAAAGTGAAAAATTATATAAAATGTCCATTAACTAAGAAGGGTAATATTAGAGACCTCTAAGAGTGTTATTGGTTATGATTCAAAGCACCCACAATGACGATGGAAAATTATTGCAAATTCAAATCTTAGTAAATAAAGGGGAGAAATGACAACAATGTTTAAACCAATTTTGCATATATCAACCAACAACTAGATTAATGCAACTCGCCAAGAATGGGATGAAAATTTGACTTGTTGGAAAAGATTCAAAGGGAAAATGGAACAAGTAATATTGATTGACAACATAAATTAACATGGGTAGGGTTGGATAGATCAATTTAAACATTTGAAAATTAAATATTGAAGACATACAGACAATCATTTGGAATGGAAAAGAAATTAAATTATTTTATAAATTTGTATTGAAGTTTTTGAATTGGACAATCATAATATAGGTAAATTTGACTTTCAAATAATGTCCACTTTGCCCTATGGATTGCCCAATGACCTTCAAGCTGCCCAAAAAAAAATTCACAAACGATATTTCATTTATATTCATCTATAAAATTTGGATGACTTTAATGGCTCCAAAAAAATTGTTAACGAACTACACTTAGTGGATATCATAAATACATATATGATATTTCTTGAATGAAATTGATTTCATCCAAAGATTTCATGAATTTTCATGGATGGATTTCCATTGCATTAGGATGGCTTCAATTGCACATCACTCATAAAATAGATACAAAGAAAACATGAGATTTGAACTGAATATTTTTCAATTTGCTCTTTGGATGTTCAAAAAATTATTTAGAGAGTACCTTGAATTTTGAAAGTGCTCCTCTCAAGCTTCAAAGAGCTATCAAAGAAAAAAAAAAAGAGGGGGGAGAGGGGAGGGGAGAGAGAGAGAGAATGGAAAGAGGGGGAGGCCAGGTGAGCCTAGGGCAGCCTGTGAGAAGGAAATAATGAGGGTTAGTTTGAGTTTTGAGCATAAGTTAGGGCAGAACAAAAAAACAAATTCAGGCACCGGACGACCTAAAATATCTTTAAGTTTTGGGCAGTTTGAAGCTCATTCGGGCAGTCCACTGGGTGAAATGGACTTGGCAATCTGAAAATGTCGCCTTGGTGATATTGTTTTTCTATTTGGCTATTTTGGCCAAGTTGACGTTGCAAACTAGTAACGTCAACTTGGCAAAATAGCCAAATAGAAAAATAGCAATGTAAACTTAAATTTGGCACAGGGCACTTGAGAACAGGTTTAAAAATGAACTTGGCAAAACACCCAAGCAAATTAGCCAAAATTGTGCTAACCTAGGGTTTACTTACTGGGTCCTTGGGGTGAGAGAATTGTCCAACAAATGTTGCACATGTTACACTAGGTCAAAGTTGTCACCCTTCAATTTAAAAGAGATGCAATCTTAAGGTGAAAAGACTACCTTTTAGTTAATCACTCTTGGTTGACAAGCTTTGTGTCCTCTTTGTAAAAACAAGAAACCCAAAAACATGCCTACGAAACAACATGCAAGTCTATTTCTTGGAAAAACTTTTGTTTTCTTTCTTGATTAAACCTTTTTATTTCTTGGCAAACTTTATTTCTTTTTTGGTTAAACCTTTATCTCTTGACAAGATTTCTAAATTTTCATGGTTAAATCTTTATTTCTTAACAAAAAATTTATATTTTCATGACTAAACTTTTATCTTTTGGCAAAACTTTTTATATTTTCATGGTTAAATTTTTATCTGTTGGCAAAACTTTACATTTTCTTGGTTATACCTTTATTTCTCAATAAAACTTCTATATTCTCTTGATTAAACTTTTATCTCTGAACAAAAAATTTATATTTTTTCAGCAAAGTTTATTCTCACCTAGCTATCGTATTGACCTAGGTTTGTTGTTGACCTAATTTCCTTATTACTTGCATACATACATGTGTACGTACCTACCTACCTACTTGCTTGCCTACCCACCCATCCACCTATCATTTACATGATGTTGACATCTACCAATGTATAATAATTTAAAAATGTGAGTATTACGTTGAACATATTGATAGCCATTTTAATTTTATTCAAGTGCTTGATGATAATAAATGTTAGACTTGAATGTAAGTATTGCATATTTGGTCAACTTTGCAATATTAATTTTACAACTTTGCCTCCATTTTGGACTATTTAATGCATGATGTACTTCATTTTGTTAACCTAATTTAATTGATCAATAGTCAATAGATTTAACAAACTTATGTATATATTTTAATGATGTACTTAAACAATATGGTTTATAGATTTAGGATTTGGCAATAACAAATACTTATGATTTTTCACATTGTTCTACAAATTCAAATTGACCCTAGATTGGATTTTGGGGGCAATTTTTTTCATATGAACATATATGCCAAAAACACAATCATTTTATTTATTTGGAAGGGGAGTGGAGATTTTCAACTTGGAAAGTCTATACAAAAGGTGATAAACATGCATCCTCTTCCACTCCTTTTTAAAAAAAATTATTACCTTTAAAATGTAGGGCATAATTGACTCATATAAAATTTTAATGGTTTGCATTGACATGTGTTTATATAGATGGTAGGGTTGATGGCATCTACCATTATGATTATTGAGGGTTTTGTGTATAATTTTTTGTATCAAATAACTATAAACTAGATGAAGCTAATTCTTCCATTCATTAATATTTTTCATTTGATGAGCTTTAATTTATTGCATAATTAATTTTTATAAAATCTTTTTTTTCTATTTGTATATTTTGTGTGTGTATATATACATATATATATATATATTAGGGTTGAAAGCATCTACCATTAGAATTATTTAGGGCTTTGAATTTAGGAATAATTTTTCTTGTGTTTTGTACCTAGTTTAAGAAATTTGATTTTCCTTGGATGGATTGAACAAGGTCATCAATTTGCAATAAAAATGTTCTGTGTTTAACATATGGATTTTGGAGTGAATTACCCATGGATAATCTGGATTTTACATAATAATGTGGGCATTAAATTTTGTATCACATGGACAATGTGTTTTTTTACACTATCATGTAGGTATTGCATTTTTAAATCATAGGAAGTGTGTATTTTCCATCACAATGCAAGTATTATTATCAAGGTTCTCTCACATACACTATAAATTTAAACCATCATGTGGGTATTGTATTTATGGTACTCACAAATAGTGTGAATTTAAAATAGACATGATGGCACTGCATTTTCAGATTTACACTTGTGGTCCGTATGATGTGGGTACTGCACAAACCCTAAACATTATACTTTATTTTGCCCCCACCATTTTTAGGTATTGCATAGAAGAAAAACCTCAACTTCCATTTCTCACAATGAAAAAGTAGAGATTGGGGTATTTTGTCCTATAAATTTGATCTTAACTTCCAAGAGGAAACAACATTAATCTAAGATGGAAAAATTCAACCCAAATGGTCACATTCTATTTCAAAAGTCCTAAGAAATATGAATTTCTTTATAAAAGTTTAACCAAATGTAAAAGCTTAAATGAAATTATATTATCATCTCTTATTTGTACATCCCAACCATCATCTACCTCAACTAAGTTGGATTCATTGATTTGGTGTGAAGGCACATTCTAATTCAAAACTAAAATAGATAATGTTAATTGAGCTACATGATTGGAACTAAGATATTCAACTCCTTAGGCTTGATCATCCCCTCTAACACACATGCATGGGTCAACTAAAGTTGAATGCGATGAAGCAACACGTTGCTTATCAATCAATTGTTGGTTTTGTTAAGTTGCAATCACAACTCCCTTTGAGCTTTTGTCTCCAACACGATGTAAATGACACCTTTTCCCAACATCCATGGTGTCACAAATCCTACATTCACATCAAGAAAAATAATCAAACTTTTTGCAACAATGAAAAAAGAAAGAAAAAAGTTCACTTCCTATTCTAGTACTCCAAGAAAAAAATTGAAAGGCCAACATTTTTTTGTTGCATCTCTTATTCTTGTTGTTACAATGAAAAAGAATTTTAAAACACCTAAAAAATTTTGGTGAACCTCTTGTCCTACTGTAGTAAAAAAAACACACACAAAAAAAGACCAAAAGAATTTCTTGTGCCTCCAACTTCTACTGTAGTAGGAAAACTCACAAATTAAGAGGAAAAAAAAAAGTGCCCCCTACCTCTTGCTGTAGCAAGAAAACTCATTAAAAAAGGACCAAAAACGAATATTGCACCTCCTATTCTTATCGTTGCAAACAAAAGACATTAAAAAAACCAAAAAAAATTCCAATGCCTCCTCCTCCCATAGCAACAAGAAAACACACCAAAAAAAAGGATAAAAAATAAAAGCAATTTTTTTGTAAACCTCCTAATCTTGTGAAGCAAGAAAACAGAAAAAAAAAAAACCCAATAAAAACACCTCCTACTTTTGATGCTACAAGGAAAAAACATAAAAAAATTCCAACACCTCCTCCTCCCCTTGCAACAAGAAAACACAAAATAAAAAACGAAAAATAAAACCTTTTTTTTCCCTACACCTAATCATGTTGTAGTAAGAAAACACAAAAAAAAAAAACCCCAAAAAAGAATTAAAAAAAGACATCTCCTACTCTTGTTGCTGCAAGGGAAAGACATTAAAAGAAATCAAAAAAAATTCAGTGCCTCATCCTATTGTATCAAGAAAACACCAAAAAATAAAACCCCAAAAAATCGCATACCTCCTAATCTTGTGTAACAAAAAAAGCACAAAAAAACACCAATGTTTGACTAAGAAGGGGAAAAAATGAAAATGTTGCTACAACAACTCATCATCATCATCAAGCTTGTTAATAATAATTATAAACAAAACATAAAGCTTAGAAGGAGGAGGGGAGGCAGAGAGACATGGAAGATAAGCTTGGGTTTCTCAGTGGAGACAAAGTAGGAGGGAGGCTATGGCAATAGATTTTTTTAATACAAATTAGTTTAGTAGGTTAGGGTTAGGGTAATTAGGTTAGGTTAATTAGGTTTGTGAGTAGGTAGGTTAGCAAATACATAAGTTATGTTAGAAGGTAGGTTAGATAGTATATTAATGGGTAGCTCAGTATGTAGGTAGGTAGGTAGGTAAGTCTGTAAGGGCTTAGAATAAAAATAAAATGAGAAATTATTTTTTTACTTGAGTTTTTCTTTTAAAAAATCCAACCAGAATCAAACCAATGCTCATCCAAAACCCATAAGGGGTTCTTCCCAACTGGTGCTCTGGTGGGTGCTGGGTCACTCTGGCCTGTCAGAAGTACATACACACTACCTTAGTTAAAGAAAGGGCTAGGATTTTGAGCAACATTCAGTCATTTTAAGGAAGAGATGAGTGGAATTCAATCAATGAATTCAATCAATCCTAGCTAGGTTGAATACACTAAAGGTATATATATGTCTCACATGAGATCTGAACTATTCTGAAGCATAAGCACCCTAGGCTCAATGTAGAATATACCAATGTTGGTCTGGTATGAACAATCCAACATACCAGCCTAGTCCTGGTATTGGGTATTTCTTAAAATGTAAAGCAACAGTAGAAAATTTCTAGCGTATTTGGAGGGCATATTACCAAATGGGACTTTTCCTCTACCAAGGGCACAGCATTTTGGAAAAGCTAAAGCCAGCATTGGTGTTGATTGGGTTTGAGATTGAATTTTGGCTGTACCAATCTTGTACCAGTTTGGCTGGTATACTCATAAAAAAACTGGTACAAGATTGTTGTTACCTCAAGTCCCAAAAGCACTGGTACTTGTACATAGTTGGAATTGCCTTAGGTCATACCAATCTAGTAGGGTCTTTGCTACTAGTGTTGATACCAATGTTGATATCAAGCACATACCTATATGCCAAACTAACATCGGAATAAGGGTAGATCAGCCGTTGATTGAACACTTAAGTTTTCAAGGCAAGCCGGATCTAATGGGAGGGCTATGTTGTTTATGTTGTCCAAAAAAAACTTGAACCCCTTGTCACCAAAAACAAGGGGAATATTTTCTACAGTATGCACATTCCCATTGCTGGACATACATGGACTGAAGTATGTTTTTGAAACTTTGAAGTGTGATAATTCTGATTCAAATGTTCTTCTTTTTCAAGATCCTAACAGACATCTAAGTTCCATGGCTATAATACTATGGACCACAAAAGATCAGACATTCATCTTGATTTTTTTTCTAGGAGTCAACATGTTGTTTTATGTGGTTGACAGCTCGTACCCAACAACAAAATCACAGAGATTAACTCTACTACTTCAACATGGTTTAGTTTAAGAGATTGGACAGAATTTCAAGGCAGAGTCAGCTAGTACAATCATCACTACTTCCCAGCATCCCCCCAATCTCAAAAACCTCAAGAGCTCCCACAAAACAACATGCACTCTTTTCAGGAAAAACACATTCCATGCCCCATTCAAAATCCCTGGAAACATCACGCATGAGCTGCCACACAACCACTCCAAAAATCCTAAACACGTTCAAACTCTCCCTTATTTGGTCCCTTTAGAAACACATGCAACAACTCTAGACTTTTTCTTAACATTCTTAGAACAATAAAAGTTTTCTTGTCAAGATTTTTCCGATCCAATCCTTCTGATCAAGTTCTGCTTCTATCTATTTACAACACCTTAAAATCAAAATCTGACCACCTATTTTAATCCTACAAAAAGTCTAATCACTTAGTTTTTCTTTCATCACCAAATAACCCCACCTTCACTTCCTCAGCCTGCTTCAAATATCTTCCTCTTCATCTCATCTCCTTGCTTCCCCAAAATCCCTCTACCAATCACCTTCCAAAAATCTGATCCACAAAGTTCCTAAAGCATTTTCATTGAACTGTAGAGATTACATTCCATCTCAACGTCTAACTCACCAAACTCCCTTCGTCATAACCTATAAAACAACAAAACGCACCAAAAACATAAACATATTAAAAGCAATTTTTTTGGTGCCATTGAAGCACCACGCCATGCCGCCAATGGTCAAGCCACCAGTCTAAATTAGGGTTTGTAATTTTCATCCACAAAAATAGCTAACATTGTTTTTAGGTTATACCCTCTTCTCGACACATCTAACATTCTAAAAATCGTTGAAAATATATTAGAAATGATAAAGTTATGGCCCTTCAAAATACAGGAAGGTCAAGAACTCCAAAAAAAAAACCACCAAACATTACAAAGTTTGGTTACCAAACACCCAAAAACTTCCTTAAATAATGTTTTATTGTTATTAAAATTCCAAGATGATTTGTAGAATTTCAAGTGGTGCTCCTATAACACTTTAAATCATTTAAAATGAATAAGAAATAAGAAAGTTATGAGGTTTGAAAGTAAGAAGGGTTAAAATGAAAAAAATGAAAAAAAAATGCCTTTTACAATTTGAAAGAAACGTATTTTCTTTATTATTATTTTTTGGTTGGTCCTTTGTAGGGACCTGTAGTCGGTCCTTATTTACATATAGTCGTAGTTGTAACTATCTATCCTCTAGCCCATAAATAGATAGTTGACTATAATTGACTACATAGTCGACTACTCTGGCCTTGGTGTTGCGCTCATGAGTTGCAACAGTCTGTAGTGTGTTGCGCTCACGAGTCGCAACAGTCTGTAGTATGTTGCGTTCACGAGTAGCAAGTTATGTTTATTTTGAGTTTTTATTGACCCGACTACAACTGAGTAATAGTCGATTATGACCGTTGCTTGGTAGTCTAGTCGATTATGACCGTTGTTCTGTAGTCTAGTCTATTATGACCGTTGCTCGGTAGTCTAATCGACTATCTACGTTGCTCAGTAGTCTAGTCGACTATCTACGTAGATAGTTAGAGACTATAGTCAGTACATCGACTAAAAGTTGCATCGACTACGAGTCCCTGGTCCTTTGGCTTTGCATTTCAAGGATGATTTGTAGAGCTTGAAAAGGTACTCCTATAACATTTTAAATGACGCAAAATGGAGAAGAATTGAAAAAGATTTGCCAAAGTGTTTAATCATAAGCAAATGATCGATGATGGGTTGGTCTACCCTATTCATCATCTCTTGACTTGTTAACATAAAAATCAAAAAATCATGTGTTGTAAAGATATATAGAATGCACCCTCAAAAAGATGGAAGTATCTTGATTCTTGGGTGTAAGGAACTTACTCTCAATGAGGCCAACTACTACTAATAATTAGTGTTCTAAGCTTTTATTATTACATGATGATGTTTTGTTGTTTGTTGGGTAAGTTCTTCATGGCCTTCAACTTCTTCAACATTCCATTGAAATTTTGGTTGATAAAACTGAAATGACCCATCTGTTAATTCAACTTCAAGCAAAATGTATTCCATAAGAAAATAAAATTATTGTCTTTGACAATGTCTAAAGCTAATATGTTTGTCTCATATTAAGCCTTCTCATGATGGTGGGCTTCATAAGGTTATAACACTAGGCAACATGGCATCAATCTTCGACTGATAAATTAAATTTCTCATTTGTACGATGTGTCTATCATTTGTGTCATAGAATTTGGAATAAGTGTTTGGTTATTGTCGCAACCCTAACCTTGGGCTCATGACCAAGGCAAGGGTTTGCAAAGGTGCAGGCCAAGAGTGAGCCCGGGAGTCACATTTCATGCTCTTGAGAGTGCAAAAGAATGTGAGACAAGGAACCCCCACACTCCCAAGTGAGCTCCCACTTTGAGAGTTGGAGTCCCAATGGACTTTCAAATTTTTAGAGGGCAATTGTAAGGGTCAAAACTCATTGTATTGAGAAGTTTCTTATATCATTGGAAAGCTCTTGGAATTTAAATGTCTAAAATGGGCTCGCATGACCCATTTGGGTTCTTAAAACATAAATTATGGCCAAAAGAAGGGTCAAAAGTCAAATTGGCAGTTTGACTCCCGACCACTAAAAGTCAGGAATCACCCTGATTTCCTTGCATGTAGGTGGCGTGCCACATATTTTTTGAAATATCTTGACAAGGGCTACAACTATTCTTTAGACCTCGTCTCGATCGAATGCTTGCAAAAGAAGTTATGGGCTTCCAAAGTCGTGAAAGTCCCTATTTCAGGAATTTTGGGACTCCAACTTGGGAGTCTTGGGACAAAATGACATTTGGGTACTAGCCCCGTGGCCAAGCACAGAGAATACTATAAGGGGGGAAGTGATGGCTTCCCCAAGTTTAATCTATGGTGAATCTTGTGAATTTGTGTTTGCCCGTGGCTCGTCTATGCACCAAAAGTGCTCCAACTATGCACTAACCAACTTGTTGTTTGGTTTGTGCAAATTTGTGTGAATAATTGAATTGCTTGTCACTCTTCCTAATCCCCATCCCAGAGCTCTAGCATGCCCCTCTACCCCAAAAATGTTATGAACTAGGGAGCATGCCCAACTCCTTATCCTTCCGTTGTTTTCACCATAGACTCATATTTGAATTTATCAAGGAGCTTGGGAGTGCGTTAGTTATGGTGTAACAAAAAAGCAAGGATGCACAACACACACCACCTCAACTTGATAATCATGCAAAAAAACTATCATATATTACAAAATAATGAAATGTTTTGCCTAAGGTAAGCTACTAAACATCTCTAATTATGATGGACCTACATGCCTTCAGGGATCAAATCACTTTAATTTCATCCTCATGAACTCCACAAGTACTTTAATGACAAATGTTAATGTGGTAACCCAAACCCCATTTTTGGCAAAACAACACACTAACATTACTAGGTACAACTTTGTGCAAACAATCTACATGACTCTAACATAATTAACACAATTCAAAATGATTCCCTCAATAAATCTCCCCACATTAATAGATTACAAAATCCCAAAACTTATAAACTTGGGAGGTTGACAAAGTGAGACATACCACAAGTACCCATCAACACATCACTTCACAATAAATAAACAATGGTAACAATCGTCACTTTAGAAGTTTCGCCTAGGCATATATTCTTTTTTAGATACAATCCCCAAAAAGCTCTTAATTCCCAAAACATTGATTCCCAACCACATTACACTAAAATTGCCATGAAGACTGTTCTGAAACTTCCAAAGCCTTTCATCACATCCCTTATTGTTACCTTTAAAGACAACTTAAGAACCTAATTCCATCCTCCTAAAGCCAACACCTCAAGGGTGATGGCTCAATGGTATACCCTTGTCTAGGACCCTGGAACCTCAAAACAAGTTATAAGTTCAAACCCATTAAGGTGCTAGGTGAAAGCCCTTCCTAACAATTCATTAACTTTTTGTTCACATCTTATGAATTATTAATATAAAATCATTTCAAAGTCCTTTTTGTTGCTTTTAGCTTTGGTACCAACAAATTGAGGTGTTATTGCATGTTATATAATAATTCTGGAGCAATTTATGAATATGTATGAAAGACATGAAGAATTTGGCCGATGGGGTCTTGAAATGTTAAAGTGGCTAACTAATGGTTGCTTCCCTTATAGTTTATGCACAAACATCTTGTTTTATAAACTTTTAATTGCCATTCATGTGAAATGTGGTCTTGTTAACCCCAAAATATAAATATCATTTTTGATTTGTTTAAGGTACCTATTCACCAATCTTACTTTTTGTTGTTAATTTGAAGTTCACATTTTTGTGTTGTTTGAAGTGTCGAACAATTTTATTGTTTAAAGTCTAAAGCCTAAATTTACTTTGGGAATAAATAGTGAAACCCAATGTAAGGTTGCATCTAAAACATGTATATTTCATCCCCATAGATATGAAAAGTTGCATTGGAAAGGTTTTTGTCCTTGTTTTGGGGTTATTGTGGATTGATTGAACACATTATTTGGCAAAGTGAGTAAGGATTGATGAAGATTTACCAATTGGGAGTTTGGGATTGTTAATTAACCCAACCCATCTCACATTGTTGTAAATACATTCTTGTCAAGGTATGTTTGTGATAAAATGATCTTAGGAGCTCCAAGCTTTGATTGAATAGAAAGGGAAAAGAGAAAAATGGATGAAATGGAGGTGAAAAAACAAGTGCAACAAATGGTGCATTTCATTAGACAAGAGGCAGAAGAAAAGGCCAACGAAATTTCTATATCTGCTGAAGAGGTTGGTACATCCCCACCAAAACCTTTGTTTTATATAATTTAAAAAAAAAAAATCAATGATATGAGATGGATTAAAAAATCCAAGGGTTAGACCTTAACTCATTTGAAATGAAAAAAACTAAATCAATCAATCCTACATCAATTGGTTCAAAGAAGTTTCAATGGCCTTGTGAAATGTGCACAAGAATGGGAACAATCACTTGAGGAAGAGATAACAAAAACCTATATTCAATTTTTTTGAAGATGATGGGATGGAAGGATAGGAATTCAACATACAAAAGTTGCAATTGGTGGAGGCGGAGAAGAAGAAGATTCAAGAAGAATACGGTAAAAAAAAAAGGATTATTGATGTTCAAAAGAGCATGTAAATTTTCCTTCTACATCTCATCAAGTTGTTATACTCAAAGTTTATCCTCATGAAATTTGTTTTTTTATGAGCTACCTTTGTTCATACATGTCATTGATCAAAATTTCCAAGGCAATAAAAAAGCTTGGATGCATCATCAATTAGTTTAGTATTCGCAACTAACTTTGTCATTAAAACTTGTAATTTAGTTTCAAGAGTTTGTCAAATTATATATATTAATTTGAAGAAAGTTGAAAAATATGCCCTAACAAAAAACCAAGAAGTAAGGGGAGATCAATTTTGTGCAGAGAGTCATCAAAATTGATGAATGTGGCAAGATTGAAAGTGTTACAAGCACAACATGATCTTGTGCAAGGAATGAAGGATGCAACTGAAAGACAACTTGTGAATGTCAGCTTGCAACCCAATGCTTATGTGAAGCTTTTGGATGCTCTTATCATACAAGTATTCCACTAATCATGAAACTTCCCATAACATCTCTACCATAATTACCCTATTTCTCCAGGCAAATTGTTTAATGTGCTTGTATGTCCACACATAAATGTGGGAAATGAATGGTTTAAATGTGTTGATATGGAATGTCTTTGAAACCCATTCATGCAATAGTCAAAACCCTTCTAGACCATGCTTGTCTTTTCCATTTTGCACCACGACAATGGTTTTTTTTACCACAATCTTGGACTTGTCAACTTAATGAAAATTGCCACCTTTAAATGTTCTTATCTAGAGATGAATAAGAACCCATAAGGAGGTTGTGAACAATTGATGTGTAGATGAAACACACAAAGAAGATTTTTTTGGTATAATAAGCAAACATGTCCAATATGAACAAATTTGAAATAATGATGATAACAAATGAAGGTAGTTGTTGTTGTTGGGGGTTGGAAACAAAGGGATTTTTTAGGTTGAACGAACCATCGGTACAAATTCGATGTCGCAAGGAGGATTTGAGTATGGTAAATGAAGCAATGAAATCAGCTATGGCTAGTATTACTACTCTCAATGTCTTTGGGGTGATTCCTATTATGGATTTGGACAAGAAGAACTTCCTCCCTAGTCCCCCTCAAGTTGGCTTTTATGGCTCTACTTGGTGATTCTTTCCTCTTTTCTCCCATATTTTTTCTGTGGATTCAATCAAATTTATATAACACACCAATTTTTTCAATTGTAAGAAATTTCATCTTCTAATTTGTTCAAAAGTAGGGTATGAAGCACTTGAGGATTTGATGTTCCAAGGGTTGTTTGCTCAACCTTAATAGTTTCTAGATCATCTTTCACCATGGGTTCTTGATAATAAAAACATGAATGTATGGCAAATTCTAGTTATGGAGGAGTGGTGATGGCCTCAAAGGATGGGTGCATTGTATTAAACAACACTTTGGATGCACGCTTGGAAATAGTATTTAAGCACTTACATCCAGAGGTATGAATTATTTAAATGTGTTACATTTTGAAGCATTTTGCTCAAATTCTCTTGCGTCATATTATCCAAATTTGCAAAGTTATGTGAAGCTCATAACTTCCCTTTTCCCATTGATCTATTATTACTTGTACAAAGGAAACTTATATGAAGTCTTTCTTGTCACATGTGCATATCCAGATTCGAAAAAAGTTATTTCCTCCTACTACTACCATGGCAATTAAATGACACCAAAGTTCTTATATGTCTAAGGGATTGACTGTGCATTTTACAACTATATCATGACTATGTCTTAGGTTTTGACATTCAAAATATGATCTACATAGTTGATAGTTACTAGAAATCATACAAAGTTGGATTGAATGATTGAGTTGATTACATTCACCTCATGACCATAATTGATATCTTAGTTAAAAACTCCTTATAGATACTTGCATCATTCTTTTTGGCAACTAAAAACATAATTGAATTTTCAAAAAGGTCGATTGATTACTATGGAGAATAATTTTAGCTTCTTGAGAGTGCACATGTATAACATGTTTCATAAATTGGAGTAGTAAGGATTCACAAATCAAGTTGAGAGCTATTGCTCTCATCATGCATGTGCACATCTTTTCTCATCAATTGTTAATTGTAGGCTTCAATTTCTTGAATTGTTTACCCTTGATGAATTGCAAGGAAAGGGGAAAACCTTTGAATTGCTTGAGTGTATCATGAGCACATACTTATGGTCTTGAATTCTAACGTAGTGGATTCCATTTATAAATTGTTTGAATGAGCAAATTCTTTTGAAGCATTTTAGGACTTGATGATAATTTGATCAAATATTCTTCAAAAGTAGGTAAATGGCAAGGAATCAATGGCGTTAGTTATGCATGTTTGGCCATTCATGTCTTGGGTGTTGGTTATTTTGTGAAACTTGTATCTATTTTCAGTTGAAACTAACATTTCTAGCACAAAGCATCATGCAATATGACTAGAGGTGGACAAGTCTAGAGCAAAAGTAAGTATCTAGATATCATTAAAAAAAAGAAGGAAATGGATCAGAAGTAAAAAGCTTGAATAAATTGATAAGAAGTGAAATTGAATTTGAAGTCAGATTGGAGCTCATAATTGCCAATTATTTTTGTATGCTATTTATTTATTTTTATTTTATAAATTTAAAAAATCACAAAACATTGATCCAATTTTAAAAAAAACAAAAAATTCCTAATTCTTATTAATGATAAGAATAATCCCAGCAAATTGCAAAACCAGACTGACATTCTCAATTAATGTAGGTCAGAATAATAATAATAATATTATTATTATTATTATTCCCAGCAAGTTGCAAAAACACGTGAGTAGACTTGCACCAGCATTGACCCACCAGTACACCATCCATGGGATGCCAGTTATGACTCAGTCATGGATGAACCTCAACCGAGTTAACATCTGGTTTCACCTCGGTAACCCCCTTTTGTGTAAGAAGTAGGTCTAAAATGTAGGTTACAGATGGGTAGGAAAATAGGAAAACTACTAGGTAACTAGCTGGCTTTCTACCTTATCCATAGGTAAGGACTGTCTTTACTACCTACCTACCTACTGGTGATGGGTCTGTTAGTAGGTAGGATAGGTAGTAAAAAACAGCAACTGAGCTAACCACCATGGTTAGCTTGGTAACTGGAACCCAACAGAAAAACAGTTTCCTGACCACTTAACATCCATCCATTTTGGTGCCGCTTCCCTATAGGGTATTGCCCCCCCCCAATTACCCTTTAGACTTTAGACCGCTCGCCAACCCCATCCAGCCCTTCTTTTGCAGGATAGGTATATATAGCCAAAAAGAGAAATAAAAAGCGCTAAAATGAAGTGTTTTTAAAGATCTTAAATAGCCATAATTCCACAAAAATTGAAGAAAAATCCCCATATTTCTATGCATGGTGGTTCAAGTAGGTAGCCAGAAATAGAGAAAGACGTTTAAAGAAATTTTACTCACATATTTAGGTTGTAGCTAAATTTGGCTAAACCTTCCAAATTGGCAAAAAAGAACATTGAGGTCCCCACCAAACGCACACGTTTCTCTTCTGTCTCTTCAAAGGAGACGAACGTGCTTCGCAGACAAAGCTTCTCTCTCTTCTTCCCTTCGGAGCTCCGCAGTTGTTGCGCGCTTATGTTTTTTTAATTTTTTTGCAGAGTTTTTTTTTTCTCTTTTTTCCATAAAAATTCGACCAAAATTTTTGCAGCATTTTTTTTTTTTTTTTTTTCGACGAAGATGTTGTGAAGAGGGGCAGGGCTGGGAAGGAAAGGGCAGACAAAGAAGCGGAAAGAGCAGA
>Ga0116227_10004258_pt1 | contig 31131 bp, 25 predicted proteins | sample S1TSphgellanicum_FD_89693 | JGI IMG/M metagenome (GOLD analysis project Ga0116227, IMG submission 89693) | Host-associated microbial communities from peat moss isolated from Minnesota, USA - S1T2_Fb - Sphagnum magellanicum MG | ecosystem: Host-associated > Plants > Peat moss > Unclassified... | reverse complement strand
TTCTTACTGCCAAAATTAATCACCACCTTGTTGCTTGATTATATCTTTCTATTCTATCATATAGATACAAACTAGGTAAATAATATGGTAGAAAAATTTAAATAACAAATAATTAACTGAGTGGGGACCGAATTTTAGATCGGTAGCAGTGTAAAGTGGGACAATTTAGGACGAGTTATTGCCCTGAGAGATCGGCAGTTACTGTGATTCTATAGACTCTATGCTTAGAGGGCTAAAACCCCACTAGGGGCTACGCGATCGCTAATAAAAAAATCAACAATCAACTAGGATGATTAGAGAAAATTTATCAGGACAAAAGATGAGATAATATCAAGATTTAGTTAAGTTAATAGACAGAAATTTTGTCATGAAATATTGGAAAATAAAACAATTATCTGCCGCCCAGTTCAAACGCAAGACCGGAGTTAAAAGGAAGTGGTCACTCAATTTTGGATTTTAGATTGACCCCATACCGTCGATATTGGGGCTTGAGTAAAAAATTTTAGATTTTAGATTTTGGATTTATGCCACAAATAAACTTGGGGGCTTGAGACCTTTTTAGATTTTCGATGCAAGAATTTCTAAACGTTGAACCGGCACTGTGGTTGTTTGTCTCGGTTGAAGGTGTGGAACCCACAAATAATGCCGCAGAACGTGCTAAGTACTTGAACAGAATTAATTACACAAACTCTCTTGCTGGAATCCTTTATCCAATCTGGATAAGACTAGATATTAGTTTGTAAATATTTCTGTTCGGTTACTTATCCGTCCAGCAGTGATTTGGCGACGGACCAGTTTTGGTTCTCAAACCCAAGACGGTAGTACTTTTGTCTCCAGAATAACGACTACGATGCAACTGGACTATTTCTCGTCCTGCTGCATGAGGTTGGACTTTACCTTGGGATGATTTTTTATTTTGAATTCCCTAAATACTTGTCGCTCTAAAAGAGCCGCACCCATCTCATTTACCAATTAGGTTAAAAACCACATTGGGCAAGCCGACCATCTATGGATACATCGAAGTTATATCCTCTTTCTACCGTCGGTAGGTGTCCTAGGGGGAAGGTTTTAAAGTTAGGTTCCTTGCCAGGTTTATACTCATATCTTTTAGTTTGCTGATTATAGTTCCACTGAATCAACCACTCACCTGTTAGAGTTTGCCATCCAACTTGGTCATACATCTTGCGGTAGTCACTGTTATCGTCTTTTAAAATCTTTCTTTGGATGCTAAAACCTAGTTTATTGTCACTAGCTATAGTCCAAAGTTGATCAATAGTTCTTAAGTCTACACAGGACAGAGTGTCCATTTCGTCTTGTGGGGTCCAACCCAGTGCTTGGGCCTTAGAACCAGCAACATCTAACAATCTGAGATAGGTTTCTCGGTCAGCTGCTTGCCAATCTTTGCTCTCTAAATAATTCCGCAACTTTGTATAATCCACATGACGTGTTGTAGTGAGTTCTACTTGATCAAGGGAGTTAAAGGTATTAACTGCGTTGAGTGGTGATACAGGGCTTTTCAACTCAGGTTTAGACTGTGTTAACACGGGGCTTTTCAACTCAGGTTTAGACTGTGTTAACACGGGGCTTTTCAACTCAGGTTTAGACTGTGTTAATATATACCCAATCCAAACTAGAGCAGCAAATATACCTAAAAGAGTTGCTGTGATGAGTAAGGTAAGGATAATAACAGTAGATTTACTCTTTGCCATTTTATAATAGGGCTTATTTCTGGAAATTCTAGAGTTAGTTTTATTCTAACGACTACTGCTTGTGAATGTATATTTTAGTTTTTTAGATCAATGTCAACGTATACTCAACAACTAATCTTGTAATATACCTTCGATCTGGGTCATCACCTCTTTTCCCACTGCCAGAGCCTGCTTCCCAGATCCAAAATTTCTGAAGTTATTGATTTCTCCTTCTTCCCATATCTTCTATTTCTACCCTCGCACCCTGGTTATTATCACTGCCTCCTTATGAGTTATATTTTACCTGCATTTTAGCTCTTGTTTAAATCCCTGCCCTTGAAAGATTACTCTCCCTCCCTCTCTACGGGTGGAACCGGATCATAACCACCTGGATGAAAAGGATGACAGCACAAAATTCGCCGAGTTGCCAGCCAGGAACCCCGCAGTACACCAAAGCGTTCAATTGCTTGGATAGCATAGAGGGAGCAGGTTGGTTGAAAGCGACAACTTGGGGGAAACAATGGGGAAATAAATAGACGGTAGCCGCGAATTAGCCAAATCAATAATAGTTTCATTACCGTTACAAAAATCTAATAGAGTGATAATAAAGGTCAAAATCTCCCAGTAGTATCATTGTTGAGTACATTGCCCTATTTAGACTCTATCCCTCCTCTGTGGCTGCAAATTGCCATTGCTGCAACTTGGGTATTATTCGTCTTGCTGATTGCCTGGTGGGTAGCTCGTTTCACTAATAGTGATACAGAAATTGTCCGCAAGATAGTCCACATCGGCACAGGCCACGTAATTTTGCTGGCTTGGTGGCTAGATATCCCAGCTAGTGTGGGAATCAGTGCTTCGGTTTTTGCAAGTATCATTACCCTATTATCCTACATCCTGCCCATTCTCCCTGGCATCAATAGTGTTGGTCGGCAAAGTTTGGGGACCTTCTTTTATGCTGTGAGTATCGGAATTTTAGTAGCCTGGTTCTGGAACCTACACCAACCACAATACGCTGCTCTGGGGATTATGATTATGGCGTGGGGAGACGGACTAGCAGCTTTGATTGGATTGCACTTTGGTAAACATAAGTATAAAGTGCTTGGGTTGCAAAAAAGTTGGGAAGGTTCCTTGACAATGCTCCTTGCTAGCTATGTTGTCAGCAGCTTAATTTTTTTGGTAACACTGGGAAACGTCTGGCCAACTTGGATGATATCAATGATTGTAGCTGTAATAGCTACTGCCTTAGAAGCTTTTTCATTGCTAGGAATTGATAATTTGACAGTTCCTTTGGGTAGTGCAGCTCTGGCTTTTTTCTTAAATCAATGGTTTAAATGAATTTAGCTATAAATCTATAGAAATTATTAAACGAAAATTAACGGATTTTAGTGATCAACACAGAAACGGGTTTTCAGGTCCTAGAGCACAGCATGAAAGAGGTTCCTTCCCTACACCCTCAGACCCCTCTTATCAAGTTAGAAGGGAAGAAAAGAACTTACTGCGTAGATGCTTGATTTCAACAACCCAATGAAAATCTCAAAACCACTATCTCCCCAGAGTGCGATAAGCTGACAACAGCAGTTTTCGACCTCAAAACAATGACAGCTAATAGTCCCACAATTTTAGCCTTGGACTTTGATGGAGTAATTTGCGACGGACTAATTGAATATTTTGAGGTAGCATGGCGCACCTACTGTCAAATTTGGTCACCTAGCTTAGACACACCACCAGAGGATTTAGCCGCTCGGTTCTATCGTCTACGACCGGTAATTGAAACGGGTTGGGAAATGCCGATTTTAATCAAAGCTTTGGTGAACGGGATTACAGATGCTCAGATCCTGCGGGAATGGGTAACTATGGTACCGCAGATCCTCCTAGCAGACAACTTACAAGCCAAGGATATTGGCGCTAAACTTGACTATCTCCGTGATGAATGGATTACCACAGATTTAGATGGTTGGCTAGGTCTGCATAGATTTTATCCGGGTGTGGTGGAGAAAATCAAAGCAGTTATTGCTAGTGAAGTCCAGCTATATATAGTTACTACTAAAGAAGGGCGTTTTGTCCAGCGACTATTACAGCAAGTAGGGGTAGATTTAGCCAAAGAGTCAATTTTTGGCAAAGAAGTCAAGCGTCCTAAGTACGAAATTCTGCGAGAGTTAATTCAGAAGGCAAATCCACAGTTAGTTAATTTATGGTTTGTAGAAGACAGACTCAAGACATTGCAGTTAGTTCAACAGCAACCCGACCTAGGGGATGTGCAACTTTTCTTAGCAGATTGGGGCTATAATACTCGCGCAGAGAGAGAATTAGTGAAAAATGAGCCACGAATTCGGTTAATCACCCTGGCTCGATTTGCTCAAGATTTCTCAACTTGGTGACGTAATTAATTCTGTCAAACTTCCCGATATGCTTGACCTAACAAAAGTAACGCGACAAATGCAAGGTTTAAGTCAGCATCTAACCTTAGAAGCTACAGCAAGTCGCCAGCGTTTAGAGTTAGCACAAAAACACTTCCACCAGGCTTTGGCATCTCAGCAGGAATTAATCAACCGTCAGGAAGCATGGCGCGATCGCATCCTCTTTGCCAGCGCTACCCCCGTGGAACCATTGGCAACTTGCATTGAAATCCCTGTGCCGCCAAAGGTTCACACTATTATTGCCACCGATGGTTCACAAATTGCCCCCAACCATCACGAAATTGCCTATTGTTATCTACTAAATATTGGCAGAGTCGTCTTACACTATGGGCAAAATCGCCACCCCTTACTAGACAGTTTGCCAGAGGTATTTTATCGCCCAGAGGACTTATATGCATCCCAGCAGTGGGGGATTAAAACGGAAGAATGGATGAGTTACCGCCGGACTGCTTCGGAAACCACAGTCCTGGCTGAACTCGGTTGCAGTTTTAAGGGGGAGGAACCACTTTTAGCACTGGTGGATGGTTCCTTAATTCACTGGTTCTTAGAACAGTTACCTAATGATGCCCGCGATCGCATTCTCCCCCCTATCCTTGAAGCTTGGCAGCAGCTGCGAGCTGCGGGAATTCCCTTGATGGGCTATGTTAGCGCCTCTCGCAGCGTTGAAGGGATTAACTTCCTCCGTCTGTTGGCATGTCCCCATCCAGTACCAGACTGTATGACTCATTGTCCCAATCAAGCGGAAAAAGTCCCCTGTAAAGTATTTGATCCTTTGCGCGATACCTCCCTATGGGCAACGCAACTTACACCCGGACAACGTAGTCCCCTATGGCGCAGCAATTCCCGGATTCTCGAACTCTACAAAGGGCAAACCATCTACTTTTGCTACGTCCATGTGGGGACAGAAATCGCCCGGATCGAAGTCCCCCATTGGGTAGCCGAAAATCAGTCTATGTTTGATCAAGCCCTGGGATTAATGCTGGCACAGGTGCAAAAAGGCTATGGCTACCCAGTGGCTATCGCCGAGGCTCATAATCAAGCAGTAATTAAGGGAAGTGATAGAGCTAGGTTTTTCGCCCTCTTGGAACGACAAATGATCAAAGCAGGGTTGAAGAATGTGGGGACTTCTTACAAAGAAGCTAGGAAACGGGGGAGTATTGCTTAGGTGACACTCCTACATCTCTATTGCGAGTAGATGTAGGCTTCTGGCAGAAATTATCTTTCCAGAACTGATTTGGTTAGAGGTCAATTCGTTATCGCCCAAAAATTCATCCCACATCTGATCCGAAGGGCAGTGTAGGTAGTTCACGTCTACCACAGAATAAAGTGAGCAATATCGCTAGTCAAATCAATCTTCCATGACCAACCCCCGTCAACTAGCATTTATCACCCTGCGAGACATTCACAAAGGGGCATACACTGATATAGCCTTAGACCGATCGCTCCAAAAAGCCAATCTACCCGACCAAGACCGCCGTTTGGTAACAGAACTAGTTTATGGCAGCGTCAGAAGACAGCGCACCCTTGATACCCTCATCGACCAACTGGCAACCAAGCCATCCCAGCAACAACCCAAAGACCTCCGCACCATCCTCCACCTTGGCTTATACCAACTCCGTTATCAACAACGGATTCCCCCATCAGCGGCGGTGAATACCACTGTCCAACTAGCTAAGGAAAACGGGTTTGCTGGACTAGCTGGTTTTGTTAACGGTTTATTACGGCAGTACATCCGCAGCGCCGAAAATTCACCAGACCCCCTCAGACTACCAACGGACCCTGGGCAACGCCTGGGTATCTTATACAGCTTTCCTGACTGGATAATTCAAGTCTGGCTAGCACAACTGGGCCTAGCTGAAACAGAACAACTATGTGAGTGGATGAACCAAACACCCACTATTGACCTACGGGTGAATATACTTCGTACTTCCATTGCCGAAGTGGAATTGGCCCTCAAATCCAGAGGAATTTTCGTCAAACCTCTCCCCCAAATCCCCCAAGCCCTACGGTTAATTGGTAACACGGGTCCAATTCAAAATTTACCTGGCTTCCGGGAGGGTTGGTGGACTGTGCAAGATAGTAGCGCCCAGTTAGTTAGTCATTTACTCGACCCTCAACCGGGGGAGGTAATCATTGATGCCTGTGCAGCCCCCGGTGGGAAGACAACCCACATCGCCGAGTTGATGGGGGACCGAGGCATGATTTGGGGGTGCGATCGCACCCCCTCCCGGTTGCGAAAACTCCAAGAAAATGCCCAACGCCTAAATCTGCACTCAATTCAACTTCTGACTGGGGACAGTCGTCACTTGACCCAATTTGAGAATACCGCAGATCGCCTGTTACTAGATGCCCCCTGTTCTGGCTTGGGGACCTTGCACCGCCATGCTGATGCTCGTTGGCGACAGACACCAGAATCTGTCCACGAACTTTCCGTGTTACAAACAGAACTCTTATCATGCACCTCAACTTTTGTCAAACCAGGGGGAATCCTAGTTTATGCTACCTGTACACTACATCCAGCGGAGAATGAGGCAGTTATCAGGGAATTTTTAGGCACCAACCCCCATTGGCAAATTGAGCCTCCCCAGCACTTTAACTTCCCCACCAGTCCACCTGGTTGGCTCAAAGTCTGGCCACATCAACAGGATCTAGATGGCTTTTTTATGGTGCGCTTAAAAAAAACCAATGATTCAACATGAACACTATTAGAGACTGTAGGATTTGGTGAAAGTCTGAATCTACTGCTGGAGACCCCAATGGTTACTGATCCCCAGGTTAAAAAATTAATTAAAATTCTCATCGGTGCTGCTTGGATTGATGGCAAAATCCAGCCAGAAGAACGGCAGTACCTGCGTCATATAGCTCAAGCCCAAGGTTTAGCCAATGATTCAGACATTAAACCTTGGTTATATGAATTAGTTTCCGTACAGCCAAAAGATTGTTACAACTGGGTGAATGAGTATTTAGGCGATCGCCCCAGCGTGGAAGACTGTAACAACTTGATTGAAACCATCAGCGGCTTAATTTACAGCGATGGTGATGTGGCAATGGAAGAAGCCAGACTAGTGACAAAATTACAGGATTGGATCCATGGGAATGAGTCTGTAGAACCAGTTCATACAGCCCTGCTCAAACAAATTCAACAGTTGTACCGTCGTTGGGTGGAAGTCCAGAATTGAATGGGGAGGCAGGTGGCAGTCCCAATGAAAAAAATTTCACCGCCAAGGATGAAAGAGATTCCTTCCCTACACCCCTCTTTGAAGTTAGGAGGTTCAGTACCTGAGGGGATTTAGATCCAGAATGTACCGAACCCACTCAATTTTTGATTGAGTAGGGGACTGAAACCCTTGGGCACTGACTAGAAGGGATAAATCTCTTGTACCCTCTACCTCCTGCCTTTCTTGATCATGAAAACTCCTGAATTCTTAGCTCTGATTTTTCCCGTTAAGACCGAAGACCCCGGCACAGCGAGAGGCAGTTCTTACTGGAGGCTAAAGTTTAATCATCCTGGAGACAAAAAGGAGTTTTGGAACTGTTTCTTCTTTTCCCTCCAGCAAGAACTGCCTCAAAACCTCTAGGATGAAAACATGACGGGAAAAGTCAGATTCTCAGATCAGGACTTTGGTTTACCTAAGCCCGGAGTTTCTTCCTTGTTCACCTTCGGCACAAAGTCGGGACGATCTTTAGTTTCCCAACCTGGGGGACGTTTAGAGTTGTACCAAGCAATGGACCCAATGGTAACAGCAGCAATAAAACCGACTACATACACCAACGTGAAAGCCAAAGGAAAGTGGTTGCCACTTTCAACAGGTATAGCTGTTTGGAGCAATAAATGCACGAGTAAAATCTCCTAGAGTCAAGAAACACTTCTCCACAAAGTATAAAACGAGCCGATAGTCTACATCCGCCTCCAGTGGGAAACAAGTTCGCAGTTTACTTAGAAGTAGATTCATTTGGTCTGAGTCTTTCCCGCCAGGAGGGTTGGGGAGTTTCTGGCTGTGAGTGAATGGGGGGATGGTGTCCTTCCTTCCCAGTTGAGGTGCCCTCATGATGATGCTGTTCTTCCCCAGTTGAGGTGCCCTCATGATGATGCTGTTCTTCCCCAGTTGAGGTGCCCTCGTGATGATGCTGTTCTTCCCCAGTTGAGGTGCCCTCGTGATGATGCTGTTCTTCCCCAGTTGAGGTGTCCTCGTGATGATGCTGTCTATGTCTTGGAGTTTCCTCGGCTTGTTCCTGTGACTCAGAATGATGATGATGCCTTTTATATTTTCTGGGTGACTCTGAATCATCTCCATTGACTTGTTGTGAATATTTCCTTGGTGATTCTGAATTATCAGAATCATTTCCTTCATCCACAGGAAGACTAACGAGTTTCCGAGGCTTGATAGGTTTGGCTTTGATGGTCCTGTGGCGGCCTTCTAGTTTAGGTCGGGGAGGAAACTTTTCTACAGGCATTCCTTTCACCACTTTAACCATAAAATTATGCCAAGTTTCAGCAGCACTGCTACTACTACCCGATGTGGGGGTATTGTTATCATTACCCAGCCAGACCCCCGCCACTAGTTGGGGAATATAGCCCACAAACCACAAATCACGGGCATCATCGGTTGTACCTGTTTTCCCCGCCACAGGTCGATTATCTAGTTGGGCAGCTACACCAGTGCCATTTTCAACGACGTTACGCAGCATCCAGGTCATAATAGCGGCACTTTCTGGGTCTAGGGCGCGTCGGGGCTGATACTTAGCAGACCAGACCACATCTCCCTGACGGTCAAGAATGCGGCGAATTCCGTGGGCTTCTGTGTGTAGTCCTTGGGTAGCAAAGCTGCCGTAGGCACTGGTCAGTTCCAACAGAGTAACTTCATTAGAACCGAGTGCTAGGGAGTAGGTGGGCTTGAGTTCGGATTGGATGCCCATATCATGGGCTAATTTAATTACTGGTCGAAATCCTACATCAATTAATACTTTTACTGCAACTATATTGACGGAGTGGGTCAGGGCTTCGAGCATACTAATGGAGCCGTGGAAGTTTTTGCTAAAGTTCTTGGGCTCGTACCCATCCACCACAAAGGGTTCATCTATATAGGTATCGTAGGGACTCTTGCCACTGGCGATAGCAGTGGCGTAGACAAAACCTTTAAAGGTTGATCCTGGCTGGCGTTTGGCCTGGGTGACACGATTAAACTGGTTTTTACCAAAGTCTTTGCCCCCGACCATTGCTTGAATCTCCCCATTCCTGGGGTTGATAGCTACTAGTGCCCCTTGTTTAAAGTTCTCCTCTCTCCCCTGATGTTTCAGCATTCTTATCACTGCAACTTCCGCTATGTGTTGCCAACCCGGATTCAGGGTAGTTTCTACCACTAGGCCTCCCTCCTTCAAGACAGCAGCGGGAACGTACTGGGGTAATTCCTTGAGGATATAGGTGGTGAAATAGGGTGCCTCCACATTCAGCCGCTGGGGTGGACTGCTTTTGACAATTAATTTAGTTTGGGTTGCAGCTTGCCTTTGGTCCTCCGTAATTACCCCATCTTCTTCCATCCGCTGTAACACTAGATTCCGCCGAGCAATGGCGGCTTGAGGATTCTTATCTGGGGCCCAGAGGCTAGGAGCAGGGGCTAATCCAGCGATAGTTGCCATTTCTGGCAGGGTAAGTTGATCCACAGACTTACTGAAGTATACCCAAGATGCATCAGCTACACCGTAGGCACCATCACCTAAATAAACTAGGTTTAAATAACGCTCTAGAATCTGGTCTTTAGTTAATTCTCGCTCCATCTCCTGGGCTAGCCGAACTTCCTTGAGTTTGCGCCAGATTGTGCGCTCTTGATTGAGGAACAGGATTCGCGCTACCTGTTGGGTGATAGTACTGCCACCTTCTACCACATTCTGCGATCGCAAGTTCTGGAAAAATGCTCTGACAATCCCTTGGAGGTCAACTCCATTGTGCTGCTCAAATCTTCGGTCTTCTGAGGCGATGAAAGCTTTTCTTAAGATGATGGGAATTTGTGCTAGCTTGAGCCGTTGCCTTGTTGCCGCTCCTTCCTGTTCAAGGATCTTCCCGTCGGCAGCTTTGATTGTCAGTGTTTGCTCTCGTGCCATAGCCCTTAATTGAGCTTTACTTGGCAGTGTCCGATCTATGGACTTAATGCCATAGTTAAAGGCTATTACCCCAGCCCCGGTACATATAACTATGCCTAGACCAGCCCAAACCCAAGGGCGACGATAAAGCGGTTTATCGCGGCTGATGATTCTGGCAACTATTCCAGATGATGCCTTTGTCATCTGACTCAGTAACTGCTTCACGTCTACCAGCATGGTCGGTGGTCATTTCTCATAAGAAAACTCAGTAAGTGGGAAACGAGCGCGGCTTCAGAGAAAGAGAGGGAAACGACTCGGCGACTAAAGTCGCAGTGAATCTTTTTTTTGGTTTATCCATTACCGCCTTGGGGCTGTTCGATTTGGTGTACTAATGCAATTGCACTTTCAATGGGACAATTGCCATTCCAAATTTCACAACCCTGTACGCATAATGGTTTCGCTCCTAAGAGCCTCCCTTTCGTGGTAATGTTAGCTATGTGCAAGGCACACGCTTCGCGAACGACTTTTGTTTGGTCGGTACTTTCCAAACGACACTTCCTTAACCCTTTACAGATGTTTAATCGTTTGGTTCTAGAGCAAGGAACTAGCAAGGCAAACCCTTGGTAGGTCTTTAACTCTTGCCTTAAACGATAGCCACTTCAGGCTTAGTCTGGTCAGATTTTAAGCTCTTTGATGAGCTTTACGTCTGCTTCCTTGGGTTTCTGACTACCAGGTGGCAAACTCAGTTTTTACCATCAGCAAAGAAGTTTGATGTTAAGGCAATCTTTTTTTACTAGTATAATATCCTATAGTAGACAATCACCCTAATTAAGTATTCAAAGATATTCTCAGAGAATCCACTCAGTTAGGGGAACTTAATCAAACAAACACAATAGTTTAAAAAAATTTAGGACATCAAGGCTTTTGAGCGGATCTGTAGTCGCCAGGGCATCGCACTGTGCAATTGGTTTGGGTAGTAACATGGGCGATTCCTCGGCAATTCTGGCAGCAACCTTAGAAAACTTAGCCCAGACACCGGGCATTACCATCGAAGCTACATCCAGTTGGTATAAGACCAAAGCTGTAGGTCCACCCCAGCCGGACTACTGGAATGGCTGCGTCATCCTCGCAGTGGATATGCAACCTCACAGATTATTGGCCACTTTGTTAGGAATTGAACAGAAATTTGGCCGAGTGCGTCAGCAACACTGGGGTCCACGCACCCTAGATTTAGACTTGTTGTTATACGATGACTTAATTTTAGATACACCAACCCTGCAAATTCCCCATCCCCGGATGCGAGAGCGAGCTTTCGTGTTAGTACCCTTAGCAGAAATTGCTCCTAATTGGCGAGAACCTGTTTCTAGGCGTATAATCCAAGATTTATTACAAGATGTGGACAGTTCTGATGTACATTTATTAGAGGTTTAGGGGAAAACTGTTAATTTTAGATTTTGAATTACTTATGCCACTAGGTAGAGAATTACCACAACTGCTAAGGCAACGCCTCTTCTATAAAGGGCGCAAGTTTGATTTTGAAGTTAGTCGCTTGCGTCTACCCAATAGTGTCGAAGGGGAATGGGAGTGTATTCGTCACCCTGGAGGTGCGTTAGCTGTACCTGTCACCTCGGAAGGTAAGCTGATCCTTGTGCGACAATATCGGTTTGCAATTCAAGGACGGTTACTAGAATTCCCCGCAGGCACTATAGAACCTGGTGAAAACCCCTTGACAACAGTACAGCGGGAAATAGAAGAGGAAACTGGTTACCACGCTGGAAAGTGGCAGAAATTAGGAGATTTTTTCCTCGCTCCTGGTTATTCTGATGAAATTATCTATGCATTCTTGGCTCGGGACTTAGAAAAACTAGAGACACCCCCACCCCAAGATAGGGACGAGGATATAGAAACTGTATTTTTAACTCCTCAGGAATTGGAAAGAGCAATTCAAGAGGGAGAACAGGTGGACGCAAAATCCATTTCTAGTTTTTTCCTTGCTCGCCCTTACTTAGCACTGTAATGTTCACAGGGTACAGGGGAGAGAAGTAATATTGACATTAGATGGGGGCATTTAATATGTGCTCTTAGTTAAATACCTCTACTAAAAATAAGCGACATCTTTCTTGGCTGAAGTCTTAGAGGGTGTTTGAAAAGGGTCAGCTTGAGCCTCAAGTGCAACTCAGGGTGGCGTTGGCGTAGCCGCAGTTTCTGCATGGCGTACCCTGCGGGAAGCGAGCTATCCCGTTGCGTCTCATAGAGATAACGCCCGTGCGGGAAGCGAACGCAAACCCCAAAACCCTTCTTCTCTGCTATCTACACGCCCCGTAATTATTAAGGGACTTCCAGAAAATAAAATATAGAATAGTTTCCGTATGAGGATAATAATCATTCTCATCTAGGATGCTGCCATTCCCAGAATTTTCTAGAATTGCCCAAGTCTTTTCAATCGGATTGTATTTACTATGGACATCTCCGAAAACTCCCAAAGCACTGCTGTGACTAGCTTTAAGGCTTAAAATAAAGCTAAAGCAGATTAACTAGTCCACACGATAAAATCAGGGTTTGAGATAATTACTATTGCTAACTTAGGTCAAACATAGAGTAATATGCATTATTTTTATGGTTATGTGCTCGGCTCTATTATCTCTGGTAAAATCAGGGCTTTAATAAAATCGGTGGTTTTCAGATTTCCAAAAATCTGCTAATCTATCAACTATAAAGTCACTCATCAATTTTGATTCTGTGAAGTATAAAAATAATTCGTCAAACAATTTTGGATTTTAGATTTTAGATTGACCTCATACATTCATGTTGGGGCTTGAGTAAAAAATTTTAGGATTAGCTATACAGATACCCCAGTACAATTAACAGCCCTGCTGGAATAGCCTGAGTTTTGCCCGGCTTAAGATATTCAGTAGACATCTCCGAAAATGAGCCTGAAACCCTGATGCAGCAAGACGCAGATATTAATTCTCGGAGATGTCTAGTACGTACCAGAGCAGCTATGACCCTCAACAAACACCTAATACAAGGATTAAATCCATTTAACGCTCCCACGATGGCTGTTGCTACCTTCGAGCTGCGGGCTATACAAATATGGGTAGCAATCCAGCGCAAGGGAAGAGGGTCAAGGTTTGGTGGGTTCATCCAAGTCAAGGACTGCGGTTAGTACTTTGTTGGTACACCTTAACAGGGGTAGGGGTATGGAGCTTATCCTGTCTGCATCCTAGTGCCGTGCAAATAATTTGCTGCGCCTATCTCTCAGAGCTATACTAAATAAAGTTGGTCATAATTAAGTAGCTGAACAGGAATTTTCAGCAATGGTCACTTCAACTCCAGTAATTTTAAATTTCAAAAATTTAGACTTAAGCGACGAGCAATTTTACCAACTCTGCCAAGACAATCAAAATTGGCAACTAGAGAGAACAGCTAAAGCAGAATTAGTAATTATGCCTCCCGTTGGTGGAGTCAGTGCGAATCGAGAGGCAGATTTAAACGGAGCACTTTGGTTATGGAATCGTCAAACCAAACTTGGAAGAGTGTTTAGTTCTTCGACTATATTCCGTTTACCTCATGGTGGCGATCGCTCCCCCGATGTGGCTTGGATTGCAAATGATCGCTGGGATGGCCTGACTCCTGAAGAACAAGAGAAATTTCCGCCCATATGTCCTGATTTTGTCATCGAATTACGTTCTCGCACCGATTCGATAACTCAACTGCAAGAAAAAATGCAAGAATATCTTGACAGTGGTTTACGATTAGGCTGGTTAATTAATCCCCAAGCACAACAAGTAGAAATTTATCATCCTGACCAAACCGTGGAAATTATCCAATTGCCTGCTACTTTCTCAGGAGAAGATGTCTTACCAGGATTTGTTTTAAATTTGCCTATTTTTTGAGCCATCCGCAAAGTGTTAACAGAGGCCAAGGTGTAGCTCCAGAGTTACTCTCCCAAGAACGGGACTTACCGCAACAACTTGATGCCTTAGAAAAACGGCGGTGAAAATTTCTTCATTGGGACTGCCTCCTGCCTCCTGTACAATTTAACTAGAAAAAATATTTCTAGAAACCTGCTTGATTTTGATTTGGTAATTTCGATGTTTAATCAGATCACCCTACAGGTAAATGGGGAAACTCGTAATTGCTCGTCCCCCACTTTCCTACCCAACTTACTTCAAGAGTTAGGTTTTAACCCGCGCTTGGTAGCGGTGGAATATAATGGGGAAATTTTACACCGCCAGTTTTGGGCTGAAACTCAAGTCCAATCAGGCGATCACTTGGAAGTGGTGACGATTGTTGGTGGTGGCTAACCCTTATACAGCCAACGATGCAAGTTTTTAGCCTTGGCTAACTCCTGTCCTTGGCGACCCAGTTGTTCCCGCAGTTGCTGGTCTTGACACAGGCGCTGAAAAGCCTGAAAAACTTCAAAGCCGGAATGAGGATTTACCAACAGGCCATTCTCTTCGTGGTGAACTATATCTAAAACAGACCCTAGACGAGAGGCAATGACAGGTTTCCCAAAATAGCTGGCTTCTAAGTAGGCAAGACCAAAGCCTTCTAAATCACCAGCTTTGTAGTCTGCTGCGGTTAGCATAGCAAATATGTCACAAGAGGCATAATAGCCAGCTAATTCCCGTTCGGGGACATACCCAGCAAAGTGAACTCGCTTGTCTACTCGCAGACGCTGGGCTAAGGATCTGATTTGGGACTCACACTGACCGCGACCGCAGAGGATGTAGTGGACATCTATGCCAACGGTTAGTAGTAGTGGTAGGTTATCAATCACAAGGTCGAAGTTTTTATGCTTGACCAATCGACCTACAGAAAGGATAACTATTGCTGTTTCTGGAATGTTATAGGTCTGACGCAACTGGAGGCGAAGATGATCCAGATGGCTAGGACTAGCTAAGGGTCCAAATTTTTCGGCTCTGACTACTGGATTAATAACATGGGTTGGGGTATCTAATCGAAATGTATTTCTGAGGTAGTTCTGTGTATGGGAACTGTTGCAAACAACCCCTTCAGCTCGTTTGAGTGTTAATTTAAAGAGCGATCGCCACACAGGATTGTGTGCAGCACAAAAAATATCATTGCCGTGCAGATAGATGAAAAAACGAATAGGTAGTAAATAGCTAAGTATTAATAGTGAGAGAAAGTCATAGCCGTGACCCCATTCAATGTAACGGTAATGATAGCGAAAATAGAGTTTTACCGCTAGCAACAATGGACCAATGATATTAAATAGATGCTTGATGATACTTCCTAGAAAACTGTTGAGCCAGAAGCTTGGGCAGGGCCAGCGATAAACTGGGAATTCCTGTGCTTGATCAAATACTTGATCTTCGGAGCAACCAGGAGCTAGTACAATCATCCGCTCCGGGTCTTGCAGACAGCGATTATAAATATATTCCCCAATTACAGCTTCTTGCGGTCGAAAAAACCGGGATATTACCAGAATATCTGGGTTGGCGGTTTTTTCCCTAATTTGTCTCCCTAGTTGTGAAATATGTTCCATAGTTAACTTTGATAATTCCACTAAAAAAAGAAGCGAAATAGTTGTTAATTTGGTTACTCAGTGCTATTTATGTTCGACCCGCTCCCGATAAGTCTGGTAGAGGAAAGCGGGATATTTTGGGCAGGAATACTTGGTTATCTTTACTATTTTAAGTATTTTCTGAGCTTAAATATAATTTAATTTTTTACACCCCCTTAAGCTTTACTCTAGCTAACAGTCTACCAACAAAGATAACCTTTAGCTACATAACTTTTTTAGGGAATTAGTTAACATTGCTTAATTAATTTTGATGTGTTATTGATTTAGAGTATATAGCTAGTGAAATCACGATTTTTAAGCAAATTTACCAGGATATAGTAGTTTAATCAGTTCCGAAAATCCTCTGAAATTTGATTATGTTTAGTTTGGCGAAAATTACTCAAATTAGGTATTATTAATAGATTATCCTGAGTTACAGCAGAAGGTGTTGCCAAATTGCCGAAACCTATCATCAGCTTGACCACTGGTCTCAAGCTAAGATCAGCAGCGTGGGGTTAGTACACCATAGGTTACGGTTATCAACGCCAAATATCCCTCCCCACTAAAGATAAGAAACGATAGATTAAAGATGTGGGTAATACACACTGCCCAACTCCTACCACCAGGGTGGAGAAAATATCAAACTCAAAATGATGTTTTTCAGTAACAGTACCATGTCTCAAAAGCTACGGCTTACCATCAAATCCCTGTTAAATGCCTTCTTTGTCCTCAGCTTAGTGTTAGCTTTTGCCCTAAGTAATGCTGATGCTGCATTAGCCGCCCGTAGTGGTGGGCGAATTGGAGGTGGTTCCTTCCGAGTTCCTTCTAGCCGCACTTACGCACCTCCTGGTGGTGGGGGATACTATGCTCCCTATCCAGGGAGTGGTTTTGGCTTTCCCTTCGTGATTCCTTTCTGGGGAATTGGAGGAGGGTTTGGCGGTTTATTTACCATCTTGATTTTTTTGGCCGTTGCTAACTTTCTGATGCAAAGTTTCCGCCGTGCCGCTACCAATGAAGGTGAAGAGATTGGCTACGACAGTAAAGTGTCCGTCATCAGGCTGCAAGTGGGTTTGTTAGCTCAAGCCCGTGATTTGCAACCAGAACTTAATCGCATCGCCGAAACTGCTGACACCAACTCCCCAGAGGGTAGGGCAGAAGTTTTACAAGAAGCTAGCTTAGCTTTACTACGCCATCCTGAATACTGGGTATATGCAGGTACTGGAACTCAACAAGCCAAGTTAAGCGCAGCTGAATCTCAATTCAATCGCTTGTCCCTAGCAGAACGCAGCAAGTTTAGCGAAGAAACTCTGTCCAATGTTAACAACCTGCTCAAGGGAGCAGGTGAACTCAACAACCCCACCCGTCTAATTAGCGAGGGACCTGGGGAATATATTATTGTCACCTTATTAGCCGCAACATTGGGTAAATTGGAACTTCCCCCAATTAACAACACTGAAGATTTGCGGCAAACCTTGCGGCAAATTGGTAGTCTTCCTAGTGAGCGACTCCTGGCAATGGAAGTACTTTGGACTCCCCAAGAGGAGAATGATACCTTGACATCTGATGATTTATTGGCGGAGTATCCTGATTTGAAATTGGTTTAATTTGGTAATAAGAGTCTAAAAGCTGCTTGCATGGAGTAAGCAGCTTTTTTGTACCTTACCTTCAGATTAAAACTTAAGTGTAAAAAATATTTTGTTGCAGAGAATCAGCTTCTTACCTTCTTCTACTTAGCTATGTTGTAGTACTCTCAGCAGCACAAAAGCAGCAGATTGAACAGGAGAGGGGTTGAAGTTTCTGAACGTATTCTCCACCAAGAAAGATAACTGACAAGGGGGAGTTCTGCAACAATTAGGATGACAGCAGCTGTTGCAGAGGTGGCATGATGACAGATAGTAGCGTAAGAATTGTCTCTCTAATTCCCAGTGGAACAGAGATATTAGCAATCTTAGGATTAACTAATGCTATGGTTGGACGATCCCATGAATGTGACTACCCTCCAGAGGTTCTCAACCTCCCCGTATGTACCCAAGCTCGGTTAGACAGCAAAGCTCCCAGTGCTGCTATTCACGATCAGGTACGAGATCTATTACAAGCATCTCTCAGTATTTATAAAATTAAAATAGATGTCCTAGAGCAATTACAGCCTACTCATATCCTGACCCAGGATCAGTGTGATGTCTGTGCAGTTAGCTTGAAGGACGTGGAAGCAGCAGTGGCTAGTCTGATCCACTCCTCACCCCAGATTATCTCGCTACAACCCAATGTGCTCGAAGATGTTTGCGCTGATATCGAAAGAGTGGGTCATGTTTTCGGGGTAGACTCAGTCAAAGTCCTAGAAAATTTAGAAGCTCGCATTAAAATTTGTCACCGGAAAGTTCAAGGACTTTCCTTAGTAGAAACTCCCACCGTTGCTTGTATCGAATGGACTGAACCCTTGATGACTGCTGCTAATTGGATTCCCGAATTAGTAAATTTAGCAGGTGGACAGTCATTATTTAGCGTCATCGGTCAGCCTTCTCCCCATCTCCCCTGGGAAACCTTGTTAATGAGTAATCCAGATGTCATTGTGTTTATGCCCTGTGGCTTCGACTTAAATCGCACTCGTGAGGCGGCTGAGGCCTTAGCTCAACGTCCTGATTGGGAAAAACTCCACGCTACTCAAGCTGGACGGGTCTACATTACCGATGGTAATTCCTACTTCAATCGTCCAGGTCCACGACTGGTGGATTCTTTGGAAATTTTAGCGGAAATTCTCCACCCAGATATCTTTGAGTATGGTTACAAGGGGAGGGGTTGGGAGCTTTTGTAGTCGGGGACATGGGTTCATCTTCCAGTAGACATCTCCGAAAATGAGCCTGAAACCCTGATGCAGCAAGACGCAGATATTAATTGTCGGAGATATCTAGTTGGTTTCGCACCTGATTCAACTTTGGACAAAAATAGTGTCCCAGTCAGCGATCGCTTCCCGTTGAGCTATCAATAGTTGCTGAATCCCTTTTTCCGAGAAATCGAGTAACTGATTCAACTGGGGACGAATAAAGCTGCCTTCTTCTGCTGTCCCCTGGACTTCGATGATCCCCAGATGTTGATTCATAACGATGTTGAAATCTACAGTTGCTGCTAGGTCTTCAATATAGTTTAAATCTAAGAAAGGTTCTCCCTGTAATAAGCCTACGGAAACTGCTGCTATTTGTCCGCACAGGGGCGATCGCTTCAACACTCCTTGCTGCATTAGTTGGGAGATTGCACAAGCTAAAGCCACGAATCCACCTGTAATTGCTGTGGTTCTGGTACCAGCATCAGCTTGGAGTACGTCCGCATCCACAGTCAATGTGCGTTCTCCTAGCAGTTCAAAGTCCAATGCTGCTCGCAGGCTACGTCCTATTAAACGTTGAATTTCCTGGGTTCGTCCCGATAATTTTAGCAATTCCCGTTCCTGCCTCTGTTGGGTAGCTGATGGCAGCATTCGGTACTCAGCGGTTAGCCAACCCTTCCCACTTCCCGTTAAAAACTTTGGTACCCCATCAGCGACACTGACGGTACAAAGTACTTGCGTCTCACCGCATTTTGTCAGCACAGAACCGGGTGCAAAGTTCGTGAAACCTGGGTAAAAGCTAATTGGACGCAGTTCGTAAGATTGCCGACCGTCTGGACGCTGCCAAACCATTGGGATTGCCTCTAAATTTTCCTTAAGAATACCGTCTTATGTCCATCTTAGTATTATAAAGTGTTGGTAGTAATTGCAGTTATCACCAGATTCAGCCCAAAACTAAAAATGTCAACTAGAATAGCTCTTGGATACAAAACAGGTGTAGGTTTGCCTAAGAGGTGATTTCTAGGTAAAGTCTACTGCATTTAAATATAACTTGACCTATTAAAATTATTCCTATGGTAGCCCAGTTAGAAACCCCAAATACCAATTCGATTCTCAGCTTACCATATCCCATTGAAGGACTAGTACAGGTTTTCACTAGTACGCATCGCAACTTTTTTACTAGTGTTATGGCTCAAGCATTGAGAATTGCTGGTCAAGGAACACCCGTATTGATAGTGCAATTCCTCAAAGGAGGAATACATCAAGGATATGAGCGACCTATCCAGTTGGGACAAAACTTAGACTGGATTCGCTGTGATTTACCACGATGTATTGATACACCACACTTAGATGATTCGGAAAATCAAGCCCTGCAGAGGTTGTGGCAGTATACACAAAAGATGGTCTGCGGGGGTAAATATTCACTAGTGCTCCTAGATGAGTTAAGTCTAGCAATTAACTTTGGGTTGATTCCCGAAGCAGAAGTTTTAGGGTTCCTGGCTAAACGTCCTCCCCAAGTCGATATTATTCTGACCGGACCAGAAATGCCCAAGTCTCTCTTAGAGATGGCAGATCAAATTACGGAGATCCGCCGTAGTCATAGACCATAGGAATTTTAGATTTTGGACTCGGGAGAACAGATTAATCTCTGCTCTTCTTCCCCTCTCCCTGCTAAGAACTCCTCTCCTACTGGTAGAGTCGAGAGGGGATATGATTCCCCGTCCCTCTCTGTTAGATCCGTGCGTGCGACTTTCACCGCACACGGCTCCCGATGTTCTTAGCTTTTGCTTTTGCTGAGTCTACATAGTTGGTCTCAGTTGGTAAAATAACTGGGGGTAATTTCTGATATCTAGTTTTTCTGTTTGTATCAATTCTTTATGAACCATCCTTGTTGTCGAAAGTTCAATACTGTTACTTGCGGCACTTTATCTTTCCTATAGTAGAAGTATTATTAATCACCCTTAAAAGGTGACATACTCCCATATAGCATCTTCATATTCATCAGTTCCGTCACACTATTGGGACATAGAAGCAACTTAGCTGCTATATTTTGGAGTCTAGGTTTCTTAACAAAGGAGCAGGGTATGCTGAAAAATGACAAATGGATACTCGAACAAGCAGAAAAAGGTATGATTGAACCATTTGAATGTTCCTCGGTACGCCAAGTCGAGAATCGCCGGGTTATCAGCTATGGATTGTCCAGTTATGGCTATGATTTGAGGCTTGCTCCTACAGATTTTCGTGTTTTCAGACACATTCCCGGCACGGTTGTAAACCCTAAGCGGTTTAATCCTGATAATTTAGAGGTAGTTCCGTTACAAACAGATGATGACGGGTCGTTTTTCATTATTCCAGCAAATTCATATGCTTTAGGAGTCTCACTAGAGCGATTAAGAATTCCAGGAAATATTACAGTCATTTGTATTGGAAAGTCCACAATGGCTCGCTGTGGGATTATTGCAAATATTACCCCTGCTGAGGCCTCATGGGAAGGTTACTTAACCCTAGAGTTCAGTAATGCTTCTAGTGCAGACTGCCGAATCTATGCCAGCGAAGGAGTTCTCCAACTGTTATTTCTGGAAGGTGAACCATGCCAGACAACTTATGCAGACCGCTTAGGAAAGTATCAGGATCAGGCTCAAATTGTAACGTTGGCGAAGGTCTAATTGCACATGGCTAGAGAGGAGAGCTATTCTGACAAGAAGTGTAATACACAAGGAATGAAAGAGACTGCCCTGAAGAAGCAGGAAACTTTTGCTAAAGCTGACAAAAGTATCACAAACCCCATAAGCATTACGTAGCTGAAGTAGAAAAGGCAGATGCAACTGGACTACCTGGATTTCTCACCACAATTCTCAAAGCCTTATAAAATCTAGATTCGGGTGTTTCACACTGCATCAAAAAATAACCCATTAAAAATGCCCGAAACATATCCTGGGTAAGGATTATGAGGATTGTGATCGCGGAACTTGTGAGAAATCCGGGGCTATTTCTTGTCGTGCTGCATGGGGTTGGCCTTTACGTTGGAATGATTTTTTATTTTGAATTCCCTAAGGTGATTATTTCTGATCGATTACTGGAGAAGGTGATTGTTTCTGTTGTCGTTGATGGAACTGATTCACGAGAGGTAAGCTAGTATTCAATAAGGTTAGAGCTGTCAAAAATGCAGTCAAAAGGGTAAGAACGGCATTTAAAAGCGTTGATCGTCTTTCTAAAAAGTCTCCAACTCTTGTACATATATTCTTAGACCCTGACGATCCTGGAAGCTTTTTCCCAGGTTTTTCATAAGCAATTACATCTTGACTAGTTGCAAGTACATAAAATGTGCAAAATGGTTCTCCTTTTTTAAGTTTAACCGTTTTCTTACCCAAATTAAAAACTGTTACAAGAAGGTTTCCACTATATCCAGGATCAATTTTTGATGAAGTGTTAGAAATTCCATTTTGTAACAAAGATACTTTTGGAACAATATGACCAAATCTATTTTTGGGAAAGTGAACCACTTCCATTGTCTCTATAATAATTGCTGCTCCTGGCTCAAGAAGTATACTCTCTCCATCCGGCAATTCTGTTTTGTTAGCATCCTTATGCCCTCTATACTCATTGCCGACTCTCAAATCATAAGTTACATTACTCGATTTTGTATTAGAGATTTGGCCAGAGTCAAAATATTGTATAAAAATTACATATCCATCAAGTCCACCTGCTGTCTGGTATTCCTGTTTACTTTCCACAACTGTCTTTTGGTCACCACTTAACACAAATGGAATAATGCTCATTTTGCTAATACTGTTATTCAAACTTGTAAATTAAGATTTACTAAAGCATGACATCAACATTGAGTAATAGTAAGTTCACAAAGAATTAATAAGTGCTTTGTAAATACGTCTATAAATAACTGTTCACATCCCCCGCTACCGCTCAACGATAAATCATGGGTTTCAACGATTTTAGAGGTGGGAGAATGAATGATTACATCAGAATAGCATCCGTAGGCTCTCCCGGTGTAGTGGTGATAAGTTTATATTATGAATTATTGAAGGAGTTTTACGGCAAGCTTTTCAGGCTTCAAACTCAATAAATTCATTTAAGGCAGGTATTTGAGCGATCGCCAACCTGAGAACCCTATAATTCCAAGAACCTAGCCTTATTGATAAGATTAAATTATAACCATATAACCGGGAGAGCCCATCCGTAATTGTCTCAAGGGAGTTATCAGAGCAATCCCATCCTTCTGGTCTTGGCGAAAATGCCTGAGAAAAATGACAAGTTACTATATGCGCCATAAATCCCCTCATATTTCCAGTAATCGTCTGTGGGCAGAACTCACCACCCCCAAAATTATCTATAATCAAGATAACAACTCAAATATCCCCATCCGACGTCCCGTAGCAGTGCTGTGGTCCTGAGTTCTCTGTCAGTGTATCCTAAAATATCTCCCCTCAATAGTTGCGAATCTGAAAAAAATTGATACACTTGTCGTTCATAACGCATACAGTGAATTAGCGCCTATATGGTGCATGTTAAACGTGTTGAACTTACCAACTTCAAATCCTTCGGTGGTAGTACCTCAGTCCCATTACTACCGGGGTTTACCGTCATTTCTGGACCTAATGGTTCTGGTAAATCGAATATTCTGGATGCGCTGCTATTTTGCTTGGGACTTGCCAGTTCCAAAGGAATGAGAGCCGATCGCCTGCCGGATTTGGTGAATAATGCCCAAACCCCCAAGGGACGGTCAGCGGTGGAAGCCATTGTCACTGTCACCTTTGATTTGACCGGGGAAAATCTCGACGCAGCGGAATGGAGTGTTACCCGCAAGCTACGTGTTACCTACCAGGGGACTTATACCTCCAATTACTACATCAATGGCGAACCTTGTACCCTGACACAGTTGCATGATGAGCTAAATAACCTGCGGATTTATCCCGAAGGCTATAACGTGGTTCTCCAAGGGGATGTCACCAGTATCATCTCCATGAACGGGAAGGAACGGCGAGAAATTATCGATGAACTAGCAGGGGTAGCCACATTTGATCGCAAAATTAACCAAGCCAAGGAAACCTTGGAGGAAGTGCGGGAGAAAGAAGACAGTTGTCGGATCATTGAGACAGAACTCACCTTCCAGCGCGATCGCCTCTCCCAAGACCGGACTAAGGCGGAAAAATATCAAAAACTCCGCCAAGAATTCCAGTACAAACAATCCTGGGAAGCAGTGTTGTCCTGGCGCTCCCTCCAAGCCCAGCAGGAAAAGTTGGTCGCCAAAATTCAGCATGGGGAGCGAACTTTTGCTGAACTCACAACCCAACTCACAACCCTAAAGCAGGAAATTGCCCAAAAAACCGTTGAACTAGACCAACTCAACGCCCATGTTAAAGCCTTGGGAGAAGACCAACTCCTAGCTGTGCAGTCTACCCTAGCTACCCAAGAGGCAGAACTCAAACAACTCCAGCGGCAACAACGAGAACTAGAAACATCCAGACAGGAAACCGCTAGGCGATTAGGGCAAGCTCAGCAGGAAATCCAACAACACCAGCACTCCCTGACGGAAATTGCCCAAGCGCAAGTTGGAGAACAGCTATCGATTCGGGAATGTCAGCAGCAACGGGATCAGTCCCAGCAAGCCTTAGATGCTTCCCGTGAAGCTGCTGCCGCCATTGCCTCAGCTTCGGAAGCTTGGGTCCAGCAGCAAACGGCATTAAACCGACAAATTGAAGCTGTACTGCATACCCTAGAACCCCAACGCACTGAACAAGCACAACTGGGGGAGCGAAATCAGCAATTACAGGAACTCATCCGCGAACAATCCCAGCTAATTGAAAACCTAGCACCCCAACTTCTGCAAAAACAGACAGATTTGAGGCAGCTAGAAGCAGAATTTAACGCTACCACCCAACCGATCCAAGCCCTAGCCCAAAATCTCGTTGCCACGGAACAGGAGTTGCAGATCCAACAGGAAACCCAAAGGCGACTACTGCAAGAACAACGGGAAAAACAACGCCAGTGGGATAAACTCGAAGCCCAAGCGGCAGCCCAGCAGGAGGTCCAAGGTACCCAAGCCAGTAAGGTGATTTTACAATCGGGAATGCCGGGACTGTGTGGGTTGGTTGTGCAACTAGGCAAAGTGGAACCCCGCTACCAGTTGGCATTGGAAATTGCTGCGGGTGGACGCTTAGGACATATTGTGGTGGAAGATGACGGTATTGCGGCTGCGGGCATTGAACTGCTCAAACAAAAACGCGCTGGCAGGGCGACTTTCCTCCCCTTAAATAAAATCCATGCCCCTAAATTTACCCCCGATGCTACCCTGCGCTTCGCCAACGGCTTTGTCAACTACGCTGTCAACTTAGTGGAATGCGATCGCCGCTACAAGGATGTATTTAACTATGTTTTCAGCAGCACCGTAGTTTTCACCACCCTAGACCAAGCCCGGAAAAACTTAGGACTCTACCGCATCGTTACCCTAGATGGGGAACTGTTAGAAACCAGTGGGGCAATGACTGGGGGAAGTAGCAACCAACGCTCAGGATTGCGCTTTGGGTCCGGGGATGCTGGGGAGTCGGAGGAAAGCATCACCCTCAAAACCCGGTTGGCAGATATTGAGAGAGTTTTAGAACGGTGTGGGGAAGCAATTGCCACCCTCTCCACCCAAGTCAAACGCCTAGGGCAAGAAGTGACAGAAACCCGTCAAACCCGGCGGGAACAGCAGTTACAGTTAGAGCAGTGGCAGAAAGATAGCCAAAATTTGATAACGCAACTAGAGGGGACGCGATCGCAACTTGCCCAAAATCAGGAGAAGTTAGCCACTGTCCAATCTCGCCTGGCAGTTTTGGCCCAAGAACTACCAGGGGAGGAGGCGAGACTACACCAATTGCGGCAAGACCTATGGGAGTTAGAAGCCTCCCAGACCCCCAGCGAATGGCAACAAATCCAAGCCACAATCAAAATCCAAGAGCAACAACTACAGCAGCGGGAAATAGCCCTGCGGGAAGCCGAGCAAAGATTAAAAAATCTGGAAAATCAGCAACAGCGATTGCAAGAGAAAATTCAGGACTCCGAGGTGCGGATTGGGGAGTACCACCAGGAACAAGCCACAGGGCAGCAACAGCAAACCGAACTCAGCAGGCAAATCTCCACACTTAAGGAGCAAATCAGCGATACCCAAGCAACTTTGCGGCAGATGGAGCAAAATTTAGGGACCGAAAAACAAAAACGGGACAACACAGAACAGGAGGTGCGATCGCATCTGTTACAACAACAGCAACTAGCCTGGGAACTAGAGAAACTCCAACAAAGCCAACAGCAGCGCCAGCAAGAACTCTCAACCCTCCAAACCCAACTGCGGGATCTAGGGGCAGAATTACCCAACCCCCTGCCAGAGGTGCCGGAGAAAGTAGATTTAGAAGAATTACAGAAGGAACTGCGCTCCCTAACCAAGCGCCTACAGGCCATGGAGCCAGTGAATATGCTAGCCTTGGAAGAACACGAAAAAGTCCAAAACCGTCTGCAAGAACTAACCCAAAAATTGCAAACCCTAGCCGACGAGCGCACAGAACTACTCCTACGGATCGAGAACTTTACCACCCTGCGGCAACAGGCATTTCAGGAAGCCTTTGATGCTGTCAATGAGAACTTCCAGTCAATTTTCGCCACCCTGTCTGACGGTGACGGCTACCTGCAACTTGACAACCAAGAAGATCTATTTAATAGCGGTTTAAATTTAGTTGCCCACCCCAAAGGCAAACCTGTCCAACGCCTAGCATCCATGTCCGGGGGCGAAAAATCCCTCACAGCCTTAAGTTTTATCTTTGCCCTCCAACGCTATCGCCCATCGCCATTTTATGCATTTGATGAAGTTGACATGTTTTTAGATGGGGCAAATGTCGAACGATTAGCTAGAATGATTAAACAACAGGCACAACAAGCCCAATTCATTGTAGTCAGTCTACGGCGACCGATGATAGAATCAGCCGAACGCACAATCGGCGTGACTCAAGCACGAGGAGCTTACACCCAAGTTTTGGGTATCAAATTACAATCAGATCGAACATTGGCTTGAGTTTCTGTTAAAAATAGTATGTAGATAAACCGGAGCGAGATCAGGACTCGGCATAGAATGACCTCTGAACAAATAATTAGGCGTTCCGACATATTAAACACCCAAGTGATTACCCGCGACAACGGAAAGCGGTTAGGGATTGTAAGTCAAATCTGGGTGGATATCGATCAGCGAGAGGTTGTGGCTCTTAGTTTGCGTGACAGCCTGATCTCTATCTCTGGTCTGCCTCGCTATATGTACCTCAGTAGCATCAACCAGATTGGTGATGTGATCCTGGTAGATAACGAAGATGCCATTGAGGATGTTGACGTTGATGTTCTCAGCAACTTGATTAGCTGGGAAGTAATCACGGAAACAGGTGAATTATTAGGTAGGGTCCGGGGTTTCAAGTTCGACGGGGAAACTGGGAAGATTAACTCCATAGTCATTGCCTCCCTGGGACTACCCCAAATCCCTGAACAAGTCTTAAGTACCTACGAATTGTCCGTAGATGAAATTGTCAGTACTGGTCCTAATAGATTGATTGTATTTGAGGGAGCAGAAGAACGGGTAAACCAGTTGACAGTGGGGTTACTAGAGCGCCTAGGAATGGGGAGAGCACCTTGGGAGCGAGATGCAGAAGACGCTTACAGTTACAGTCCCCCTCGCCAAGTGTCCCCGGATAAACAGCTACCCAGCGGTGTACCATTACAGCCACCTAAACCAAAAACTCGTACTCCTGAACCTGTAGCCCGGGAAGAAGAGGAATGGCAAGAAGAATACATAGAAGAAGCAAGACCACAGCGTCAGGTAATGCAAGCCCGTCAGTATGAACAAGAGGAAGAAGAAGAAGACAACTGGAGCGAATCTCAGAGGAGCGATCGCTATCACAAGAACCCACCAAAATATCAACCTAAGCTCTACAACAACGAATACGAAAATTATGACGACATAGAAGGAGATGCTTGGGACGACGCACCAAAGCCTGTGAATATTCCTAAGAAGATCAAAGAAAAGCAGCCAGAGTATGAGGAAGAAGGGGGATATTGAATTTTAGACCGTAAGTCATCTTTTCAAATCGCCCTCAGTCTTGACTGCAAGGAGGCTGGGGGTTCCACCCACAAAGAATTTTCGATTTTAGATTAGGTGAGCTTCCGGGCATAAGGGAAAGGGGACAACAAATCAATCCCTCTTCTAATCCAAAATCTAAAATTGGTACGGTCAAACTCCCCTAATTTCACTACAGCTTTGGCATTCAGTGAATATCGCAATGTTGTCTCATCCGTACCTACGTCTAGGTTGATCTCAGTGACTTTGCCAATTTTGGATTGAGAAGAGAACAGATTAATCTCTACCCCTACTCCCCCACGGGAGCGTGTCACAAACAAGTGCAAGATTATGGCATTTAGAGTCCCCAAATACCTGCACTTGGGGGGGGAAATCTGGAGTTGAATTGGAGAACTAACCTCCGAAGCCACCATTTTTAGGTCTGTGTGGCATCAGGATTACCTCAGTGGAGTTTTTCAGCAGACCCCCTGGCTGTCTTATTGGTATATGACAACAGATTTGAGAGCTTGAATCCTACCAAAATCGTTAGTGGATAAGCTTGAATATACTGATTAGACAGTTAGGGAGCAGACCCTAAATATACTCAAAAAGACTTGCACCCTACATTCCGTACTTCCAACTGGCACATTAAATATTCACAACGAAGTAATCAAGCGGATGCCATTGGTGTAGCCGCAGCTTCTCGCAGCCGCTCCACATCGCGCATGGGCGGTGCACCAAAGAGCCGCTTATACTCCCGGTTGAAATGCGAGGCATCGTCATAACCCACACGATAGGCAGCACTGGTAGCATCAAGGTGTTCCCCCAGCATCAGACGGCGAGCCTCTTGGAGCCGCAGTTGCTTCTGGAATTGTAAGGGACTCATTGCAGTGACAGACTTGAAGTGATGGTGGAAGCCTGAGACACTCATTCCCATCTCTCGTGCGATACTTTCAATCCGAAGCGGCTGGTTAAAGTCTTTACGAAGTCGCTCGACGGCTCTGGCGATGTGGTGGGCGTAGCCACCCAGAACTGCAATATGACGGAGCCGAGCACCTTGTGCTCCTATCAGGAGTCGGTAAATGATTTCCCGTGTAACCAAAGGTAACAGAACCAGAGCCTCTGCTGGGGTATCCAGAAGTCTAACGAGCCTGACTACGGCATCTAGCAGAGGCCCATCCAATAGACTCACATCTATCGCTTTTGCACTGGCACGGCTTTGTGGTGAGGGGTAGCCTGCCTCGACCATGACTGAACCGACAAGGGTAGGGTTGAGATCGAGGCGAAGGCTAAGGTACGGCTGCTCCTTGGACGCTTCAAGAATTTGGCTGACTATCGGCAATTCGACTGTAGCCAGCAGATAATGCATACGGTCGTACTGATAGCGGTCGTTGCCCAAAAGAATTTCTTTGCTGCCTTGAGCAATCACACAAAAGGCAGGGATGGAGACACCATAACAGGGTTCTGCAGGGGAGGAGCAGCGGTTGAGGTGCAACCCTTTAAGTGGCTCAATTGTCCCGTCATGAGGAATAGCCTGTGCAATCCGCTCTGTCAGTTCATCTCTATTGGCTTGGGAGCGGTGGTTCATTAAATCCATATCGGACTTTTCACTGGTTTTCTAAATTTGCAGGATTGTACAACAATTTTAGACGATTGTCATATTGCTTGCCCTTGAAGATTCATAGAATAAGACTAAAGCAATGAAAAATTATTCAGGCTTGTTATAAGCATTCTGGATTTTTATTCAAGAAAAAATTCAGTTTTGATTGGGCAAACCAAAATGGCATCAGGTGAAGGAATTAAGAAAATGGACATCAAAAGAAGTGGCTGACAACCTTCCACCAAAGGACCAGCCGAATATTTTACCGGCACTGTACGCATTGATCGCCTGTTCGAGTCCCACAATCCAGCACGTGCGATCGGTGCCAGTGTCACGTAGCATGGCACACCCATCCGTGATCGTCACAGCTGGCTACGGTCTCACACAACTTTGGGGTGGACCAGTCGAGCAAATTCGGTCCGAGGACGTGATCTTGTTCGCACCGGGTGAGAAGCATTGGCATGGTGCCACGGCAACTACTCGACAGCAAGACCGCCGACTGGATGGAAAAGGTCACCGATGAACAATACCGGAACTAATCGTGAAGTAAGACAGTACTCAAATACAGGAGTGTAAAAAATGCAGAAGCGCAAACTGGGAAACAGCAACCTGGAAGTCTCGGCTGTGGGACTCGGCTGCATGGGAATGAGCTTTTCCTATGGTCCGGCGGCAGATAAGCAGGAGATGATTTCACTGTTGCGGTCAGCTGTCGAACGTGGTGTCACATTCTTCGATACCGCTGAAGTTTACGGACCGTTGACAAACGAAGAACTCTTAGGCGAAGCTCTCTCTCCCTTGCGTGAGCAAGTGGTTATAGCTACCAAGTTCGGGTTCAAACTTGATCCAGACGGGGGACCTAAGTGGGTCGGACTGGATAGTCGCCCAGAGCATATCAAAGAGGTTGCCGAGGCATCGCTCAAGCGACTCAAGGTTGATGCCATCGATCTGTTCTATCAACACCGTGTTGACCCGAACGTGCCGATTGAAGACGTGGCAGGGGCAGTGAAGGACCTGATTCAGGAAGGCAAGGTGAAGCACTTCGGCCTTTCTGAAGCAGGAGTGCAAACGATCCGTCGTGCAAATGCAGTGCAGTCGGTCACTGCGGTTCAGAGCGAATACTCGCTGTGGTGGAGAAGCCCTGAAGCTCAAGTGCTGCCGACCCTTGAAGAACTTGGAATCGGCTTTGTTCCATATAGCCCTTTGGGCAAGGGCTTTCTCACGGGAAAGATTAACGAAAACACTAAATTCGACAGTTCTGACTTCCGTAACACTCTCCCTCGCTTCACACCGGAGGCTCGAAAAGTGAATCAGGCCTTGGTTGATCTGCTTGGGGAGATCGCACAACGGAAGAAGGTGACACCTGCTCAAATCGCCCTCGCTTGGCTGCTGGCCCAGAAGCCTTGGATTGTGCCGATTCCTGGTACCCGTAAGCTGGATCGCTTGGAGGAAAATATTGGAGCTGCATCTGTTGAACTGACATCTGAGGATCTCCGTGAGATCGATAGCGCCTCCTCAAAAATCACGGTGCAAGGGGCTAGGTACCCCGAAAATCTGGAGCAGATGACCGGTCGCTGAGCGGCAAAAAATCTGTACTACGGGTAGTTGATTGCTGTGGAATCAGGGTGAAAAGTAAGCAGACTCCAGCCAGATTCTGGCTGGAGTCTGCTCCCAATTTCTGGTATTTCTATTTTAGAGATGTGGCAAATGGGGCTATTTTTTTATATCTTCTAATCTACCATGTCTTTCTAACGGTTACTCCTCCCCCACTGCTTGAGCTTAACTAGTACAGGTAGCTGAACTACCCCACAGATAAATCTGGGGGGTTCCAACTTACTACGTGAGTTTCGTATACCCGTCGTGGTTCCGACTCCTCACGCGCTATTGGATTACTGGACATCCACTCTATCCCACTCCG
>Ga0116227_10004257_pt1 | contig 31131 bp, 18 predicted proteins | sample S1TSphgellanicum_FD_89693 | JGI IMG/M metagenome (GOLD analysis project Ga0116227, IMG submission 89693) | Host-associated microbial communities from peat moss isolated from Minnesota, USA - S1T2_Fb - Sphagnum magellanicum MG | ecosystem: Host-associated > Plants > Peat moss > Unclassified... | reverse complement strand
TTGGCATTTTTTTCCCATTAATTGCACTTATCACCTTTGAACAAGACTCTTACCAGCGTTTTCTTTATGGTGAAAATTTGCCAAAATGAAAAAATGAAAAAAAAAAAAAAAAGGAATAGTCTGTCAAAATATTCTCTGTTTTTCTGAAAAAATCAGCAAATTTTGAAAAAAACAAAAGGGTTTTTTGAAAAAAATTCACCACATTTGGACTAGTGATAGTTGTTTCAATTTTTTGATGTTGTGTCATTGGCTAGCATCATCCCATGAGGGATTCAACATTAAATGGCAACAAGTTTTTAGAACTTGTCTAAATAGTTTTTTTTAACTAATTTTAAAATGCTATCAAACTAAAATCAATGTCCAAATGTGGTGATTTTTTTTCACTTTTCTTTTTTCGAAAATTTGAAATTTTTTTCAGGAAAAGGGAATATTGTTACAGAATAATCCCTTTTGATATTAAAACATTACATTTTCACTAATTTCGCATGAAAACAAACACTGATTTAGACTCTGATTTTTTTAACTAATCATGTTTGCAATGGCAATCACAAAACTCTTTCTCCACTTCCCAATAAGTATTTTATGTGTATTTGTATTTTGTTTTTCCAGTTTTCTCATGTAACATTATCACCAGTCATCCCAAACAAGATTTAATGTCAATTGGCATTACTTTTACATATACAACTGTTAAAATTGTAAAAACTGGCAAAATGATTGCCCAAAAAATTATAAAGTGCCAAGAAACTTATCCCCCAAGGAAAGAAAAAAATTGATGGAAAATTTGGCAAATATTTGTAAAATAGAGAATCTGCTACAGATTATTTCCTTTTTATTTTTTTGAAGTTGAAAATTTGCAAAATTTCACCAACAAAAAAATAAAAATAAAAATGTTGTTTCCAATGGACAATATTGGTACAAATAGTATATACTTATTCCAAGTTACCAAACCTTTTGCCCTACCCTTTTACCTTATATTTACTCACTTATATATCCACATGATAAATATGAAGAAAATGATAAATTGAAAACCCTTAACCCTAAAATCCTTTGGCTATACCCTTACCGTGATTGACAATTTTCTATTGCCATAAAGAAGCTGAACATAGTTTGGGTGATCACTCATCGATGGGCTGGCCACAATAGCCATGGCAGCTGCTGCCCCTCCCCCAATAGCCAGGGCACCCTTCCACAGCTCCCATGGGATTTTTATTTTTTCTTGATTGATTTTCATAGATTTTTCCACAGTGTTTAAGATTGGTTATAAAAGCTAATATTGCTTGGGAACTTACAAAATCCATAAGATCCCAGTTACATTGGTAGAATACCTTTCAGAATTCCAGAAGATGCTTATGTTTCTTTCATCCTTGTATAGTCTTTTTTTAATTTTTAAAATGTATTTTTTATTATTTTTATTATTATTTATTATTATAAATTAATTTATTATTTTAGATTTCTTTTTCCTTCAACATAAGATATTTCACATATATATAAAAAGAAAGAAAAAAATTGAATTTATTCACTTCATTAAACAGATATTTTATCAGAATTTGATCACTATAACATTTTCATGTAAAAACTGAACGTATTTGCAAGTTCAATGCCAATGACACAATAGAGTTGTAGTAGAAAACGTCAAATGAAACAATGCTTTTCTAAAGTACATAGAAACTGTTCTAAGAAAAGTAGAACTTGAAGAAATGTTCAATTGTTCAGACAAACCCCCACAAACTACAATCTACAGTCATCTTGGATTAAGGTCTACAAATTGCAATCAAGACTTTGCCTAGTCCATGATGCCTTTGAAGAACTTGGCACTACAGCAGGAAGAGCCTTTGGATCAACAATGTAGTTGATTGTAATTGAACAATTTTGCAAGTTACTGAAAACATGATTGGTAGAAGTATTCATGCTAACAACTCCAAGCAGCACAAATGATGAATGACTTCCAATTGATCCTTCTACTTAGGAAGTTCAATGTCAAATGATACTCTCCTTGTTTCTAGAAATTGAACTACTGACTTCTCCTAATTCAGAGCAAAAGTAGGAGCACCATCAATAGTCTTCTCTTGGGCAAGGGCACCATCAGCAACCTTATTCTGAGGAACAAAATCAGGAACAAGAGGAATAGGAGCAAGATGAAGCTCCTAATTCTGTCCACATTTTTTTATTATAAGAAACATATGCACTAAACAAAAATTGATATGAAAAATACAGAAATCTAAAATTGAGATGTAGATAGAAAATTACCTTTGTCTCAGTGTATGCAATTTGTTCCTGACTGAACACCTCATCGTATCACAACAAACAACTGTTCTTCAATTCACCACTTATAATTCATTGAAGTGCTTGATCTCTCCAAATGCTTATCAATGTGATTATATCTAAACAGAAACCAGAATGAATTAAAAAAACACCACTAGACAAAATTGAAAGCAAGAAAAGCAATGAAATAACATAAGGAATCAATTACTTCCTGTAAGAGATTGGAACTTTGTGACCAGTAACTTCAATGTCATATTCCCAGGCATTAAAAATTTCCTCCATACAAGTGATTCCAAAACCCATACCTATTTTATTTGACAATACTTTACCTTTCAGTTCATGAAATGACAGTCAACTTATTGACAATCAAGTGCAGCCAGCTTCAACAAACTGGTGAAGTTATAAACCATGCATCATCAAACTTCCTCCACTTTTGTTTCACACATAGAAATATAGGGTATGGTCTTTTCGTATTATTAACAGGTCAATCAATAGGGCAATCCTTCACCAACTCTTTGTATGTGTTGATGACATCCTCAACAAGACAGTCAAAAGTAGACTTGTGCATATCAACTGAACATTCCGTTAAATGTCTATGCACAAGTTCTTGGAAATGCCTTGACAAAACCTAAGCACCAAACCAGTAAGAAGCTGCACAAGATAAACTCATCAAAATCAACATTTCTGAACTCTCGACACCCTCTGGTAAAAGAAAACATTTGCATTCAAAAGTATCAAAATATGAGGTTCAAGCCAACAAGTGATGTTGGTTGACATGTTTCATGTGGCATCCGTACCTAGTGATGGTGTTTCATGCGAGAAGCGTGATGGGGAAGTTCCTTACCAATTAAAACCTGTTCTTCACTCTGCAAAAACGTACTTTGTTTTGTTATTTTGGGGTTTGTAACTATGCTCAATGCACTGACAAACATCAAGAATCTTCATTCTCCAAATCGCCCTCAGTAGCAGTACCATACCCTGCTCCAATTGCTGTTTGAAAAATCAAGAGGCCCTTAAAATCACTATGGATATCCTGGATTGATGCTTGAAAAAGACAACAATGAAGGTGATTCACCTGTGCAGTGATTTGTTTCCCATGTGAGATTCAGGTTTTTGCAGCTCAGCCGTGGTTGATCTGGATCATGTGGTACAAAGCTCTCAAACAATGCGACCAGATCGAAGATTCGTTGCATTCTTGACATGATCTTCAGATGCTCACAGGGGCGATGATTTGGGAGCATTTGAACTTTTGAAGATCATCAGTCAAGAATGCAATGAATCTTCGACAAGACACCACCACTATTGAAGAAGCTGATCACGTCCTGCAGGCACTGCCAGTTATAATTCCTGATTCAAGTCTCGAAGCAGCAGCCACGAATCATTTCTGGAAATTTTGAAAGCGCAATGAAGGCGAAGAACTTTCCCTAGAACAGATTCAACACAATTCGACTCCTAATCACTGCAAAGAATCTTCACGTTGTCAGAGTAATCAGCAGTGTTCTAAAGGCGTCAACAAAGCTCAAAAACAATGTGAATGATCTGCTTTTTGTGAAGCCGCTGCTTTCTAGCAACAAAAATACATGGGAAGATGACCAGTTCTGCAGACACACGGTCAAAAATTGCAAAAGGAGCTTCTGTAGAGATCGAGTTTATGTAAAGGCAGCTAATAGTGCGCAAATTGGCAGAGCATACTTACCAAGGCGGATGCAAGTCTCGAGAGCAGACCGGATGGAGGCCATCCCTTCTTGATTGAGCAACCGGTTGATCTTCTTAGTGTGGCTCGGACGATACGTGATTCGGAGCATATCATCAAATCAGAGCCGCCATGGATCACACAAGAAACCGTAAAATGCGGATCAGAACAGAGACCGAAATTGGAAGGAGAAGGATCATGAGATAGCAGTGCAATATCATCAAGAGCAGAAGGGCTGCTCCGGAGGCCCTCACAAGACTGCCTACTGCTTGTGTTTGGGCACCTACAACAGCGTAGGCACCTAAAATGCTGTTAGCGGTGAAGCGTTGTTTTAGTATAGGAGAAGGGCCTTTAGTACAGGCCCTTCCCTGATTTTCGACCTGTTCCCTCTGTTCCCTCGGCCTACCCAAGTACTCAGGTCATTTTCCTAAGTAAAGCAGAGCTGGGATTTTTGCACTTTGTAGAAATAGTGACAGGCTGGCCGCTACCTTCCACCCCAGAAGTTACCGCTTGCTGAAGGCAGGTAAGGGAGCTGAAAATACAAAGGAAAAATCCAGGCAGTGCTTTATATGCCAAAATTGCCCGCCAACAAAAAAAAATTGCTACGAAAAACTGTTCAAGCCATTGGATCAATCCCATCTGACGATCCAGGATTTTGTTGACTGGGTCCAAATTCAAACAGATGCAAATCATCAATATTTTTATGCAAATGCTGTAAAAATGTATGAAATCTGTCCAAATTGATGTAAAAAGGTGATGATAATCATTAGCTAAGATAGTAAAATACCAGGAGTCCGTAGGTGTAACACTGGGTAGGTAGGGTGCCAGGGTGGAGGAGGTGTAAGAATACTTACCTATTTGGGTACCCTAGTACCTAGGCTGGTTCAGCAGCAAGGTGCCTAATAATTAATTATTTTTCGTCAACTATGTTTGGCAGTAAAAGTAATAATAATTTACAATTTGGCATTCTACTAAATAATGAAGCTATTGAACTGCTTGAGAGCCTCATTCAGATTTTTGGCATGGCAAGCACTTTTTTTAAAAAATTTTGGTAATTCCAAAAGGCTAAAAGGTAATTAATTAATGCGCAACCAGCCTCGGTACTAAGGTATTCTTGTAAACTGATCATATAAATTGCTAGGAAGCAGTGAAATTTTTTCCTTAGCAAATTTTCCCATTTTTTCTACCTGAAAGATCTGATTTTAACCAATACAAAGCATTTAAGGCCCCAAATATGCTGGATTTCTATGACAGGTTCCAGTCAGTGTTGTGCTTCTAAATGCTTTAGGACTTACACGGAGTGTAAGTGTGAAAAGTTCAGTTGGTTAAGTATAAATGATATATACTTACATGAGATTTACACGCCATATATATGGCTATTGAAACTTACACGCACAACACTGGTTCCAGTAGGTAGCTAACAATATAGAATGCTGCTTTATTAAATTTATTTTACTTTAATATCTTCTTATTTATAGCCAAATATGGCTAAATTGTCTTCTTTCATGATGATTGCCACATTGCCTACATCAAAAGAAAAGTGGGGACATAAAAAAACAAAACATGGATGCCAGCATTGAATGCATTTTTTTGGGCAAAATTTTGACATGAAAAATCTTATTTTGACTGAAACAAAGGATTTTTCACTATCAAAAACTTGCCCAAATTTTGCCTGATATCAAGGAAAAAAAGATTTCAAAAAAATAGCCAGATTTCTATGACATGTTCCAGTAGTTAGCCAAAAATATTGAAGGATCCCTATTTTTTCCCCTTCATATCTGATTTATAGCCGAATTTGGCTATAGATAAACAAGATTTTAAAAATTAAAGATCATGCATTCTTTATATACTTTTTGCCACCTTACTAACTAAAACCAAACATAGAAAATCTGGCACCAGATATTTTTATTTCTTTTTAAATTAATGGGGTTGAAAAACCCATAAAACCACTTTTATTTTCGTTTTTTTTTAAATTTCTTAATTTTGGCCTTTTGGCGCGATTTCACCAGAAGAAAGAAAAAAACCGTTTCCTGGCACACCCCATGGACATATAGAAAAAGACGGCAACACACGTGGATGGATGGATGGATGAGCATCTAGTTTCTATGGCACACACCCCCCATGGATAGATAGAAGAAGATGGCACTATACATGGACGGATGGATGGATGAGCATCTCGTTCTATCTATCGATAGATAGAAGAATCTGGCAACACACATACATGGACGCAAGGATGGATGAGCATCTATTTTCATGGCACACACCCCATGGATAGAAAAAGAAGATGCCAACACGCACAGATGGGTGGATGGATGGATGGATAAATGAGCATCTAATTTCGTGGCACACATGGATGGATAGAAGAAGCTGGCAACACACATGCATGGACGGAAGGATGGATGAGCGTCTAGTTTCATGGGACACACACCCCATGGATGGATGGATGGGTGGATACAACACACAGGCATGGACGGATGGATGAGAATCTAGTTTCATTCATTCGATGCAAGCCAGTGAATACTATCCATCATGTACCTATCCGCATTCGTCCAGACGTGGTGGTCTTCAGCCAATGGGCGCAGAACCTCCCTTATCTGGGCTAAGTGGGCTTCGCTCTGGTTGGTCTTCTTTGTCTGGATAAGCCAATGCCCGTGCACCTGCGCTTCTCGCCTCCTGGTTTGCTTGCTTTGCTCGCTCGCTCGCTTGCAGCGCGTGTTTTCTTACAGTTTTGTGTTTGTTTTTCCACCGTCGTCAACAGTGTGCTTCTTAGTTGAACCTTTTCTCTGTTGACAAGCAGCTCTTCTTCTGTTGTTGCTTCATTTTATTCTGATATTTTTTCATTTGGTTGAAATTTTTTTTCGTTTTTTCTTTCTTTCTTTCTGTGAGAAATTCCTGCTATGGCTGCTGCATCTGCTGCTTGTTTGACCGGGGCTTCATCGACCGTGGCCGCTTTGGCGTCGTCCAAGAGTGCAGTGTTGAATGGAGCTTCTGTGACTACGCCTGCTGCCAGACTTGGGCCTGTCTGTAGCCGATCTGCTGCAGTTAGCTGCCGTGCTAAAGTTGAGGCGGAAGATCTCGCGGCTGCTGTAGCAGTACCAGCGCTCCCTCGTCGTTTGGCTCTCGCTCTCCTGGCTGGCGCCGTTGCTGCCGGTTCCCGAGCTTCACCTGCTAATGCCGCTTATGGCGAGAGCGGTAAGTGACGAAGAATCGTCAACAAATTGTTTCTAGTCGTCGTTCCCCTGTTGCGAGAGTGACTGTTTTCTTGTTGACTATTGAATGCATTGTTTTGGGGGTTTGTTTTTTTTTTCGTTGTTGCGTAGATTGTTATGACAAGAACAGCGATGATTTTCTATTTTTTCTTTTTTCCGATCAATGACTTAGCTCTGCTTTTTTCTGATGATGATGAGGGCAGTGAAACTCTTCTGATTGTTATGACAAGAGCAGCGATGGGTTTATTGCATTTTTTTGCATTTTCTCGATCAACAATTTTGCTCTGCTTTCTGATGATGATGATGATGATGATGATGGCAGCGAACATCTTCGGAACGCCGAAAACTGATACCGGTTTCATATCGAAGTCATACGATGGCTTTAAGGTCGAGGTACCGTCGAAGTGGGTTCCAAGCTCAGAGAGAGAATTCCCGGGACAGGTACTGAAGTACGAGGACAACTTCGATGCAGTGACTAACTTCACGGTGTCCATTACCCCAAGTTCCAAGACTTCGATCAAGGACTACGGACCACCGGAGAAGTTCTTGGAAGAAGTGAGTAATATTGAATATTGCATTCAATCCTTGGAATTTTTCAGTGCTTGATCCTGATTTTTTCGTTCTTCAATAGAAGAAACTATTGAGCTGCTGCTGCTGATAATGATGATGATGGTGATGTGTTTGCTGCTCGTCTCACATTTGTTTTTTATGTTGAGAGCTTGTTTGCATGTGCCTAATGAGCTCCTCCTTCTTGTGTGTGTATGTGTGCAGGTATCATACCTGCTTGGCAAACAGAGTTATTCTGGATTGACGCAATCGGAGGTGAGCTTAGTCTTATTGCTTTGATCATGTTTCTTCAATTCTGATGTTCCATCAGTAGTCTCTTTGTGGAGAAATTCTACTGAGGATCTATGGGATATGGAAAAACAAATTGCAGGGAGGTTTCAAGGATAATGCTGTATCCACTGCCGCAGTGTTGGAATCATCAGCGGTAGATGTGAATGGAAAGCCTTACTACAAGGTCAGTGTGCTTACACGTACTGCGGATGGGACTGAAGGAGGAAGGCATCAGGTCATTGTTGGCACTGTCTCAGGTGGAAAACTTTATCTATTGAAGGCACAGGCAGGGGACAAGAGGTGGTTCAAGGGAACCAAGAAATTTGTGGAGGGGGTTGCAAACTCCTTCAACGTGGCTTAAAACTCTCTCCGACAAACCTCACCCAACATGTAACCCCCTGAACTGTGTTTCTAATCATAATATAATTCAACAATGTTTTCATTGTTTGTTAATTCTGCAATGAGGATTGTGTTGGATTTGAATTGCAATCCTAGTCTCTGTCAAATTTGTACAACCTCAAGATAGACTGCACAAGGAGACTCAAAAACAATACACTAGTTTTCTGACAGTGAACTCTCACACTGTTTGCTTGCATTATGTTGCTTTAGATGCCTTGCTTCTAGTTTTGTTTATCTTTCATTGTTCTAAAGGCCACCAAAGAAAGAAAGCTGGGAGTGGTAGACCAAGGGGTTCATACAGATTTAGCTTGAAGCATATTACCAGCCTTTTTTGTTTCCTCATTAAGTATTGCAGATCTTTTGAGCTTCTTCGGTGGGCCAGATTTTGTGTTCTTCAATAAGGATCCTTATCTTTTGAGCTTCTTGGGTGGCCAGATTTTGTCTTCCCCAACAAGGATTCTTTGTCCTTTGAGCTTCTTGGGTGGCCAGAGTTTGTCTTCCTCAATAAGGATTCCTTGTCTTTTGAGTTTCTTGGGCAGCCAGATTTTGGTCTTCCTCATTAAGGATTCCTTGTTTTTCGAGGTTCTTGGGTGGCCAGACTTTGTCTATTCCTTGTCTTTTGAAGTTATTGGGTGGGTTGGACAACTTCATTGCCGTGCAAGTCACATGGCTCCCACTCAACTCCCTCATTGTCACAGACTTTGTGCACTTCTTCCAGTTACAGCCCAATGTTTACAGCATAATTCCAAAACATTTGTATATTGCTTGTGTGTGTCTATCTGTCTCTCTACAATTTTTTGTGTCATGAAGTTACAGTAGTTACAAGAATCCTGAGTTCAATTGTAATATGCAAATGCATCAGTTTGGCAACAGATTCACCACCACTTATCCCACATAATTGCCAATTTATATTGTTTTTGGCTGCATTCTATACAAGAGAAATCTTTCAACTAATACACAATGAAAGGTTAATTCATTATTTACTGTTTTCTACTTTAATCTACAAATTTGTCAAAAGGTAGAACTACCAAAGTACCTGGGCCAGTTTGGCGGCCACATGCCTAATAATCTTTTATTTTATTTTTTTCATTTACTGTCAGCAGTGAAAATAATAATATTTTACAATGAGGTACTGTACTAAATAATGAAGCCAGTGTGCTTGAGAGTTTCTTTCAGATTTTCAGAATATTTGTCAAATCCAAAAATAATTAATTAGTGCGTAACCAGCCTAGGTACTATGACAGAAATTTGTTTGTTCAGACAGAGCACATCCTCTGTTTGCTAATATCCCAGTTAGTGATGATAATCCCACTTTATGTTGCCTATGTACCCACTCACTTGTAATCACACTTTGCTTAATCTTCAGTTTGTTGGCTCTGCATCCATAAGTGAAAGACATGTTTTGCATCAGTGTAGGATTTTGGGGATAAAATTTTGGCTTAAACTTGGAGCTAAACTGTGTGAGTGTGAAGAGTGACAGTGGAAGAGTTCGATGTATGTAGGTAACTCTCTAGGTTGCATTTCATTTATCAAATTCATCTTGCACTGAAAATTTACTTTTCCATGTTGCATGATTAGGTTTTAAAACCATTCATCTTGCATCTTCTGACTTAACCCTCTTGCATGGTTTCATCATTTCTCATGATTTTGTTTGTTTCAACCTGCCATAAAAGCCAAAGGCATCACAACAATGAGCTTGAGCTGCTTGTAGAAACTCACTTGGATACAACAAAGCAGTTGAATGAGGAGTTGTGAATAGGGGGGGATAGAAACTCACTTTGATATGTAGTCTCTTTTTTGTTATGAGAAATCGACAATTTTACAGGAAATAAAATGAGAATTGTAGATAGAATTGAAACTCAATTTGATATAGTATCTCTTTCCTTTGTGTGTGAAATCAACGTTTTACATGAATCAAATAAGGGGTAAGAGTGTGAAGATATGAAGTTCATGGTCAACAACTATGGTAGAAAAGTATCCCACATGTAAAACAATGAAAAAAGCCCAATAGAAAGGGGGGGAGAGGGAGAGAGAGAGAGAGCACACACTGTCAATCAACTGCAGCCTCCTCTTGTATTGTAGTTCCAACTTTTCTTTGAATTGACAACTGCAGAAAGTGTGCCCACATCCATACACACACATATGTCCACACATGTTGCATACATGCTTCCAATCCAATTCCACAGCCAGAATTCAGCTTTGAAAGGTATATATTACAGGAAAACCTTCAACGGCATATATGTATATGTATATGCGTTGCCAGTTTTGTGAAACTGATGTCCAGAGATGAGTATCATTCTGTTCAATGCAAGAAACAATCGAGCTCCCTAAGTCAGCCCAAGTTTTCAGCATTCAAAATCTAACTCTGCAGGAAGGGCTTTAGCAAAACCTGAAAACATGCCCATAGCTATCTCATGTCCTTCTGTGATTGTTCCTGAAAGTGACTATTGCATCCGGTATCAGCTCAATTTACTGTCTGTCTCTCATCAAATGAAAGCATCAACTCAAAATTACTGACTGCCTCTTATCAGATGAGAGCATCAGCTCAAATTCCAACTGTCTATCATGAAATGAGAACACTCATTTGCTGCATCAACAGGAACAGCTTATTCATCCATGGGTTTTCCATCCTCATCATCATCCACAGCTTCCTTCACATCAATGGTGAACTCATACTCCTGATCACATTCCAGATATGCATCACACATGAAGTATAGTGTGTAGGTTTTCTTCCCAACTTCATTTGGTGCTGTAAAATCCAACTTCAGTTTCGCTTTTCGTTGCAGTGATACACGCTTGATAGCCAGGAGCTGATTGCTCTTGCGATCACCAACAACCAGCCACCATCCTTCCTCCTTGGGCTTAGGGAAACGAGGGGCATCAACAGGCCCAACTTCCTGCCTCCCTTCCAATTCTCTCTCCAAAGTCACTTGGAGGGTAACTGTCTCCCCTGCAGAAATATCATCACTGTCTAGGACATCATGGGCAAGGTCAATATTTGGGAAACGATTACAGACCCGAGCAATTTCCATGAGCTGTGCATCACTCATCTGCAAGAGCTCCCTTCTCTCATTATCCTCCATCTCCACCAGATCAAATATAGTCTTTATGGGCTTGCCAGGATTCTCAGCACACCTCTTGGCAATCTCCTTGGTGAAGTAGGGCAGCTGGAGAAGGACAGAGTCCCGCTCCCACAGACCCTGGGTCACCATTTGGCTCAGATCCATGGCTGCAAGTGCAGGGTTGAGCCACCCAGAGCTAGAAATGACATCCACCATCGCTTGCAACAAGCGACTAGCATCAATGAGAATCTCTCTCTGATCTAAAGCAAGATTCCCACTCACAGTATGCCTGGAGAAATGAGCCTGTAAAAGCGCATTTGCTTTCACATGAGGATCTGTGAACTTGGGTTTGTCCATAGAGAATCGCTGGTGCATGACCAACTTCCTCACTGCCTCTTCCTCACCGGGCCTCATAGGCAAGTGGCTGTATTCTGATGCTGAGGCAAGAATCTCCAAAAGACCCTTGAGCTTAGTCTTGGCTGTCAAAGATGAGCTGAACAGCTCAATTGTGGTGTAGCTGATGTAGTAATATGCAGCAATCATTCCAAGATTGAGGGGTGAGAGGTCCATATCATCTTCAATTGCAACACACTTGCTGGCCTCCAAATCTGCCAAGGTAGATTCAACAAGTTCTGACAGGTGATCAGACAAGTGCCGATGGCTGACACCTTGCAAGTTGTAATAGTTAGGATTCTGAGTAAGCCGCCGATACATGAATGTCCATGTCAAGTAGTCGACAGCATCCTGCTTGTTCTCAATAGTTCGCACTACCACTTCCGCATTCAAATGGTCATGCAAGTAATGGTCCAAGTGACTTTCCACAGGGAAAGGCTCATACAGAAACTTCTTGTAATACTCCTTGCGTGGTGCATGACATAGAATCACACATTTGCCTGACGTGTCTATTTGTGGGCGACTTGCTCGCCCCATCATCTGAAGGAGGTCAGTGATGGGATAATCTGTGTGAGCATTCTCTCGCCCATCATAGAACTGAGTACCCATTACCACCACCAAATGGGCTGAGAGTGTCATCCCCCAGCACATACTACTGCTTGCCACACATACCTGTATAGACATAGCAAAGATTTCATTAGCACACCTACAAGAGGACAGAAAATGCCAACAAAGATGAAACACAATTTTCATAACACATTTAGATGTTTGCTGGAGAAAGCCAGAAGCATACCTGTATTGCTTCTGCAGCAAACAGGTCACGTACAACTGCCTGCTCTGTAGCACTCAGGCCTTCGTGTAGATACCCCACACCATGGCTAAGAACATGGATAAGGGCCTGGTCCTTCACCTTTGCCAAAAAGGGAGCAAGATCTGACTCTGCACAATGCAAGAAAGGTGACTTCTCACCCGCATCTGCCATTGCATAAGTGACTAGATCCATTGCTGTCAACCGTGCATGCTTGCGAGTTGGAACAAAAACCAATGCAGGCTCTTGCTTCCTCACATGTTGCACAATGGCTGAGTATGTTGGCTTCGTCATAGCTTGCATACGTGCCTCAAAATTGGTGATGTCAACCCCCTGAATATGTATCTCAAGAGGCACTGGCCGGACACCAGGTGGGAAGTTAAAGAGACCATGGGAGCTTGCTCCAATCCATTCTCCTAAGTCTTTTGCATTTGCAAGGGAGGTAGAGAGAGCAACAATTCGAATCTGGTTCTCTGGTTGACTGCCAATGTAGCGCATCCGGGAGACAATCACTTCCAATATTGGTCCCCCTTCTCCACCAATCAGATGGAGCTCATCCACCACAAACAAGCTTACCTGCAATAACCCCACAGGACCAATATCAATGCTGACGCCCTCCCTCTCCTATACAACCTAACAATTTCACTCTCCAGGCTCCATGCTTTGAAGTGGAGCTGAGCCAATAGAGTATTTCACCATCAGAAAGAACAATAATCTCCACATCAGTAATCACAGATGCAACAACCTCAATGAGCTTCAATTTGTAACTGCAGAAAGGCAGTGATACACTAGCTGACTAGAGAAATCTAACTTTGCTGACTGGATGTATGGCATCCTACTGCACCTGTTGCACATGTTTCCGTTGCTTCCAACGACGAGATAATACATCCCACCGCTCTGGGGTACTGATGATAATTTGCCCCTTCTCCAACAACTTGATGTCTGTAGCTGTCTCTCCAGTCAATTCAACTACTCTAACACCCAGTCTTTGTCCAAATTTAGACTCCCAATCACGATACCGCTCTTTTGCAAGAGCCTCAACAGGAGCTATGTATACACAGCGGGCACTAGCCCCATCACTCTTCTGCAGCATTCGCAAAACTGCAAACTCGGCACAAATGGTCTTCCCACTCCCTGTCGGTGCTGCAACTAGCACATTGTCATCACTGTTGTACAGGACAGTGAACACCTGTGGACAAAACAACAGATGAGCAACAGGGTATTTTATTACTAGAACCACAGACAGGAATAGGATCATTAACCATCACATGCAAAAAACCCAGGACTACTGGTCTTTGGGAAACCCTGCAATCCACCAGATGTTCCAGCCTGTACCTGTGTTTGAATTGGATTGAAGTGCCGGAAATTCTGACTCTGATATAGGCTTTCATAAGATGGATTCCGGAGAGCTGACACAGGAAGTGGCTGCAGATCAAGGAGCTCAGTTGGTGGTGCATACTTTTCAGGGAGAATTAGGTGGCGAAAGGAAACTGGCAGCACAGTTTCTGAGCCCAGCCATCGATCAGACACAACACGCACAAAATACTGTGGTGGCAGCGGCTCATAGATTGGTACTGTGAAGCTCAAGTTGTGGTCCTCCTCCACGTACTGCATCTTCAAGAGAAAATACTCATGATGCAAAATGTTTTCACCATCGTTGTCTTCCACAATCACCCAGAAGGACTCAACATAGCCATGATACTTCTCATCCCACTGAAAATCGGGTGTTAACGTGAGGTCCACTTTCAACACAGAGCGGGTGATGGGTTGCACATGAGCTGCAAGCTCCAGCTTTGGGAATTGGTGAATGAATTTGTGAATTGATTTGCCCATCTTTGGAAACCGAATGAGCTCTCCAATCTCCTGTGAGGAAAGATCATAATAGCGCTCCCATGACAAGTCTTTCTTTTCAATCTTGCTCAAGATATCATTGGGAATGCCCTTGAACTGACGCAATGGTGTCTGGCTGCTCCACATGCGCCGATTTACCATCTTACACAAGGTGAGAGCTTTCTCAGCCAGCTGTGCCCAACCTCGCTTCAGCACTATCTCAAACAACGCTCGCATCAACCGTCCAGCACTCTGCACAATTAAAAGACACAAAATTTCTTTAGCACATACCATCTATTAGAGTTGCAGAATTTTGGTTGTTTGATAACACGAAACAGTCAAATTGAACTCACAACTCTAAAAATGGGCGTACACACTAGACATACTGCCCTTGACCATTATCAGGATAATCTTATAAAGCACATGCATACTATATTGGCAGACACTATCTTCACATGTAAAAATATAGCATCCAATTTTCAATTGACTTGCCCTTCTATATCCAGTGAAAAGCACATTTTTATTCAGCAAACCTTCACCAAAGTCAATCTAGTGTCACCAGTCTCTCTGCTAGCCAACAGCCTTCACAAACTCCCCTTACAGAAATGGTTGTAGACCACATTAAGCTCAAAAGATACCAGTTTGATACCTGTGTGATGAAAACCATGTCTGAAGTAAGGGATAAACCCTCAAGCTTCAGCTGTGAGATGTATGCTTGCAACAAAACATTGATCTTTGCACTTGGTTCATCCAAACTTTCTTTCACAGGAATAGGGACCCGATCCAACAGCTTAGCAAGTTCCATTTTCTCTTCCTCAGGAACCCTCACAAACTTGAATTCCTCTGAAAGAGAGAAAAGGCGACACAGCTCAATGTCTCCCATTGTTGGCTTCAAATGCTCATTGTAGGTGGCCATGGTACCATGACTAATATAGTAATAACTGGCAATTCGCCCAAGATCGGTGACCTGAAAGTACCCACTCTTTCGATCATACTTCACTAGGTTATTCCGGTCCAAGAGTGTAGCTGCTGAATGGATCTGCATACACAACCAAAGGCATCACTTTCACCAATAAAGCTAGCAACCATTTATGAGTACAGGGAGATCTGTGAATGCATTACCCTACAAAAATTTGACAATACAATAACTTGCTGAGTACAAAGGCAGTTGCTACTTACAAGATCAGCTCGTCGTTCTTCCAAAGTGGAATCCTTCTCCAAGGTATCAACACTCACACCATAGAGCACTGGATTTCGCAGCATTCGAATGAAGAGATAAGTATACCCCAGCCAAGTGCAAGCCTCACGAGCATTTTGGACACTACCCAGGACGATTTCAGCATTAAGATTGTCTGCCAGTTTTGAGATGAACTGACTCTCAATGGGAAGCTGCTGATTCATGAGAGAAAGATAGTAGTGGAGCTCACTGTGACCTGTGATGATGATACCCTCTCCATAGGTGTCAAACTGTGGTCGACCTGCTCTACCTAACATTTGCATGACATCCAGTGGACTCAGCTCTGTCCAAGCACCCTTCTCTGGATTGTAGATCTGTGTACCTTTGATGATGACAGTGTGTGCAGGAAGATTAACCCCCCATGCAAGTGTTGCAGTTGAGACTAGTACTTGAATGTGTCCATCTGCAAACAGTTCTTCTACCAAAGTCCGGTCAGCTCTTGCCATGCCAGCATGATGGATAGCAAAACCATATGGTAACAGGTCCCTCAGATCATTGCTCTTCACCACCTCAGTCTCTCTCTGCAGAATCTCTCGGCTGGCACTGTCCTCCTTCAGAAAGCGCCCCAGTGTATCATTCGCAAGAGCCGTATCACGAATAGAACGTGCTGTCTTTGCAGTCTCCTTTCTTGAGTGCACAAAGATGAGGACTTGATGCTTACCAGCAATGTTCATAACCTTTTCATAGCACACATCATTCATGAGCTGAAATCGTTGCAAAGGTTTCCGTACTGTAATACCTATGTACTGTTGTGCCAAGGGACAAGGTCGGTAGCTGTTGTCAAAGTGAAACAAACCCTTCTTCCGATCAACCTTTAAAAACAAGGCCACATCCTCATAGTTTGGCAGTGTTGCTGACAGCCCAACAAGACGAATCATCTCCTGTGTTGTCTCAATCTGCCTCACAGTTCTTGCCACAATGCTCTCAAGCACTGGCCCACGATTATCATGAAGGAGATGGATCTCATCAATGATCAATAACCTGACCATCTGTGTGTAAGTTCTGTCCCCTGACTTTCTGGTGATGATGTCCCACTTCTCTGGTGTTGTGACAATGATCTGTGTCTCTTCAATTTGTGCTCTCGAGAGTGTCTGGTCTCCTGTCAGCTCCCGTACAGAGACTCCATACGACTTCAGGCGTTTTGAGAAATTGCCCACCATCTCTGCTACCAAGGCCTTCATTGGTGCCACATACACAATCTTAAACCCACTAAGATTATATGTACCATCATCGTTTCGGTTCAAACCAAGCTCATGTAGGATGGCAAGCATTGCTACATTGGTTTTACCAGCACCCGTTGGAGCACACAAGAGCAAATTATCCGGCTGGAATAATGCAGTTTGATAGACTCTACTCTGCACTCTGTTCAAGGTTTTCATTTCCTCAAATGCTGGTTGAGCCCAATCAGGCATGTCTGATATCTTCACAAGCTCCTCGTTGTCAGCAAAGGGTTTTGGCTTTAGGGCTGGCACATGGACTTCCTCGTATCCTTTCTTTGCTGTCCGAAAGGATTGATCAGGTAGCTCGCACCTGACAGCAAGATGGAAAACAATCATGTCAAGAGAAGATGCATACAAGAGCATGATGTCCAAGACAATAGAATCCTCAGCACATACACATAAGCCCTAAGTGTACATCCAGTGAAAATTAGAAAGAGGAATGGAGAGAAATTGGTACTTCTTGTTGGCCATTAACAAGCCTCCCTGATGGAAAGACAGCTGTTCCAGATCTAGCAATTGCCGCTGGCCTTTGAGCCAACCACTTTCAACTCCCACTCCAACCTCTCTATCAGGTCGCCTGCCCTTGTCTTCTGTCTCTCCTCCCTCATCCCTGAGCTTCCTGGCCTCCTCACGTATACTCCGCTCAAGATTCTTCTGTCGTTCTTTTGCAGTCGCTCTGGTGGCATGCAGTTGCTCCAAAATGGCCAACAAAGCTAAGCCCCCTTCACTCATCTCTTCCTCAATTTTCTTCTTGGCATCTTCATCCTCTGCCCTAGCCAGTCGTGTGCACCATACTACCTTCAGACGGTTTCTCAGCAAGAGCTTAATAAGGTCAAATTTATCATAATCCAGAAGCATCACCAAACGATTCTCAACATCACGGTCGTCGCCTTGAGCTAAGGTTTGCAAAACCTCTTCCGCAAGCTTCTGGCTTTGTTGGGGATCAATATCTCCATATGCTTGTGATATTTTCCGCTGCAGCCAGTAAGCATCTATGTCTTGGACATTCAAACCCTCATCTGCTTCCTCCATCTCTTCATCATCTACTCCTCCCATCTGCATGGCTGCGGCTTGCCTCGTATCCTGTCCATCCTCATCACCATCACTTTCCTCCTGGACTTCATCCATATCACTCTCATCTTCCTCCTCATCTTCTTCAAACTCAACCGCAACTCCAATATCATCATCAAGAGCCTCTCCAGCACCACCCGCTCCAGCATCTCCAGCCTCAGAGTAGTCACTGATCAGCTTTCCAATGGCAACAAGCTGCGCAAATCGCTCGTTTGTCATTGTGTTCAAAAGCTTCTCAATCTCCTTCTTCTTGTCAGGATCCTTAAACCTATCGTTCTTCAAAACCCCAAGGACTTCATCAGCTGCACCTCGCAATATATCCTGAGGCTGATCACCAAACTGTTGCTGGATTGTGCTAAGAAGAGCCTCGTAAGCTGCTCTAGTCTCTTTGGTCCTGGGTCTATACATTCCATCATCGACAATAGAGAGTACGCTCTCCTCCTGGGACGCACGTTGCCGCTTGGTAAGCTTCTTCGGTGCATCAAGGTTCGTCTTCTCCGTTGTTTCTTTCGCCTCCATTTTCTTTCTCCGCTTGGTAAGCTTCTCTTCCAAGTCTTGTGGTCTTCCTCTAGCTACTCTGTCTCCGAACGTTCTTGGATCAATCTTCCCATACAAACTCTCCGGCTCTCCCGTCGGCTCATGTGTGTCCCGCGGTCTGGTATCTGTCGTGAGTACGAGACTCGAATTCGCTCGATACTCGTACTGCTTGAACCTAGCATGCGCTTCTGCTCCTCCTCCTAAGTGCGCCATCTCCCTCTCTCTTTTCCTGTCTTACTGCAGAAACTAAAAACCTCAAGAAACTCAAAAAACAGATAGGGTTTTTTCTCACCTGTTCAAAACCTTGAAAGAGAGCCTCTTCAGAAAATACACTTACAAAGTCTCCAGGTCCGACTTTCCTTCTCTGTCTCTCTCTCCCTCTCTGAAGAGTATGGCGTCAAACACTTCCAAAACTCCTGAGCGTCTTCAAAAAACAAGGATTCTTGACCATTTCCGCCGCTGTATAAAGTGACTGCCAATTTTCCCGCAGAACTAGTGGCTCGAGTACTTGTGGAGTCGTCGACAATGTACGTCGGATTAAGAGAGAGCACCGCACCGACACCAACAATCCATGAAGGAGACTACGAAGACGACGACAACGCCACACAGAGGCAGACACAACCGGTACAAACCCTCGCTAGGGTTTGGAGCTTCGTCGTCGAGGTTTTAATGTGAGGTCCTGATTTTGAGATCCTGTTTTCGAGGTCTTGAGAATATTGGACATAACCGCCACAAAACCTTGCTACTAGGGTTTGGAGATTATTCATCGAGATCTCACTTTTGAGATCCCTTTTTCCAGGTCTTGAGAATATGGGACACAACCGTCGCATAACCCCCTGTTAGGGTTTGGATCTTTCACTTTTAGGTCTCAAGGATAGGTAGCACTTTTGAGATCCCGTTTTCCAGGTCTTGAAAGTATTGGGCAGAACCGCAACAAAACCTTGCTTGGGTTTCAAGGCTCGTCATGGAGCTCTGAAGGTGAGGGTCCCACTTTTGAGATCCCGCTTTCCAGGTCTTGAAAGTATTGGACAGAACCGCAACAAAACCTTGCTTGGGTTTTCAAGGTTCGTTATGGAGGTCTGAAGGTGAGGTCCCACTTTTGAGATTCCGCTTTCCAGGTCTTGAAATTATTGGATGTAACCTTTATTGCAGTGTTTTTTTTTTGGGTGAAATTTCGCAACTTGTTGAATTTTTTTTCAAAAATTGAAAAGAAAAAAAAAATTGTGATACTTAGGAATTTTCTTCGCCTTTTTTGGAAATAAAAATAATTAAATTAGCCACATCTAGACTCAGGCACTTCCTAGGTCACCACTTGTAGCAACATTTTTGTAAAAATGCTACTCAATGTGAGGTCTCAATTTTGAGATCCCTTTTTCAGGTCTTGAGAATATTCGACAAACTTACCCATAACCTTGCCTAGGTTTTTGGAGCTTCGATGTTGAGTGTCTCAAGCTGAGGTCTCTATTTTGAGATCCGTTTTCCAGGTCTTGAGAATATTGACTCAACTACCACATTAACCTTCTAGGGTTTGGAGCTTCGACGTCAAGGTCTCAAGGTGAGGTCTCACTTTTGAAATCCCTTTTTCCAGATCTTGAGAATATTAGACATAACTGCAACAAAAGTTTGCTAGGGTTTGCTGCTTCGTCATTGAGGTCTCAATGTGAGGTCGCACTTTTGAGATCCCGTTCCCCAGGGCTTGAAAATATTCTGGGTATATCCCGTTCCCTGGGCTATCAGTAGCATCAGGAACATGTTGGGAACGAAACTTTTCGAAATTTTTGGGAACTTTGGGAACAAATTTGGAGTTTTCTTCTTTTCTTTCTTTTCTTCTGTTTCTGGAGATTTGTTTTTGGAACAAATTTGGATGGGAACAACTTTTGGGAACTTATTTGTCCCGGGGAATGGTCTTGTGTCTTCATTGAGGTAAGTGAGCACAAGATTGGGATGTTGGGGTAGGGGAGGGGATTTTTGGGGCTTTGGGTTCATGGGAACATTAGTGCGGACAAATTTGAGGATTTTAATTCCAAACTTGGATACATAACAAGATTTAAATATTTTTAAAAAACTATTTTTGGAAAATGTTGGTTGAAACATTAATTATTAATGGAGAAATTATTATTTCTTTGGATATTTTTATTGAGAACATCAATCAAAATTGCCATAGTGACACATGAAAAACTACCATATTAATTTGCTAAGGACACCTTAAGAATTATTTTTGTAATAAATCACCCAACAAATCTTTCAAACTTTTGATTTAGCAAAATCTTAAATAGTTGATAGAAGCAGTACCAAATAAAGGAACAACTTGCAAACTTCAGGTCTAGTACTAGGGTGAGATCAACATTTCAATGTCAAATATTGTAGTACCTTAATGATTTCAGCAATTTTTATTTTTATTTTTTTAAATGTTGAAATTTTCACCCCAAAAAAATGTTGGAAGAAAAATTTTATGTGAAAGAAAATGGTTTGAGAATATTTTATTTCTGGAAATGGAATTTTCGAAATTAATTAATTAATCTAATAATTTTATTTTGAAAGATTCTATGTTAAAAGTTAAATATTTTGCAATATTCCTTCACAATTTTTTTCTTTGAAAAATAAATATTCAAAAATGTCAAATTTTCTATAATAATATTATTAGTGTCAAAGTTGTCAAGGTAGTACAATGATGGTCTACAATGATCATCTAGTAGTGGCAAGTTGCAAGTTATAACATTGAAAATAGGAATACTAGGATTAGGTTGCATTTTGGTAAGTGGCTTTAATGTTGTTGTTTACAATTACAATGATACACATGGCTAGGGTGAACCAACACTCACATTTGTACTTTTAGTATAAATTTTTTTGGAGTGGATGATAACAAAATATCATCCACCCTCCTTTTCATATAGGTTTTTTTGTCTTAGGTTCTTAGATGTGTTGTGCCTCTTTTTCACATACACATAGCACGGAGCTATGATTCTATTCCCTAAGTATAGATTATTTAAAAGGTATTGTCCATGCATTCATTAAATCATAAAGGCATAGAAAACAAAAATGATGAAACCTTGGCAAGTTAAAATGATTTATGAACCTTAAACCCTTGGCAAACAAAAATGTATTATGATTATTGGCATGTGAATTCATTCGCACATGATCCAAAAGACTTCTAATAAGTCAATGTCACCTTTATTTAAAGGTATTCACATGTGTAATTCCAAGCTTAGCCTCATAATTTAGCCTATATATTTATAATTAAGTGTAACAATAACAACAAAAATCAATTTAAGCACACCAAAATGGTGAATGACAAGAATGATGACAAGTTTATGCAATAAGTATATCAAAAGTTTTTCCTTTTTATATCTTTCAAAGTTATTCACATTTTTTTAAATCTTTTCTTAAGCAAATTAAGAAAACTTCCCCAAAAAAGTTGTGTACATTTTTTTTTTGGTCTATTTTAGACCTTAAACATCCCTAACATGTGGGTTATTTATATGCTTCTTATTTTGGTTCTTTGGTATGTTTTATTAATTGGCATTAATACATTTATTGACAAAATTGTCTCATATGAACAACAATGCACCCATTGAGATATTCTCAAGTTATATTTAAAGAAAACAAGTTGTTGACATGTGTAATTTGCAACTAAATTGTAAAGATTACCCTGGCCACGAAAAACATTCTTAATTGAAAATAAGGTCATGATCTCTTGTGAAATATATAATTGTAAATGACATTCATTTTAATAAAACATATTCAACTTTTGTGTGAGAGGTATGTCATCAATCCCACAACACATAATATTTTTTTGCTTATGTTTTTTTTTTTCCTTTTGACAACACATTAAATGCAAGGTGCAAGTACATAGATAGGAGCCAATGGGATTACTTTACAAAAGGATTGTGAATCCTTTTTAGTCTTTTTTTATTTTTCAAATGAAAGAATTTTTGAATCAAATCTTTTGCAACTTGTTATTAAAAATACATATAGTTGTCCCAATAGATCACATGTTTTGAGTTCTATTTGGTAGCAAAACTTTTAACCAACTTTTATATCAACAGCACATAGGTTCCTATCATGTTGGGCAACTCACAATAATTATTATAACATGTAACAATAAACAAAAAACTCTAATTGCAAGGGTGGGTTTTATTCAATGATATGGTAATTACAACTTGTGTAGTCAAATTTTGAAGCCAATATTCACAAGTAGGAATATTGTGAAGTCGAAGGACCATGCTTAAGGGTTAACATGTCAACATTAGTTTATTGTTTCAAGGTCTTTCTTGTCTAGTCACTTCTAATCAAATCAAGCCTTGTATGCAAACAACACAATGAATCATAATCACATGCACACACACATTTGTAAAGTGAGAGAGAATCAACCCCAAATATTCAAGCCTCTTTTTGTTCAACAAAATTCCAAACCCCCAATTTTTTAATTTTGAAACGAGGTCAAGATTGAAAAATATGGCTAAAAGCATTTTGAATGCAATGTTATATTATAATGGATAAAAACATTTAGATTTAAAACAAGGTCAAGATTGAAAGATATGGTAAATTTTTTTGAATGCATTGTTATATTATAATGGATAAAAACATTCCAATAAGGTAAATGATGTGAAGTAAAAAGTGTGACATAATAAAAAAATGTTTTTAAATAATGAACAATGGATTTATTCCAAAATTACTAGCACATTCATAGGTAGCACATTCATATTACAACTTTGTGATGATAGATGCATAATTCCAGCGGCGATGAATTTTCATTAGAGATGGTTTAGGTAGGACAACAATAGGCTCCCATAGTATTTTGTCTTATCATGTTCCTTTCCATAATATGCTAAAGTGAATTATTTGAACTCAAAATTTGTTATATAATTACTTAAAATGACATTTATATAACAACTTCTTCCTATGGTTGTGACCTCTTGGATTTCTTGTTTTTAAAATTTTTGTTGCATGCTCTTTTGAATTTTTAAAATTTTCTTTCTATAGGAAGCTTGCTATGTTTAAAATGTTTTTTTTTTACAACACTCATGGCCTTTCTTTTCAATTTTACTTGTATAGTGTAAGAAAGGAAAACACATTTTATTTTGAAGAATTTGAAAAATCTTTCTTTGTTTCTTTTTTATTGCAATTTCATTGTCATAATTACAAATCCAAATATACATAAAAGTTTATTGTCATTGGTAGTGCGTAGTAGTGCGGAGCCCAAGTTTTTGCTTGAACAATGGAGTAAGATGAACCAAATTTGATTACAAAACCAAATATGAAGTACAAATTTTTACTCAACCTTCTATATTTATGACTACACAATGAAAACTGAATATGGAAATCTGGCAACTTTTATTATATATATTTTTTCACTTTGGCAATTGAAACTTTCTAAAATCAATTCATTTTCAATTGTTTTTTTAATCTCTACTTTTTACAAAATTTCACGTGTAAAACAAAGGTTCCTCCCTACTTTAAAAAGATGCTTTGATAAATTGAAGGAACCCTTCCATCATTAAAATAAAAAAACCCTTTTGCACTTTACATTGAGGAAAGCAGGCAGGCCTTCCATAATTTGGGGCCTACCACCTTTCAAGAGTCAATCCTCGAAATTAGAGGCCCTGGGAGCCAGCCTTTCCCCTCGTACATTATTTCATGGTACCACTAGTGTGAAAGGAAACTGCTTAAAGGAGTGTTAAGTTGGTAGGTGTAGGGTAACACTATTAAATGAGGGCGTTATTGGAAGGAGGGCCAGTGATCGGCTATTTGAGGGCATTACCCTATGTAAAAGATGTTGCAGAAAATTTCTTTTCCTTTCCTTTCAATAGCCAAAATCTAGTGGAAGAACCCACTTTGCTTTGCATGGGTACCCCCCTTGCGGACCTAGGTAATGCCCTCGTCCTTGGGTTTAACCCCACATAAAGATGATGCAAAAAATTTCCCTTTTTTTTTGGCTTTCTATGGCCCTACGACCAAATGGAAGGACCCACTCCAAGAATGAAAGAACCCGCTCAAAGATTCCATCATGGAATGAAAGAAACCACTCAAAATATGAAAGAAGATTCCGTCATGGAATGAAAGAAGCCACTCAAAATATGAAAAAAGATCCCATCATGGAATGGAAGAACCCGCTTCAAGGGCTGGAGTGAACCAGCATCCACCAATGCACTAGTTGAAGATGAGCCCGTTCAGCCCGTTTTGCGGATGAACATCCTCCCTGCCCGAAGTGTTTTTTTTTTCACCTCTTCTCTGCCCCACCTACCTCCCCCCTCCTATCCCCCCTCCTACCTACCACCTACGAACCCTACCCCCCCTCACTCCATTGCCAGAGCTCGAGTTGTGGAGCTATTGCTGTGGAGCGCGAGCTCGAGTGGTTAGAGTCGGAGCGGGACCCACGCGCCCACGAGACCCACGCGCCCACAATCAGGTGTTTGCAAATAAAAAAGAAAATATTTATTATAGGTAATAGTCGTTGTCATTTCGTAAAGGGACTACACATGTTTCTCAATCCTTGTACCTCATCAACAATCCATAAGTAAGAGATTTCATGTTGTAACCTTTACAAACTAGTTGGTCCCTTCTAGGACCTGGAGTGGAGGTAGGCTTAACACCCAATTGTATGAAAGGTATTCATATTTTTCCCCTTTCAATTGTTGGGCCCTTTTTTTTTTCTTTTTACCAAGTAAATTGGATGGGCAATGCATGGTCATAGCCAGGAAGGAACAAAACAAAATTTTGTTTCAATTTTTTAAAAAATTAATTAAAAAAAATTGATGTTCAATAAATATAATAAACAATGCCAAGTGGGTGAAGGACATCTCAATTCATATTTTTATAAAAAATCAAAATTCTATTAGGTGTATAATGATTTTAAAAGTAATGTTTGTTTTAATATTGTGATTGGTTTTGGAAATTGAAACACAAAAATCCAATTAACATTCATTGGAATTTGGATTGCCTATTATTGTTTTTATTAATTAGATGTGGGTACATTTCATATGAATTCTTTTAAAATCTAAACTTTGAAACAATCACGAGCAAATAAAAGTTCAAATGAATTTTTTTAATATCTATATAAATGAAAGAAGGTTGTTTGTTTGTTTTCTTCCAATGGTTCATGAAACCAAGGTCATAATGACACAACGAAAGCTATTAAATTTGCCATTTAGCAAGTCAATTGAGAATTTTGTAAGAAATGACGTCTTAAATTTTTTTTAATTATAATTTAACCTAGGATTTCAACTTAGAAAAATACGCCCAATTTGTGCATTGAACACAAAGTAGGTTTAGGTAGGCTACTTGTAACAACACTACAAACAAATTTCCCAAGTTTTTGTGTTTGTGTAGCCTTGTGAGATTGGATGAAACATTTAGGGTTTGGTGGTCATGGGTTGGTATTACATTATAAGGATTGTTTTGGTGTTTGATGGTTTTTTTAATTATCACTTTGAATCGCACCAAAACATGAGGAATTCTTTGTTTGTTTTTGGATTTTAGTTTTTTCAATGTCCAAAAGAATTGGTCAAACACTGGGCATGGAAAGTCACACCTTTGTATTGGGGAAATCCCAAATAGCAGGCATTAAATCTTGGTAGGCATTAAACATGAATAGCCCATGTGCCATTCATTTCTGAATTTTTCTTAAAAAAATTACCTTTCACATTGAAAGATTGACAACAATTTCAAATGAATTTGTTGTAGTTTTCTTATAAACCTTTGGATGGGTTGCTTGTATTCCTTTGGAAGGGTTGCTTCTAAAGCAAGCAAGCTCAAGAACGTTGAAATTTCATCCTTTGTCAAAGACCTGTTACTCTTCTTCATCACTCCACCGTGAGAGAAATCGCAAATAAATCCCACCACCTACTGTACTTATGGTAGCAAGAAAAAAAAACAAAAACCTTCCATTTGTAATTATGATAGCAAGAAAAAAATGAGCCCACCCCGACCACCTATTGTAGGTATGACAACACAAAAAAATGAATAGCTATTGAATTCCTTTTATTGTCAATGTAATTAATGACTGTTTTAATAATTCAAGGGTTGTGAAAAGAAAGTAGCAAGAATTTTTTTATTATTGTGAGGGTGCTTGTGACCACAATGCTTTGAAAGGAAGGCAACAAGAAATTTTTTTATTATGAAAGTGCTTGTGATCAAAACGTAAATAAATCCCACCACCTATTATATTTATGGCAGCAAGATAAAAAAAAGTCAAACCTTCCATTATTGTAATTATGATAGTAACCAAAAAAACGAGCCCACCCCGACCACCTTATGTACGTATATTTATGACAACACAAAAAAAACGAATAATTATTGAATTTTTTTATTGTCAATGTAATTAATGACTGTCACAATAATTCAAGGGTTGTGAAAGGAAAGGTAGCAAGACAAAAAAAATTTATTATGAAGGTGGTTGTGATCAAAACGCAAATAAGTCCCACCACCTACTATATTTATGGCAACAAGGAAAAAACAAACCCACACCTTCCATTATTGTAATTATGATAGCAAGAAAAAAATGGAGCCCACCCCAACCACCTACTGTACTTATGCAAATAAATCTCATCACATAGTGTACTTATGGCAGCAAGAAAAAAACAAACCCAAACCTTTCATTATTATAATTATGACAACAAGAAAAAATTAAACCCACCTCAACCACCTACTATATTTATCACAAAATAATAAAAAAAGCTATTGAATTTTTTCTATTATCAATTTAATTACTGTTGTCGCTCTTCTTCTTCCTTTGCTGAGCTGTAGCTCAGCTTCAGTGCAGCGAAGAAGGCGACGACAGCAAGAAGGCTGTCGTCGCCTTCTTCTTTTCCTTTTTTTGGCAGCGAAAGAGAAAAAAGAAAAAAGCGACGGCAATGCCGTCGCCTTCTTCTTCATGTGCTGAGCTGTAGCTTAGCTGTAGTGCAGCAAAGAAGGCGACGACAACTTTGCTGTCGTCGCCTTCTTCTTCTTTTTGACTGCAAGAAGGCGACGGCAGTAAGAAGGTTGCCGTCACCTTTTTTTTTTTTTAACTACAAGAAGGTGACGGTAGCAAGAAGGTTGTTGTTGCCTTCTTCTTTTCTTTTTTTGGCAGCGGAAGAGAAAAAAAAGAAGGCGACGGCCTTTTTCTTCCTTTGCTAAGCTGCAGCACAGCGAAAAAGGCGACGACAACTTTGTTGCCGTCGCCTTCTTCTTTTTAACTGCAAGAAGGCGACGGCAGCAAGAAGGCTGCTGTCGCCTTCTTTTTCTTTTTTGAATGCAAGAAGGTGGACCAAAGAAGGCGATGGCAACAAGAAGGCTACCATTGCATTTTATTTTATTTTTTGGCAGCGGAAGAGAAAAAAGAAAAAGGCGACGGCAGCCTTTTTGTGCCGTCACCTTCTTCATTTTTTTTTGTTGTTTTCATTTTTTTTTTGTTGCGCTACAACACAACGAAGAAGGCGATGGTAGCAAAGCTGCCATCGTCTTTTTCTTTTTTCTTCTTGTAGCATAGCAAAGAAGGTGACTACATGCGCCTTCTTTCTCTTTTTTTTTTTGCAGTAAAGAGAAGAATGCGACGACGTTAATAACTTTATATTAAATAAAAAGAAGATAACAGTTGTCGCCACCTTCTTCGATGGCTTTGCTGCAAGGAAATGGCGACCTCCGCCTTTCTTTGTGGTTTTGCTGCGAAAAAAGGGACGGTAACAATGTCGTCAGCTTCCTCTATGGTGGCAGATTTTTTTCTTTTTTTTGTTGTTGCTTATGGTTTAGTTCATTAGAGTTTACATTTAACAATAATTGGTGGCCTTTGGTTTAGGGTTGGAGGTTGTAATGGGTAGGGGAAAAAGACTAAGGAAAAGCGATGGTGGAGAGTTGGAAGTTAATAAGCAAGATGTTGCTGCGGCAAACGAGGGAATTGTTATGCCAAATGTTCCTGTGTCAAAGGAGGCGATTCTTTTGCCATATGTTGCTAGAGAAGATGAGGCGGTTGAGTCACATGTTGCTGCATTAGATGTGGCAATTGTTGAGGAAAATATTGATGCATCAACTGCGACAATTGGTTAGCAAAATGTTGTTGCATCAGATGCGGGAATTGCCGAGCAAAATGTTGTTACATCAGATGCAGCAACTACTGAGCAAAATGTTGTGCATCAGATGCAGTAACTGCTTAACATAATGTTGCTACATCAGATGAAGCAATTCATGACCGAAGTGTTACTGCATCAGATGAAGCAACTGGTGACCGAGGTGTTGTTGCATCAAATCAAGATATTGGTGAGCAAAATGGTGCTCTATCACTATTGAAACACAAGGATAGCATGGGTATAAATTGTTTTAAAATTTGTGGACATTAGAAGTTATGGACATTAGATTAAATATAGATTAATAAAATTATACAAGTTTCTTGAAGTTTAATTATATCTGTACCTTCCATCATTTGTTAGAAGGTGCAGGAATTTTTTTGTCAAAATTTTTTTACTGCAATACCTTAGAACAATTCATGTTTTATAAGAATAGTATGTGATTTTGTGATTTGATGTTTTGCAATACCTGCATTCTGTTTTTTGAACTTTCATTTTTTGGGTTTAGGTTCGGAACTGGAAACTGAGCAAACTTCTCAACCATTTGCATTTCTTTTGTCCACCTAATTTGGCTCGGAAGGATAAGGAATGGACAAAGGTTGGGTCCAAATGGAAATGCAAAGTTGGCAATTACACTGTCGCATATTGTGCAAAATGGCTATTGACCAAGCATTTGAAGGAGGTGCATGGCTTGGTGGCAAAAAAATCCAAACCTGGGAGGCCTTCAACTAATGCAGGAGGTCCTTGACATTAAGACCATGCCAAAATGAATGCTCGCATCTTGGGAAATGCCATGGCTATCAAAGGCGAAATGATCAAAAAGTTGCTAGTCGTGCTCGTGCCAAAGTAGAGCGCGAGTGGAATCACCTGGTAGCTATTGCAAAACAGTGTCCACCACTCCCAAAACCAGCTTTGGTCAAATTAGCTTTAGAACAATTGTTGAAGGTTTTGGGCCTTAATGCTTGGGGCGTGGGCAATGTGCCTCGAGATGTAATATCAAAGATGGAGAAGGACGAAGATTTACAAGGGATGATCCGATCCACCCGTTGTGTATATGCATGACAATTGAAGACAACATGGGATGTCAAAAATTGAGATCGAGGGTCTAATAAAACAAGTCGAACAAAATAGTTGATAGATGTTTTGGATTTTCATGAATCTAGAATGATTCATGGAAGGTAAGAAATAATAATAAGCAATGTTTATTATTTTTTTATTGTATTTCATCCAAGGTGTGTTACGGTTTAATTTGTTGATTTTTGTGTGTTTATAGGGTTTAGGACCAAACAAAGGCCCAATTTCTGGCAAATGCAATTTAGGTTGAGATGCAACGCCGCCATTTTTACACTGCTCGTCATGCAGCAAAGGCTGCAAATGCAATAGCTACATACCGAGCTAAACACGAGATTGTAAATACTAATATGGGTTAGGGTTTCACTTTATATAATTAATTAGGTTTTGTAACCCTTTCATTTTTTGGACTACCTAATTTTGAACTTCGATCCTTTGATATGTTATAGAAAACCAACATTTGTTTTTCATTAGGTTCTTTAATAATTTTTCATGCACCCATTTTTGTACATCTTTTATCAATATAATAGTACCTTCTACTCACACTTGTTTGATGGGTATATGATTAATCATATATGTCTTCTTTGTCATAATTTTTTTAGTACTGGAGATGTAAGAATCAAACCAAAGATCAAAATGAACATTATGCAATACTTATATTTAATATAATAAGACTGACATCACCTGAAGACTTTTAAAACAATCCAGACATTTTAAACATATAATACCTACATCATTCTCTATTATGAACTCCATAAGGCCATTTTAAAAAATGCAATACCCGCATATAAGTCCAAAAATAGCCACAGGCATTTTGCATTCATTGCAATACCCCCACAAAAGTCCCATAATAGCCGCTAGCATTTTGCATTCCTTTCAATACCCGCATATAGGTCACAAAAAATCGCTGATAGTCTTCATTTGTTGCAATACCCGCATATAGGTCCCATAATAGCCACTGGGTTTTTTAAACATTCCTTGCAATACCCGCATATAGTTCTCATATAACCACTGGTTTTTTACATTTCTTACAATACTCGCATATAGGACCCATAATAGTTGCTGATTTTTACATTCACTATAAAACTTACATTTTGTCATAAATTTAATTTAGAATAATATTTAATTTAGGTATATAAAAAGACATAATTTTGGTACCCAGGCCACTTTTGAAATGACATTACATGCGAGTATTGCATTGAGGGTTTAGGGTCTTCACATATGATTTCCTTGAATTACCTATGTATTATTTTAGTATGATCTTGCATGTAGGTATTGCATCTAGGCCTTGGTCTTCATTCAAAGGCACACCCAAATTACATATTGGGTATTTCAAAGTGACCTTACATGTGGGTATTACATTTAAGGTTGCCCTTTCATTGTAGGTTTTACCTTATTCACCTATGGGTTATTTTCAAATAAACATGAATATGGCTATTGCATTTAGGGTTAAGGTTTCATA
>Ga0116227_10004256_pt1 | contig 31134 bp, 31 predicted proteins | sample S1TSphgellanicum_FD_89693 | JGI IMG/M metagenome (GOLD analysis project Ga0116227, IMG submission 89693) | Host-associated microbial communities from peat moss isolated from Minnesota, USA - S1T2_Fb - Sphagnum magellanicum MG | ecosystem: Host-associated > Plants > Peat moss > Unclassified... | reverse complement strand
TTTTTTGTTTTCAAAATTTTAAAAGGTTTTATCAGTATTTTCTTTTTTTTTTCTTGAAACCAAAAACCAAATAAAAAATCCAAAAAAAGGGAAGCACCCAAAAAAAAAAAAAGAAAAAAAAAATCTTATTTTGGTTATAAAACATATTAAACAAAAAATAGAAACCAAATGTTGTATGAAAATAATGTTCATTAATCACTTATTCTAGTACTTTAAACAATTATATAAAACTTGGTTGTTTGATCCTACTAATTTAAAACAAAAATGTAAGCCATGGTTGTAATTATGTTTTAGTCATTCAAAACTAGTTGGATAAAATATGGGCATTTCATTTAACCGTGTGGAAACCTGAATTTGGAAAAAAAAATTAAAATAAAATAAGTGTACACTTATTATTTTCTTAGGTGATTCTATTGAAAAAGACATATTAATGATTAGGGCAAATTATTTTGTTAAATGTGTAAATCATACCTAGTTCAGACCTACTTTTAGTATGTTTATATCATGTATATATATTGGTGATACATATCACAAGTGGACTAGATTCCCACGGCCAGGGAAAAAACTTTAGATTTATGGAATAACCTTTAATAATTAAGTAAATTCTAAAAGTTTAATTGAAAAATCACTTTGAAATTTTGAGAAAGAGGTAAGAATAATGGTAAAGGAAATGGAGGTTTACCAATTTAATAATATCCCCTCCCCCTCCCCCATTTATTTCTCTCATATGTTCCCATATGGTTTCCAATAGTTCATCATTATTAGTGTCAATCTCAAATTTGATTTCACTATATAACATGAACATATATAATATGTGACTTTTCTTTTCTTTTTTTTAATTTGGAAAAGGTATTGAAATAATAATTTTTTGAACTATATATATATGGACCACTTAAAACCATAGACTTTGGATAAATCCAAAGAACAATTAGGATTTGACCTTGGGTGGGCACCAATCTATGTAAGAAAAAAAAGGTGGTTTCTATCTATTTGTTTGTGGTGTCACCTTTTTGATATATGAAAAGGTTTTGTGTAATAATTTGCCTTCTCCTAAGCAATATGCAACTCAATGAAACATGAATGTTGCTTGAATATTTCTAACATAAATAATTGTATGATGAAACATTGAACAATGTCTCATAAAACAATAAATCTTTCAAATAAATCTTTTCAAAAAATCTTGACTTTCATTAGCAATCACAAATGAAAAAATTATATTATAAATTATTGCTTCACCCAATAACATTTTATAACAATCTTTCAACTAACCTTTTCCTTGGTGCAAGGTTTGACAACAAATCCTACAATCAATGCTTTAAGCAATTATTGATTTTCTTTAGTGATCACAAAGAAAGGAATTGCATTGCAAACAATGCTTTACCCAATATACTTTGATTGCAATCGATTTTTCAACAAGCATAATTTGAAGCGAGCAAATCTTTCAAATAGTCCTTCAAGCAATTCACTTCTGTAATCAATCCCAAGCAGATTGAAAATGAATTAATGAACATGTTCAATACCATGTTATAAATGTTTGACCACCATCTTCACCCAAGTCCAAATCTGTACTTAAAGAACTCAATTGTACCCTACTAGAGACCTACCAATACAGGGTGTTAAATCACCTAAATTTGAGATCAATTGTCTTATAACATAATCAATGCAATCAAAAGAAAATGGCAATTCCAATCTCAAAGTATAGGACCCAGACACCCTAAGAAGGAGAGCACTAAACCATGAATTCAAAACATAAATCTTTAGGGCCTTGTTCTCTTGGCTTGATGTCCTTCCAGAAGGCTGAAGACTTTCCAGAACTTCACTTCCCAGCAGATTATCAAATTGATCCATAACAAGCCAATGAGAAGGTGGAAACATAGTTTGAAATTGACAACAAAAATCTACAAAGTGCCACAGCTCTATACTCCTATTGATTTACCACTATTATTTAGTTCACACCCGTAGGACTTGTCCACTAAGAAAATCAATCCAGAAGGGAGAAACATATCGATAAAGTGAAAATGAAAACAATATGATAACATTAAGAAGATAAATCCTGCAGGTATAGAATCCGTGCATTGAATTGAAGTATTTGAATTGCTGTCAGGCACTACCATGGAGGCACCTACACCTATTCCTTTCCACAACTATCACCTGAACAAAAAACTCTCTGGAGGCACAACACAGAGAACAGTGAATTGCTTTGTATCACTGAAGAAGAAGACATCCAATAAACACATTTTCAGAGTCACTTCGAAAATATGGTTAGGAAAACAAACCAGCAAAAGATTTGACCCAAAAAATTATAATGAGCCCAAAACCCATATTGTTTGTCAAAAGCTACCAAAATAATACATTCTACTGACCTATCTCTCAAAGAATGAGCCCCTGAGAACATCCTTCTGAATATACCATCAGGCTTTGAAAATGTCACTCTAATCATCTTAAGACTATTACTTGCTATGGGTGCATAGTCTATGATTCTTGACCTGGGCACCCTTTGCATTAAAAAAGTGAGTGTCCTTGAAGGAACAATTGCAAATATACATTATAGGAGTTTCAGAACAGACCAAATGTGCGTTCCCACTTCCTGAAAAGATAACAGTGGCAACAATTTGGTGAAAGACTTTGGCAGGAAGAACCAGGATGCTCTCAAAAACAACCTTTTCTTACAAAAGTCATTCAGAGCTTATGATCCTTTTTGGTGCAAATTTGTCTATGCTTGCTCAAATCCACTTGCCTGTTGTAGCAAAGCTTTTGTCAATTTGCCATCAGCAGATTGCAAAACAAGAAGTTGATGTAAAAGCACCTTCAGTTGTTCTTCCCCTCAATACAAGAAATATGACGTATTTCTACTGAGTGCGATTACAGGCGCTAGAAGTGTGAAGAATTACGTTCATCTTCCTCAGCAATGCTCAAGTAGCCAGGAACATAAGGGACAAATCCTCTACCACCAAACACAGGCCGCATATATGAGTCATCAAATGATCGCCAAAGCTCATGAATGTATGAAGTTGGAGCAGCTAGCAGCATACTCAGAGAACTGCGCCTTGGGGCCATCCCATTGAAGAGGCCTCCATTGGCACGTTGTTCAGAATCCAAGAGCAGAGGGACATGGAAGTCGTTTATAGAGTTCAGATCTTTAGGAGAGGGAGGATCTGATGTGTCACTGATGGAGTATGACCGCAAGTACACTGGAAGTAGCCAGTTAATCAAGGGCTTTGTAAGAATACCAAAAACCTGCAAAATGTGTTTGGATTAGCAACCTGTAACTGCTCCTGCCTACCTGCAAAGGAAGAGGAAGAGCTGAATAACAGTAAGACATGAATCATATTCAACCCTTATGTTATAGACCACAAATGGCTGACAGAAATCCTGGACCAGCTGTAGCAAACACTTTTCATGTCTCACTTACCACTGTACTGAATAGCACAACACCAATGGTTGTGGTGATGGCCGTGGCAAACTCTGGATTCTTTGCATCTCCTGAAATGGTGAACTGCAGGAATCAATAAAGATGTGAGAAAACAGAGAGACAGAAGATGTTTGCTCTCATCAGACTATGCTTGCAATGGCCTCTTCATCATATACCCCACATGTAATGGAAGGATAACCAGCACCAGCAGAGTGTGGAAGGAGACCGACTCCTTCAGGGTACTTACCAGCTCCCTGAGGGTACTCACTACAGTAATGATACTTACCATGATACAAAAGGTCTGCATGAGCTTTCCAGGTACCCTCTAAAAACTCCAGACAAGCATTGATTCCATGTGCATAACTTAAATTTTCACCACAGCAGAGCTAGGGCTATGGATTCAGCCTTCAGACTTGCAGATGTGGAACACAAAGCAAGAGAGAAGTCTTTTCAGAAGGGAATCCCTTCATGTGCACAACCCCGGACAATACATTGATGAGTGAAGAATCTTCTCTTTATCTGCACAAACTAAATACTGACACCCTGTCTCTATATGTATGTCTAGCATCCACAGGTAGACAACCTGGCATAAATTCCAGAGAACAGACAGATATGTGTACCTGATTGAATGCAAGGGCTATAGATACAGCTCCTCTCATCAATCCAGCCCACCAAATAATAACCTGCAAAAGTGAACCAATGTCATCATCATTATACAAGTTTCTTAATATTCCAGAACTATGCCAGGAATTAACCCTTGATTGGATCATCATCAGTCCTTAGACATCCACTGCCGACAAACTTTAATCCACAACACCAAAATCTTTTCAAACTTACCCACAGTCACACTCAACAAATTAAAGGTGCAGAATCATCATTGACACAACTGTTTTGTGCAAGATGATGTTGAGTGGCACAGCATATTTCATATATGGTGGAGTCAGTACCTGCTGGCGAATACCAATCTTGGTATTTGAAGATTTGCGTATGTAGTTAGAAAGGGCTGATAGAGGGAACACGAATGCTGCTCGACCCACCAGGATCAAAACCAACAGTGTACTGAAAAGCCCAAATGATTGACCCAAACTGCCCAACACACCACAACAGTGAGATGATGTAATGATGTAAGCAACAGCCAGTCTACAGAAAGAAGAAACAAGAAAAATCCCAAGGGAAGCATAGAACTCACGTTGTTGTGGCCATTTTCCATTTGTCGACATCCAAGGCATCCATGCCCACGTAAAGGAAGATGAAAGTTTCTGCAATGAAAGACATGGTTGCAAATGCATGCCTGCCACCCAAAGTAACATTCAGAATATATCTAATACAGTCTGAAGACACAGAATTCAGTTCCTGGAAACTTTTCAATGTCAATCCTCCAAACAACATTTGGGTATTGAGCACCTCAGAAAGTCATGGAGAATGATTGTCACCATGAAAGACACAATTTGGGTTACACATGGTCCAGGCATAGGATATTTGGTATTGAATGAACAGCAGTTGGACCGCCCACAACTTCACATCAACAAGTTTCTTGATATTTTCCCTCAAATGACTCCCCATACCCAGTTAACCATGAACAACATTCTTATCCACAAAGATAATTTATGCAGAATAAACACAAATTCTCATTGTGTTTACTGTCCAGACACCACATTCTCTGTCTTGTGGAGCGGAACAGAATCCAACATGAATTCATTGAACATTGCTAGAAGATAGTCCTCAAACCCTCTCAGGAATAATCATCAATTAAATCTATCCACATATCGTGTACTTAAATAACATAGAGCAAACAGATTTCAGATATTCATGAAAAAGAGCCCAAGAGACAATAAGTGGAGATCATACTTGGTGGTAACTCGAGAGCTTTCTGTAACATTGTGCCATGTGTAATGTGACATAACAATCCCGCAAAAGAAGACAGTAAGAATACCACTGAGAAAAAGGAGCTGCATACACAAGGAAACACTGCATCAGTGTGGAAGTCCATAAAGGTCCTTACTTTAAGGGTGAAAGGCCTAATTCTTCTCCAGGAAATGAAAGAGAGACCTCTACATTCCAAACAAGTTCAACCACTGACCCAAACAAAATGGCCAAGTGCCAATCCTGGCAAAACATACCTCTGCCAAGACATATGAGAGGTACGCCATTAGAGTCATTATTGCAATTTCACGATCTGTAGAGTGCCTGCATTATATAACCAAAAGACTCCTTTTCATCAACTGCTCCCAAATACTTGACTTGGTAAAAGAAGCAACAGGTCAGCCACTTCAAAATACAGTGGTGACAATCACATCACACAAGTGTCACAAATCATGGGCAGAAAATCCACAAACACATGCTCACCGTCCAAAGTACAGTGTCTTGATTATGTATGCACTCAAGAGGCCTGTCTGCAAAATGCAACACATCCAGTAATAAGGAACATTAATCTGCACCAAAGTCAATTCGAGTGCCAGAGTCATGCACTCTGAAAATTCATGCCTATTGGACCAACAAGAACTCTGTTTCCCAGCAGCCTTAGATTGGCAAATCTGTCTGCACAAATAGCATCCATAAAAGTTGCAGGAGCAAACTTACCATAATACCCAGGACCGTACTAGAGAAGAATAGGTACAAGAAGCTGCCAGTCATTTGCAACACCTCCAGGCCAGTGAAGTCATCAAAGGTCAACTTCTGAACTGCCCGAAACAAGACAACAGAGGTAGCATCGTTTACAACTCCTTCCCCAAACACAAGGCTGTACAGCAAAGGTGTATCATCCTGGCTAAGAACCTGCAAAGAAAAGCCATAGAGAAGAAAAGTGAAAAACGCCAGCCCAGAATTTGTTGAGCAACCTATGAGTACTTGCTGCTTCTTGATAGATGTCAATTGGAGCATTCATGGAAAATTATTGAGGATGGATAGACCTTTCTACCCTACCTGCAGTGTACATACTGAGTCTGTTGCAGAGAATATGGTCCCCAGAGCTGACATAACAACATCCAAAATGTCAGTTATGTCAAGGCAAGAAATCTGCTGGGAGGAAGAATATATCAACACAAAATACTTCTTGAGTTTAAGCTTCAGTTTACAGCCTCGTTTAATAAAGAAATCCCATAAGAGTCAGAGCAAACGCACCAAGATAATCCTGGATAAGCAGCTTCCCAAGCCCAAGCTTAGGAAATACAAAACTACAACCTGCAAACCCAACAAATCCTTGTGAGAATCAAATATCCACATTTGCACACAAGGAGAGGCAAATATGTGCTGATACACAAAAATGGACAGCTGTTGTCAATAGATGTGGAGAAAGGTCACCTAGGGTGAAGAACAAAGATAGATAGATGGCACACACCAGCTGAGATGATGGCAAAAGAAATGAAGACCCCAACCACACCAAAGAGCATAATTGCTGCAAAATTCCGGAAAAATTGCTTCTTCTTGACCTGAAATCTGTCAATGCAACCCAAACAGCATGTCAAGCTCAATCTCTCAAGCATACATAACCATGTCTCAAAGGGTGTCAACAAGCAAGACTAACCATGCAGAATACACACCACCATTGCTATAAGGTTTCTTAATAAGGACTTTCCACAGTACACTAGAAAATCATTCTTCCCAAGTCCATATAGGGTATTCCTTGTACCACATTGAAAGACTATGAGTTGAAACTATATATCAATTGAGACACTCATGAGGCGCACATTCAGTTACAGCAGACTGATCTGCCTCATGGAATTGGAAAGCAGAACTACATCAAAGGGAAGTCTCAAGGAAACCAATGTAGGCTAAAAATCTCCAACTGCCAACCAAAAAACCAAAAGAATAATTGTATGAAAGAACCCTGAGAACTTCTGCATGGCTGCTACCCCACAAATCTCAAAACCCTTTTCCTTAGATTAAAGTTCTTAGACAAGGCAGATTACTGTGAATTCATTGACAGCCCTTGTTAGGATGGCCATCCCCACATACCCTTGCAGGTGTTGGAGAATATCCTTACCCAGCATTAAAAATGATAGGAGGAAGTAGGTAGATGAAGAAAAGTTCCTCATTGAATTGGAGTATGTGAGAGCTTGATCCCTTGCTTGTGACCAGAACTATGATTCCAGTACAGAAGCCCTGCACAACCAAGGTGCCACACACAATTAAGCTCCTCAACAACAGCCTCCTTCCAGTACCACCAGAAAGACAAAATCTTTTGCAGACATGGATACAACATTCCTTCTCAGCTTGGAAAAAAGTCTTGTGATAGTCTTACAAGTACAAGAGCAGTGATGGACTCGTTCATCCACCGATTCTCCTCCAACAAGTGTCCCAACACTATGCAAGCACATAGAAGCGTCACAAACAGAGAGATGGCCATGACATGCATATGATCTCCATCCTCTCCCAGGCCTGTTCTCGTCATCAGATAGTGCAAAGTCCCCATATGACTCGGGACAGACACCATTTTCGGTCCCAAACAAAACAAAACAAAACCCTAGAAAACCCTAGATTTGTCTTTCTTCTACACACACTAAAAAAACGGACTCTTATTTCCAAAACCTTCCGAAAATCTTCCAGCAGAGATGGCTTACTACTACTCCCACTATCAGAGTCAGAGAAATCTGATAGACTTCCTCACAAACAAAAAAAATCCAAAACAAAACAAAACTCCTCGACTTTCTTTCTACACACCAGAGCTACTAAAAATCTTCCAACAAAATTCTCCCCCTTACTACGGCTTATCCTTTTGTCCAATCTTCAAGAAACAAGTTTCGAACACAAATTACGACTCCGAGACTTGCACGACACCGAGAAAACGACAAACCCTAGAAGTCCGAAGAACCGGTTCCAGAAACTTGGTGAATTGCTCTCTAGCCAGCCCACAAAAGAGATATTCCTTCTCTCTCTCTCTCAAGAGCTACTGCTACTGCAGCTGCCGCCGCCACCCCTTATCAGATCATGATCCGAGCTTCGCAAAACCACAGGCTCAATCCATGACGCAAAGAACCACTGCAGGCGCTGCACTGGAGACGGAACTCGAAAAAACAACAGGAATTTCCGTTTCCTTCGAACAAACCAGAAAGAACTTGGAAATTTCTTTTCTGGCCACCAAATTTGGTCTTCTATAGACACACGTCTTCTTCTTCTTCTTCTTCTTCTTCCTCTTCTTTTTTCCTTTTTACATATAATTATTTGAGTTTCTTTCTTTTTGTTGAGTTTTTAAATGGGTAGGCAAAAAAGGAGTTTTGAAGGGTTTTTTTTCCTTTTTTTTTTTTGTCTTAGAAATAATTCAAGCTAAGCATGGGCCCAATGCCTAGACTTCTACCTACCTAGTACATACCCAAATTTGGCATATTAAAAAGGAAAAAAAAAAGTATTTTCAACTAATACCCAGGTATATAATAAATTTTCAATTTACTTTACTATGTAAGTCTTTGGATTGAGGAGTACCTAGTGTTTCTTGTTTCAATATTTGTGAGCTAGGTGGGTTGGTGATCGGGCCTACACAAAAGGACTTAGCTCGAATTTGGCAATACCTCAAACCCTTGTACAAGAAAGTAGAAAAGTTTGGGAATTGTGATATATTTTGGTGACATGCTAGAATCTAGCTATTTTCTAAATATGGCAAAAAAAAATTTAATTTCCCTCATAATGTGGTCACTTTTGGTTATTTAGGGTTTTAGAAACAATGTACCAACATTTTTCCACTAGCATGTGAGAATTTGTCAAACACAAAAACACCAATCCAAAATTAAAACCTAGGTAATAAAAATAAATAAAGTTATAATCTATTCTACTAAGTATTAGGTAATAAAAATAAAAATAGTTGCAATTTATTCTTCCGTTTATTAACACCTCCACCACATAGCAGTAAATTGTATTTTTACATTAAATTAATTTAATGTTTAATGTTCCCATAAATATGCCATTTTGAGTTTTTTAATTTATGGTTTAGCAACTTTGGGTACTTATGACTTGATTTTAACAATTAATCAAATCATTAAATCCGAATTTAATGTAAAACCCAAGATGTGTTGCATGAGGAAGTTCATTTTTAAAATTTAAGTTTTTACACCTAGGCCAATCATTATCAATAATTCATTTGTAGTGAATAATTATGGCCCCGAGCTAATGGATGTGCATGTTTAGATTTTGGGTGCACCCATCCAATTGATGGGTTGTTTTGAAGTCTACCTGTCTATTTGTTGGGTTTCTTCTCAAAATATGAGCGTTGGGTAATTGATTTGATCATGCCTCCATATCATTTATGTTTTTGGGTTGTTGTTAGTCTTTTCGTATCACAAAAAGGATGATTGTCATAAATTATTTTGTTCAACATGATGGAATATCATTGTTGGCCCTTGATATTTGAAAACATTGTTTGCAACATTGTTATCTCCCTAAACAACATAAACATCAATAGATTAGTGATCATTATGCACATTACCATCATTAGTAACCTTTTTAGGTGTGTCCCCAAATCTAATTTGAGTCTTTCCAAACTCCCCGCCCATCATCATGTCATCCCTAGAGATTTTATCAGTTGAGACCAAAAAAAGTATACCCACTTAACCCCCCTTCCGATAATCCTAAGTGGGTGATTATTGTTGATAAAAAAACACCCTTCAAAGAAAGTTCATAAAATGTAACACTCGTTGAAGGAACATCAACCCTTCCATTGCTTGAACCACTTGTTTGAGACACTACAACCATAATCTACTTTAAACTAGCTATTGCTTCAGGATCAGCTACTTGCAAAGCCTCCACCAAAGAGGGAATTATTGCCATTTCTTTGAGTTTTCATATGCCTACATTAAAGCAAATAGTCAATTTTTGAAACATGAAAATAGAAGGTAAGCAAAACCAAGGAATATCTCACATAACAAACCATTTCCCCCAAAAAAGATTTGAGTTTAGTTTATTGGTAATAAGGGACCGCACTATTGCAATTCAACTAATCCTTCAAAAGTAAAAAGGTGTGTCAACAAAAACATATAGTTTAATTTCAAGACAATAGAAAAGGGAACATGATTTGATTAAGAATCATTGGCATAGTTGTGATGACCAAAAATAATCAAAACCTTCTTTCTATCTAAGATCCATGAGAGATTCTTCAATTTCCTTGATTTTAACATCCAGTGCCACCACTAGGTCTTCTTGGTCCTCCTTTGCAAACAAAGATTTATTTGTAGCGGCAAATGTTTATAAGTTCTCTTTATTCCTTCACTTGTACTCTCATTTATCATCATTTTCAATAATTTGGCCTTATCACCAACCTTTGGGACTCCATGCAACATAACTTGGGTTAAATGACATTTTGTTTTGACAAGTTTTTCCTTTAACCTTTGTACATAAGCTTCACAAATTCAAACTGCATGATTGTAGTATCCAAAAGCTTCCTTTGGTTTCAGGTCCAGTTGATGTGCAATAGTTATCTTAAAATGCTTATTCAAAGTTCCATGCACTCTTAATTTCATACACTCCTACATCAATCTCACTCATTTGCACTCCTATCTCAATGGAGTAGAAGCCAAGTTCTTCGTTTGATTGAACTGCAATAGGTTTACCAACATTTGCCCAATAAATACAAGAACAAAAGATCAAAAAAATGAAAGAGAAAGAAGTATAATTCAATAAGGATACAATTTTCAGGTTCTACCAACGCCTTTAAAATGTGTAAAACATTTGCATAGTCCTCAAAGCATGTTTTATAATCCTCTACAAATACAAATCAACCCCACTATAATCATACCTCTATGATTGTAAAGAAATCTTTACAATTACACTTTGAAAGTAATAATTGTGTCAATTTTAGCCCAATTGAAACAAACATAACATATACTAATGTGGTCACCACCTTATGACTGTCCTACAAAAATTATGAAACCATCGGTTTCATGGTGGATGGCAATGATTAACTTCCATTATGCCTCACTTCATCATCTTTCAACAATTAGTGTAAATAGTGCAAAACAATATGTTAAAAATGTAAGAGAAATAACCATTCAAAACCTGAGTATCTATTACACATTTCTAGGAGTAAAAGAAAGATTCAGTAATGATGTTGGTTAACATTCAAGAGACATAGCTAATAAAAAAAATCAACAATATCATTTTCAAGCTACAAACAATGTAAAGGCCATGTTTAGCAACCATCCCTTGGGTAAGTCGTTTAACACATGAACCAAACGTTTAAATGAGTGTGGAATATACATCAAACATGTGATTATAGTAACTAGAATTTGTGAATAGAGGATAATTGAATAACATCAGAACAGGAAATTTTGAAAAGATTAAAACAAAAGGAGACAAAAAACGAAAGAAACAAAATTAGTGTACCTAGAGAGCTACTATAATTCCAAGCTTCTCAACTTTCTCCAAAGTTAGCTCTAAAAACCTCAAAAGAAGGAATGGCATTGAAGGAAATTGATTTTCTAGATCATACTTTTCAATACACTTCAACATTGTTTTGAACACTACTAACTCCTCCATTGTTGCATCATTTTGCATCAAAACAAAATGCATATGTTAATAGATCTTCTAAGGAGTTGCATAACAATAAATATCTCATGAGTACTTATGTTTCATGTCAATTTATAACTAAAAAAAAAGAACCCATAACCACAAGATTGCAAAGTGAATTATGATTACCTGCATAATAGTTAAGTTGTTTTGTTTTCTAGTCTTCAAAAGAGATTGTGTTGTCTTCTGTGCTTCCTTTAGATAAGTCTTAAGCAAGGGAACATGTTGGACATGATTCATAATCCCAAATGAGTGGGCAAAGGAAAGAGCTTCAATTTGCTTGCATTTTTTTGCAAGCTTATTTACAACATCTATAGTAAGAGAAAAGGTGAAGGATCATTGAAAACCATGAGTACAAGTCTTTGGAGTCATACTACTGGGAAACTCAATATTCAACAAATTGGAAAACTCTACAAAAATTGACAAAATTCTAAGATATAATTGCATAGATGTGAAAACAATCACTCATAACACATACAACTAGTTCAATTCCCAAGGATGGACTCAACATATATGCAAATGTAAGGAACATTAGACCTAATACACATGTGATCATAATCATTACATGCTAAACATTCAATAATAGTGCGCTCCTTCACTAAGACCATCCTCATCAAAATAAGAAAAATTCCCAAGATTTACAAAAACAATTCAATTACCCATATTATGAACATCCTTATGTTAGAACATGAATTCTACCTACAAGTTGATCAAACTTTGGTGACATAATGCAATAATCATTTTTGTGTGGCTTTGCTCATGGTGGGACATATGGAACTAAAGGTTCAAAAGGCGAAAGTCTCCAAACTTTGTTGTAAAATGACCAAGGGTTTCAACATGCAAGCCCATATCTGTGGCCAAAATACATGAGACCGTTAGCTTGTGAAAGTGTCACTAATATGTTTCATCTGGTGAGTTAATCATGTTCATTGTCTCTTGCCCCTACATGATTGCTTAATGTCAATGATTGATTCACATAACAATGTGAGAAAAAACACAAGGTTAAGTTTCTATTGAAAGTTGAAGTCCTAGTATTTAGCAAGAGGATTGTGAATTTGGCCATATTTAATGGGTGGTTGCATGCTCTTTTAGAAACCCAATGCATCATTTAACTATTCTTTGCATAGTCCAACAAGTGCATATTGCATTATATTTGGACTTATAACATTGATGAATTATAACATTGTTGCATGTTAAAATTTCAACAAACACATAATCCAAGGGACACATAAATGATGTGCAACAAAAGTTCAATGGGCTCTACAAATAATTGTGTTCCTAGAATCTCCTATCCATATTCTATTTCAACTCCAAAGGTTCTATACAGCCTAAGACACAACAATAGACTAAAATCAATTGATATGCAATGTTTGGTTTGGCAAAAACTTAGGTTAAGAAATACATGCTACTACCTTCATGGTTAAGAAGGTGGTAGCAGCATGATGACTTTCCAACACAACTTTATCATTATATTGAAATGCAATAAAATCATTCGCAACAACTAGAAATGCATTGGTGAAACCAAGGTGATCAAAATCATGGCATAATGTAGCAATAGCAAGAGTAAATATCTCCAATTCATTCAACCTTTGTGCACCTTTTGTGAGAATGAACAACAAATACCTGCAACCCACATTCCATCCATGGTTTCAAAACCCTAATTGTGATTGTACCACCATAAAACACAAGCAACATGATCTTTCACTACCTACTTCATGAAAATTGCAATTGCAACAATATTTTTATATTTGACAAGGTGGGTTTTACTATCCAAAGAAACATAAAGGACAAAACAAAATTAATGATGAAGTTGCAAAAGGAATTCCAATATATTTTGAAGGCAACCACTTTGCATCACTTTTAGCCAAACCAAAGTAAACATGACAAGAATAAGTGGGTCATAACCTTATGAATGTCATTCATAAAATATTAGACCATCACCTTCATCACGGTCTCATTAACTTAATTTCATTCCAATAGTGGGTGTTGATGAGCATTAATGATCTGGTCAAGACCTAAGGAAAATAATCATATAAGAATTTGCATCTTGAGTTTGTCACATTCCCAAAAATGACAAGATATAATTATGATGTCATTTAGTACTTGACAAAAGGCACAACAAAAATATACAATTACACATATAAAAACATTCACCTAAAGGACAATCAGTTCATTTTTTAACACTTGACTTGGGGGTTTTGCTAAATGCCCTTGCTTAGTTCCTCTAATGCAGATACATGGAACTCTTCTACTTTGCATGACAAGTAGATGCATGTGAGCTTGCCCCATCCCACAACATTATGCTCCATCCTATTTTTTTTGTTATTGGTACTATTCAAATTGAAGAGTGCAATATAACTTAAGAGCTCTATATATGGCCATATGTATACTTGCATTACATGCTAGAATAATACAATAGCATAGTAATTTCTTGATTTACATTTGCAGCAAATAACATCTCTTGGACATTGCAAAATTCACATTATGTGTTTGGGTTCATGCTCCATCATAGATCTCTCCTAATAGAATTGCTTGAAGTATAGGATGGCAATTGCTCGAAACACAAGTAATTGGTCACTAGAAACAATATTCATTTTAGGGAAACACACCTTACCACAAATTTCAGAATTATTACCATTAATTTGCTTATAGTTGTTCCGTCAATCATAATGGCCTTGACCAATATAGGGTGCTATTGGTGTACATGTTACATATAGTGAACACATTTACTTTCATGTTAGTGAAAAATAGGGTTGAGCTCCAAATCACAACACCTGATGGGTATTATATAACAATTTCAAAGGAGTCCATTTAGACCTATATTTTGTAAGGGAAGGAGAAAGCTATGTTGACTTGCTAAATCTTTTGTTCATAAAACCTTCACAAATGAAGCTTCTCAACTATAGTCAAAGGCGATGGTAAGGATCCTTGTCCTACTCCAAAGAACCACAAAGTTGTTTTGAAACTGCATTCATATGATCAAAAAAAGCTCATAGATGGCAAATGCAAACTACTAAAGGAAAATTGAACATGATTTGCAAGTATACAACTTTGCAACTATGTAAAACAATTGGAGAAAAATCAATAGGGTTTCCCTACTTCATTATTCCCATCTTGAATCACATTTAGACTATAACAACCCTCATTACACCAGTTGCCACATAGTTGTTTTTGTACAAAAAATGCCAATTCTCACATTCCCAAAAACAATATGTATTTTGTAGAATGAGCAATATCATGAACAACCCTTCACCAAGATCCTTGACCTATTTCAAAAGCCAAGCTCCCCCCTTTGATCCATCATCTATCATTCCATAAGTTTTTTTCTAGTTCAAAGACAAGTATTTGCAATCTCTTAGACACTTTATTGGACATAGCCTAATCCTAAATTATTTGAGCTTTTGCCCACCTTCATGCAACAAACTCTTGTGTTTTGAATGAGCCTTCATGTTGCTTTCATTTTCCACTACTCCTATAGCAATGATCTTCTTTAGCTAGTGTTGTGGCCAAGTTTTTTGCTTTGCTTGCTACATGGTGAGACCATTGCAAGCTACAAAAATGCTGGCCAACAAGATGCGAACTTGTGTGCCATAAGACAATGTAGAATTTCCAAAATTTTAGAAAGAAGAAAATCAAGAGTTTGTTTTTTGAATTACTTGCTGCTCCTCAGAAAACAGGTTGTGCTTTTGCAAATTGGAGCCACTTATTTTTCCACATGTGTGTGTGTTTTGGAGCTTTTTCTTCTTCTTCATTCAAAAAATTAGGTTCTTTGTTCTTTTTCTCTACATCAAGCTTGGATATGGTTACTTGCTAGAGGAAGAGAAGCATTTGTGTCAACAAAATGGGACAATTGGAGTGACAAGACTATTGTGAACAACAACATACTACCACCTCCACCAACTTTGCAACCTTCTAGAATCGATAGCAACAACGACAACAAAGTGGAGATGCATCTCCACGCACAAACAATGTGTCTTTTCATACAATTAATCAAAGATGTGTCTTAACAATCTGGCTTTTCATATCTAATACTAAAAAAAGTGTCTTTTCATACATAAAAAAGTAGGGCGCACAAATATACATGGCTTGAAGCCAAAGACTTTGGATAAATCCAGAGACTAGGTGTGATGGGCAAGTAAATTGCGATTTCAAGCTCAAATAAATTCATACAAAAAAAAATTGAACCCCCAAACAATAATGGAACCATTAAAGGAAAAACTAGAATAAACAAAAAAATAATAATTTAGAAAAAAAATTAGCAATATTTTGTTGATTTTGAGTACTGTTATTCACATTTTTTGAGACATTGCTGGACTTTTTGAACAATTTCATAAATTTCCTAAGCAAATTTTTATCCTTTAAAACTAGCTTTTAACCATTGTAATCATTAAGACTTTGTATGACCGAGTTACCACATTTGATACATTCTTAAAATTAGGTCAAAATAATCCTTAAAGCATATGTGGGGCAAGATGTGATATAACTTTGAACAGGTTTAGGGTTGCGTTTCAAATATGCAATAATACCTTTGGAATGGGTTGCAAAATAGGTCATAAAATGCAATAAAAACAATCTTTACAGCAACTTTTTTAAGAATATAGAACGTATGTGAATATGCAATAACTTTGAAGGGTTTAGGGTTGCATTTGAAAATGCAACAATACCTTTGGAATGGGTTTTGATACATGGGTTGCAAAATGCAATGATAAATGTGGTTTCTTCCCTTCCCAATCAAATAGTATAATACTGTGCCATTATCAGAAGCACCCCCAGAGACAGGAGAGACAGAGAGAGAGAACTTATCATCATACAGCAAGTTTACACTGAAGAAGCTTGTTGCAAGTTTTTGTTGCGGCAAGCCAATCACTCAGAGTCCTCTATGTGTTGTGTCCAGTCCAGTAAAATTTCCTAATGAGCAAATGGAAGCAACATTGGATTGGCAACCATCACTCGCTACAACCTGATGACATATCAAAAGAACCATGACAAAGCTGGATAAGCACCAGATTCAGTCTCCTCAAAGTCCTAACCCAAAGCTTTCTCCGAGTTTTTGATCAATACCCTCTTGTGCCCTCCAGCATTGTATCAACAAATCCTCCAGGTCTTTCACACCTCCATTCAACCAGGTCCATGAAGGCAGATGATTGCCTACATCTCTAATCCTTTCCTTTGCACCATCTACATGAAAATTCACTGTCATGCTTTGTGCTGCATCCATACTGAGACTATCCCCCTCTACCAGCCGAATATCTGAAGTAAAGAGAGTGTCTGCAAAACACATATCTGAGCTAGCCCTGCGCACAGAACGGTCAACATCCGTCTGAATCTTTACTACCATGTTTTCAATCTCTATCTCCTCTGTTGTAAGTGGCAACTTAAGCCTTCTGTGAACTCGAAAAGAGTTATCCTCATAATCCTCTAGAGTACCTCTGTTTGAAACCATTTCTTGAGAGCTGTTGAATCTGTGCTTGTGATTCAACAATACTGATGACTCATTGGCAGAATTCTTTACATCTGTAGTGGGCACTGAGTTCACAATAATCTCAGGGCTTAGAGTGAGCTTGCGCTTTTTGAGTGTATTTGGAAAAAAGTCATTGGTAGGCTGTCTTCTCAACTTCCCTTGATGCACTTGACGAATGTCATCATTGGGGGAAGTTGAAGAGACAGACCAGCCACATCCTGGTGAAGAAATTCCTGCATCTCGTTCTGTTCTGTAGGAGATCAGTCGTTCTTCCCTTGTACCCTCCAATTCTGGTCTAAGCCTGCCAAACGGCTCTGTAGAACCATTATGATTAGATCTAGGCTCCACTTCTGGTTTCTCCACAAAATCGTTGAGAATGAGGCTTGCATGGGGTGGAAATGCAAATGAGCTGCCTGCAACAATGTCATTGGCAAAAGGAATGCTTTGTTCAAAATCATCCAGCTCCAGATGATGCTCAGTCTCTGCTGCAAGTACAAATACAATAGGAGGGGGCTCACTGTTGAGAAGCAGTAAGCGAGCTTGATACACAGCTTGGAAGATACTAGCCCAGCGAGGAACTAGCACACGGCCTGAGGCAGTCCACTCCAGTGAGCATGCTCTCTGTACCATCAGCTGTGCTTGACGAATGGTGGCTGCACTCTCTTGTCCTGTGCCATCGAGAAGACCCAAGTACTGCCGCAATGAATGCTCCACTATTGCCTGAAGCCAAATATTCAGAAAGCACAGACAATTAGCAAACTACAGCAGTGAAAATGGGATCCTTGCTCAGCAAATCAAACAGCCCAAGAAAGACCTACTGAACAACATTGTTAATCACAGTTTAGGTTCTTTGGTATCAATTCCATATACCAGAATATACCACACATCCCTAGAAAACTCCAAGAGAAACCACATAGGACTATCCAACTCACAGTGCAATTTCTTGCTTTATCTTACCTTCTGGTGCCGAACATTCTCCCAGTCACTTGTGGGTGAACCTGGCCTCAGCTGCTTCATGGTTGGAAAAGGGGGCAGTTGTGCCAAACGTAGAGCAGTAAATATTGGGTCCAGATTTACAGGATCATTCCATCCTTGTCGAGGTAGAACTTGGGACAATAACCCATTCACCTCAGCATCCACCTCTGGGGGTGGCCAATGAGGAGGAGCACTGTCAACAGCACTGCGGATTCTGCTCATTGCTGATTCCAGAGCATGATTAAAAATCAACACACATCGCTCAGGACTGACTTTTGAAGCAGCAGTGACTGAGAGCAGCTTGAGATGCCCGTCTAGGTTGTTCAAGACAACATCTCGAATGTGCTGGCATACCAGATTCGGTTGTGAGGGCATGTTATTTGCTAACCACACAAGCCCTTCCTTAAGATAGTGCTCACTGTAAAGACCTCGCCCGGCCAAAGTATTTCCATGAGATTTGACAAACGTGGGTGAGATGTAATGGCACGCTATTCTGGTCCTATCCAGGTCCTCTAGTCCCAAAGACCCTCTAAATCTATGTTCTTCATTTCTGAATGTGTCCCTCTGTGGAGTAAAAACAAGCAGGAGAGGCACCCGGGCACCAACAGGCAACGACTGAACCACTGCAAGTAGTCGAGCACGTTCCTCACTAATCGGATGGCCTTCCCGAAGTAGAAACACAAGACCACTGGCCCCATATCCATCAGTAACCCCTAATTTTTCCCTGCTCAGATCCATATCCTTGGCCTCGAACCAGAAGCCTAATGAATCCCCTTCAGGAGGGAGAAGTTGTCTCCCTGAAAGCTTAGTGTGCAGCCACTGTCCAGCTGAATTTGATGCATTTGGCTCACCCACAGATAGTAAGAGCTTGAAGGTGATAAACCTTGGTACTGGTATTCTCTGCTCAAACATTGGAATGACCACAGATGCAATATCTAAGGGCCTCCACATCTCCCAGAGTTTATCTCCTCTCTCCCTTGCAACTTGACTCAATGATGTGACACTGAGAATAGGCTCAGTTTTTGATGTCAGCACCTGTTGATACCGGACAAACACTGGAAGTGTCATTCTATCCACATCATGGAGATCACACTCCCATTCACACTGACACTATGGAAATTGAACAATCCACTAAGCACTCACATTGGATTTGCAATTTACTCACCATGTCTCTGCTCAGCTGCGAGCTCACAAGAGCAGGACCTGCTGAGAGAGAGCTTAATGCCGCCTCTGCCTTCTTCCTCCGACGTACCTTTTCTTCAGCCCTAAATGTGGCTCTGCGTTTCCATCGTCTGAGATGACACAGCAGGCAAAGATTTGTAACAAATGGTTAGATCTGGGATTATCAAAAAACTGAGATCTGAAGTGATATGGAGTGCACTGAAAGGTTTGCACCTCAGCCATAGGCGCATCCTCCCAGCACTTGCTTCTGACCTGTGAGAGGCCAGTTTTCTCTCCTCTGCTTCTAGCCTCTTGGCTTCAGCTGCAGCTGCTTGCCTTGCTGCCCATTTTGCGGCAGCAGCTTCAGCTTCTTCTGTTAAGCGCCGCCTTCTTTCTTGTTCTCGATCCTTTTCCCGTGCTTCCTCCTTCTCCACCTCCCACTCCAATGCTCTCTTCGCTCTCAGCTCTTCAGTGGTTGGATGGCTCTCTGGCATATCGTCATCATCTTCTTCCACCTCTGCATCAGATTCCTCTACATCAAGTCCAAATTCCTTTTGTATAGGTGCTGAATGAGTTTTGTGCATGCTGCCTCTCCAAAGGTTTGTCTCTGATGAGGAATTCACCCCAGGGGAGCTCTTTCGTGCAGCAGGCCATGCAGATCTAATCCCGAAAGGGAACTTTGCTTGCAACAAAACTTCTGGTAATGCACCTGGAGAAGGAGAGGCTGCTTTAACAGTAGGGGAAACTCGGCTTTCTCCAACTGTTTGTATTTCCTGATGGCCAGGTGATGTGCCCAAAAATCCCCTTCCGACAGTATTTTCCCAAGTTTCCTCCTCTTTTGATTCCTCAGGAGACTGCAAATCATCATCTTCATAGTCTGGCATTTCCTCTTCATGAATGACAGGTGTGGTAGGGGTTACTGTCCAGCTGTCAGCCACAGCCTGGTCTTGTCCTTGACCTTCAACATCTAACTCCACTTTAAGAGACCGTTTGGCTTCAACAAGCCGGGAGCGTTGAGCATGGTAAGGAGCATCTCGATTGAGAAAAGGCCCCTCTTTCACAGCATATGTTTTCTCAAAGACTTTGATTGTGAAACCATGGTACTCCATTAGAGCCTCGATGTCCTCTCCCTAGATGCCACCAGAACACACAGCATGTATGAAATGCCAATTGCATAAAGACCCAATACAGAAAATCACATGCTAACAAAAAAGGTAGAAATGAAGATTCTGTAAGAGAAGGATGAGCATTCCAGAGCCTGACATCTGATGCTTTGCAAATTCAAGCATGGAAAATATGTTGTAGAAATGCAAATGTAGATGGCAATACCTCCATTGCTAGCCACTTGGTGACCACCATAATTGGAATACTCTGGTTCCTCTGCAGGCCACTATGAAGCACTGCCAATGCCTCTGTCCGGACCTGCACATGCGAAAACAATCATTTAACAAATGCCAAAATTTTGGCAGATGGAAAATGTCTATAGAGAAACACATTGGAAACACAACCCTATAGAGAATAGAAAATGAAGACTAAAAACAAAACTGAGGAGCAGCTTGAACAACAATGACACATACACATGGCTTTGCCAACAACCTACCATGCTATTGACCATTGCAGAAATACTAAACAGATATCTTTCTGTGCTACGAAAGCCTCTGGTTCAGATTAAACAAACTTTGAATATGAAGCTTTTTTCTTCAGCATACCAATAGAGCTCACCATTTAACTCACCACTTGAACTACGAGAAGCTCATTCAAGCCACAAAACCTTTAGGAACATATAGAAGTCACTAGTGACTATTCCAAGTTTTGCAGAACCCAAAGTGTTCGAAACCACATAAACCTACCTTGGAAAAGTGTGCATGCATGAGGCAAGCTTGAAGGTAGGTGGCCTTCCTTGCTAAACGAAAAAATGCTATATAATTGCCTCCTCGACATGCCCTGAGCAATCCAGTTTCAAACCCCCACCAAGAGAAAATAATTCCATGTCACAACTCCAGATCTGCTAGAAGCAGACTTCCATAAATCTGAAGATAAGCCTTCCTCCACCCTTTTGCTGAGCAGCATGAATCCATTTTACTGGCCACCACAACATTGCAATGCAGTGTGGCTAACTTCTTTGGTGGCCTGGCAGCTACCAATCCTGGAAATCCAAATGACTATCCAGTGGGAGCAAATCCCCAAATCGCCATGTAACTCCAACTGAAATCTCATCAAAACTACTAATTGCCATCCTGCAACACTTGCTACCAGACAACACAATGCTTGATCATGTACAACAGTGATCATGAACCATCCCAAATGATCTGATCACATCTGAAATTCCTTGCTAAGTTAATCCAACCAAAAGGTCCAGGTGGGTCAGCAGCAAGGTTAGTCCGTATGTGGCCTAGAATCTGTAGTGCTCACTGTGTTGAAAAGTAGTATGTGCAAGGTGGACTATGTTGTCCACTTTACACATTCCAACCCACAGATTCCAAACGAAAGGAGCAAGTACTGAAACATGAAAGCACCAAACTCCTGTAACTTGGTGTGGGAGCAAGCAGCACACCTGGCAACCTCTCGAGCAAACAAGACTTGAGGGGTGTTCCGCATCTCTGATGTCATCTTTGCAAGATCTAGAGACAGCTCCGCAGGCTCCACCTGTACCCAGAGTCAACAGAGATGAAGGATTTCAAAAGACTCCACTTTTACAATGATATAAGCAACAGAGAGAAGTGCTTTTTGTAGTAGGGGAATGATATAATCCAAACAGTTGAAATGCGCAAACATAAACAATTCCCAGTAACGTGAGTGAATGCTGAGAGAGCAGGGCAAAAACTTCTTCATTAGACTTCCAATTGAGTTGTCAGCACCCTACTTCTGCAATAGCAATCTCTTCTCTGCCTAATGCACCTAATTCTTTAGCATTGTCAGTGATCCAGTTTGTAGGCTCCCTTACCGAGTACCCAGGGTGCTTGTCCAGTTTCAGCAGCGCATAGTAGCCTCTGAACTCAGCCTCTGTTGGGACAGGTATGCCCCTCTTCCGATGGTCATCATACATTTCAAATAAATCTACAGATGCCTTGTTCATCTGCTCAATATTGAGATGAGCATCAAATCCTTCATTGAATCCCTCCCCTTTCGCAAACTCACAGAGTTCGTGCATTGCAAGGATGTGAAACCGGATCTGGCATGAAATGAAAGAAGAAACGTCTCTGTCAGAGGGTTATTAATTTATAAAGGTTCTAAACAAACTACAACTATGAAAGTTTACATTCTGTTCACAGGAATAACTGGCTAAACCAGCAAAGAACACACCATCTGCTCATGCATGGTAATGGCCTCCCGGTTGAATATATGCTGCATGCGTAGATCCATCCGAACTGCCCTCATTCGATCCCACAGAAAGCTATGGATTTTGAGAAGCTCCTCACTGTACCCTTGATTTATCAGGGTCAAGAGATGGTCCATGGTCATTTGCAAAACAGGTAGTGGCCGAATCAATGGTGGTTCCCGTGAAGCAGTTCTTGTATACTGAAAATTGCCACAAACAGGGGCAGCCTCATCAGCTCAATTTCAATCCAGCCACAGCTGCATTCTTCACAAAGAGACCCAAATCCCCATTACAGCCTCCTGATCCTGATCTTGGAGGGCCTTTCTGAAATTTTCTTAAAGAGAGACAAACCCAAACAGATCCTTCGATCAAGGATTTGAATTAGGTTACGAGCTAGGGCCTCAGGGAAGCATTGAAGCACGAAGGAGGGAGATTACCTTCTTCACAGCCAAGTTGACACTAGTAAGGTTGCGATCACCATCTACTCTTTCAAACCTGTCCAGATCACCTTTCCTTTCACGTTCTTGGCGTTCAGGCTCTGTTCTCAACACAATCTTGACATTAAAGCACGGACAAAGACATGGAATGATAAGCTTCGTGCAAATCTACATGATTGCAGAGAAAAAAAATTCCAAAATAACACTTCGAAGTTTAACTGCTGTATCAGTTCCACCAAAGCCAAAACTCACATGACAAGAGTGAGAGCAGTCATAACCTTTTGAATATCACTCACAAAGTATCATACAACCAATTGCCTTCATCATCCCATGAATAGCAGTGACTGACCGCCATGACCCCCCACTGACTTCATCAGCTCCCAACAAAGAGCTTCATGCATATGAAAAAACCAAGCGTATGATGACTCTTTTCTGCTGCTAAGGAAAAAAGAAAGTAAGAGACAGAGAAGCAAAAGAAATTCACCTGGACACATGTCAGTGCAGGTCCCAATAATTGCCTCCACATTGCGAAAATCGTCACCAAGAGCTTCAGGTCCCTCCATTTCCATGGCCTCATCATGAGCAGCAAAATCAACCAGTTTTCCCTGAGGTCTCCTTGGAGCTTCAGCTCTCGTTTGCCTCACTACTAACTCACCTTTAGGTTGCCTAAGCTCTCGATTTGAGACACCACGCTCTTCAAGCCTGCCTGAGGCAGAATCAGGTTTGTCACCAGCTTGGGCAAATCGTAGAAGTCGCCGAGCTTTGGCTTGTTCCTCCCTGCATCAATTATTCAGTACCCAACTCTTCACATGAACTTTGTCGAACACTTCCAAGAGGGGAAGGAAAATTCCAATACCCAAAAGTGTGTACTAACCTTAGCAGCTCAGAGTTTTTCACTGAAGCGTTTGGTGGTGCTGTCTGTTGTTGCTTAGGCACAGGCTGTTGTTGTTTTGCCCCCACAGGAGGCACCTTGCGATTGCGGGAGGGACTGACATTTCTGTTACTTCCTCCATTCTGGACAGGATGTGCAGCAGCTCCAGCTGCAGCTCGCCCAAATACAATTCCATGTGGAGGGGGTACAATAGGACCAGCTCCCGCTCCTACTGATGGAAACGGAGCAGGCCGGCCAAGCCCATCCATAGCTGCTGCTGCTACCTCCCTCTATTGTTCTCTGACCAAAATTGTATTATGGCTCCAGCAGCTCACAGAGGACCTTCTTCTGCTGCAACTGCTCCTACTTCTATCGCAATTGCTCACCCTCAAAGCTACCATCTCCGGAAAACGTGTCCATAGCATATCTCCCAAACACCAAAATGCTTCAACGTGCTTCAACGCAACAATCTTAAAAGCTCCTTCCTTCTAAAAGAACTTTCTTGTTGAATTTCTCCACCACAATACTCATCTAAAATCCAAAGCTCCCAGAACGACAAGAGCTACAAAAACACCACCAAACAAAACAAAAACACAAGATCTCTTCCTTCCTCCAAGAGCAAAACTCCGATCCTCAACCCTAAAACCCCCCTGCCCCACCAAAACCCAAAAATTGCTCAAAACAGGAAAAATTTCCTGGCCTTTTCGCTACAGAACTCAATAAAATCTTTGCGACAACGAGGCAGAATTGTGATAGGACCTAGTGAGAAATCCCGCCTCCGTTCTTTCTTATTTCATTCTCGCAACGCTGCCAAGCAATGCGTTTTGCTCATCTTTCTCTCTCTCTCTCCCTCTCGCTCTCTCTGCAGATTCTTCAGCTCCAGAATTAGGGTTAGGGTTTCAGAAAAAAGTTAGCAACAAGAATTCCTGAATCCTACTCTTTTTCATAATAATAAAACCTCTTGAAATATTAACAGATTTAATTATTCAAGTATTTCAAGAGGTTTAATTTATATACTTAAAGTATGAGGTTTTAATTATTCAAGTATTTCAAGACCTTTTTAAAAATATTACCACATTTAATTATTATTGAATTACAATTTTTGATTAAATTGGTTATGTGTAAGGTATTTCCTAAACCCTAAACCAGGGCATTACATGGCATAAAAATTGACATATTGGTTTATTGGCCTTGGCCTACCAAGGCAAGGATATTGTGTTTAGATTCCTTATAGAGTATAGTAGCTTCATGGACTTTGGCCCCTAGGTAGTGTAATAATAATAGGTCTATTTTTATATGAGAATTTCTTAAAGATGATATTTTGGCTTGTGTTGAAACATGAGATTAGTTATAACAGAGTTATAATATTTTGAAGGATTTTGGTTTCTTTTAAAGGATTTTATTGAAAATTATATTTTTGCATGGTGAAATATTTGAGTTTCCATAATTCTTCTTCTTTTGCCTTAAGATACTTTTTAATGTAAATGGCAAGGCCATACTGTAATTAACACACCCCTTGTTTGTATTGTTATGTCACATTGAGATGTTGCAAACCACAACATCCCCCCCCCAAGCCACTCTCTTGGTATTGTTGGAAAGCCTTTAATACACACACACACACACAACCCCAATGGCACCTTGTTCATAGCCCAATGTATTCTTGAGATTTGCATGTTTGCATGGCATCACCCAAATGACTCAACCCAACAAATCTATTCACTTTGCACCCCAATGGTTTGCAATTTGCATGCCACTAGAAAATGAAAATTTCACCACTTGAAACAACTTTCACTCTTGCCTCTTTCATGCAATGGGTGAAAGAAGGGGGGAAAAAACATTTTTCTCCATAAAGCATAGCATAGCACCCACTACAACAATGCACAATAGTGGTTTTTTCAATAGTGCATAGTAAAGAGCTTTGCAACAAAGTGTAACCGAATGCTTCTTTTCCTTTATAGACTTTGCTTACATTTTAACTTTCCAAAACCATGGATGCACATTCCAGCAAAACAATCCCATTGTGCTGGACATGTGAACAAGAGTGCAAATAAGAGGAGGAGGAAATTGGTTACAAGGGACCATGCAATTGCAAGTGCTATCGTTGAATTCTCAAAATTTGTCAAAGAAATTCAAAAACTAAAGCTACAAATGATGGAAAGGATCACATCACAAATTCTTGTTTAGAAAACAAGAACAAGGCAAGGAGATGTTTTTGCAATGCCAAGTGCAATTGGTAACATTATTTGTAAAGGTCCTAAAGGCCAAAAGGGCTTTTGGATCTTCTACCTAGTTTGTTATAATTAGTTGGATTGGATTTAAATTTGGTTTGGTTTGAATTTCAGTTTGATTTGGATTTCAATTGGTTTGGATTTTCATAATGTGTTTGAATTGCTTTGGATATGGATTGAATTTTATAATTTGATTTGAATTGGATTTGGATTTCACTTGGATTTAATAGGGAAATGGATTTGAAATTGGATTAAAAATTTCAATTGAAATTTTATGGAATTGGTTGGGGGTTTGAGATTAGAATAAAATTAGTTTTCAATTTGGATTTGTATTTCAAATGAATTGGATTAGAAATTGTATCTTCAATTGGATTGGAATTGGATGGGAAATGAAATGGATTAGGATTGGACATATCACTTGGATTGGAAATGATTAGAGTTTGGATTTGTTCCATATATGTTTAGACATAAAAATGGAATGGAATTAGAGTTGGACATGTATTTGAAATTGGATGAGAATTTGGATTTGAAATTAGTCCATGGATATTGGATTTGAATTTTTGTAGTATATGGAAAGTGGAGTCAAATGGAATTGAATAATGAAATTGATTTGATTTATAGCAGTATTGGATTTCATTCTCTTTATATTAAATAAAGTTTGAAGTTTATTTTCTGTATGAAATCAAGTACAATTTTCATTATCATTATTAATCATTTGAGTGTTTAATGACCCATTGTTCAAATAATTTCTCTCTTAACCTCTCTCCTTCAACCTTTGCACATTCTACCTCTCTAATAACATAAAGTTTTAAATTATCAAATCCCATGAATGGATCCTTAATAGGTGTTCAATCAAGCCTAGGCTTGTTTTTATTCCCATGCTCATCATAATAGGTATGCAACCAACACCAAGCTACGTTGATCTTTGCTAGTCTATCTACTTTAGAATGAAATGCTTCAAAATTCACCGCCTATTTTTCAAAGTCCCAAAAACATTTTCAATAATCATTCTACTAAAATTCATTGCATTATCGTATTTCTAATTGTCTTCAACCTATGGTGATCTCCAATTTTTTCTACAAATATGTGTGAATAGGATATGGGAAGTCCCCAATCAAATAAGGATTTTCCTAATCTTTAATTAGGTTTAGACTTGATTCACACATTTAGAGTTCAAGTAAGGTGTCAAGATCCAAACCAAGTTCTCAAATGCTTCAATATTCATTTTGTAAAATTTCCTATACTTCCGATGGTGCATCTCTTCTATTGTTATCCACACAATTTGCACCACATATTTTGAAAGTGTTTCTTGCCTAGGTTCCACCCAAAATGTGTGTAGTAGTACATGTTTTTTCCTAACACAATCAATCACAACAAAAGCACAAAAGAAAACTGTATGGAAGGTCCATTCATAGAATCCATTATTTACCAAGCCCTTAACTTGTAAATAGCACAATTGCCCAATGTTATAGTCAACAACATCCATATGACCACAACTATACCATGAAAAAAAGAATCCATGTTTGCAACCTTGGAAAATGCAATTAAATGTTAACAAGTTTGAACTCTTTGTTTTGTCAATTATCTATTTTATGTGTTTGAAGGTCCTTGAGTTAAATGGAAGGAGCTACAAAAGTAGGATAGAAAAAAAAATTTGAATAAAAAATATTGTTCATTAAACTAAAATGCTTTACTATAGATGTTAAAAGTCAAGACTTTAAAAAATAAAAATCCAAAAAACCATTTGAGAAATGAAGTGAACATTATCTTGGAATAGCAACAAGTGTATGCTCTATTTAATTTTTTTACTAGCGTGTCCAAGTCTTTTGCACTAGTTTTTTTCCCACCTGAAATTGAAAAAAAATGAGTGAAATTAACTATGCACCTTACATATGACAATCAGGGACTTGTAGTCGGTCCTTATTTACATATAGTCGTAGTTATAACTATCTATCCTCTAGCCCATAGATAGATAGTCGACTATAGTCGACTACATTGTCGACTACTCTGGCCTTGAATTAGTCAACTGTAGATTGTTGACCATGGCGAAGTACCGCCACACCAGCGATGTTTTGTTAGCGCTGATCGGCACAAGCCGCGAGTCAAGCGGTATGAGGCGCCTCGTCGACCTCTCCAGACTCCATCATTGGTCGAAGCTGAGATGCTGACCGATGGGGCAGGGGACTCTATCATCCATGATAAATTAGTGACAACAATTGTGTAGTGTAGTAGACAGCAGTTTGTAGTGTGTTGCGCTCATGAGTCGCAACAGTCTGTAGTGTGTTGCGCTCACGAGTCGCATCAGTCTGTAGTGTGTTGCGCTCACGAGTAGCAAGTTAGGTTTATTTTGAGTTTTTATTGACCTAACTACAACCGAGTAATAGTTGATTATGACCATTGCTCGGTAGTCTAGTCGATTATGACCGTTGCTCTATAGTCTAGTCTATTATGACCGTTGCTCGGTAGTCTAGTCGACTATCTACGTTGCTCCATAGTCTAGTCGACTATCTACGTAGATAGTTGGAGACTATAGTCAGTACATCGACTAAAAGTTGCATCGACTACGGGTCCCTGATGACAATCCACTCATGTGCATGATGTAGACAAAATGGGCATGAAGAATTAGCCAATCGGAGCCCACATGCTATCATTGGGGTGTGAATTGTTTGATCAACATGATCATCTACATGTCACTAATGAGTAAGGGTGCATGAAGGTGGTTTTGTAATGTTTAAACGTTTGGTGTAAAAAATATTGAATATTGAACAATTTTGTCATCAAAAAATTAATAAAAATCAAAACTTAACTTTTAAAGCAATTGAGGGATGCTTGTGGTATCATTGGAAAGTCTCAAGGAGTAGGGTTTGATGGGGGCAATTTCAAAAAAATTAGATCTATAAGTGCAAAAAAATTGAATTTTGACTAATTTTTATCATTAAAATTTCAATTGAGAAAAATTCAATGAAATTTGGGTTACAAATTGAGGCTAAAAAACATGTACCATTCAATATTATAATATGTGCTCAATGACATGGGCCTAATGATGTTTTTCAATATTTAGATGTTGTGTGATTGGCTAACATTTTAAGAAGAATTTAACATTAAATGACAACAATATTTTAGAACTTGTTCAAATATTTTTAAAATTAATTTAAAAGATGCTACCAAATTAAAATAAAAGTACAAAATGTGGTGAGTTGTTTTCAATTTTTTTAATTCAATTTTTTCTAGAAAAAAGATATTGTGAAAAAATATTTTTAAAAATATTTTTGGGCAAAATTCCTCAAAAATGTTGCATGAGCCATACTAGTATTACTTAACATCACACTGAAATTGGACTAAACCAAACTAAAAATTGCAAAACTAAAAATAAAATGAGACCTTTAACAAATCACTTCAAATGTATCTTTGAACTAGGAGGGGGAGAACCTTTGAGGCTTTTAAGTCATAGTAGATTTTTTTCCAAATTTTCGAAAAAAAAACGAGTACATACATCCCCAATTGAATGGGTCGAGAAGATGTGAAGCCCTATGTGTGGGTCTTGTATACTCAAGAAAGAAAATTTGAGGAGCCATTCGTGCAAGATAAAACCCCTAGGTGAACGCTTAGGTGTCCCAAAATAAAGGTCCTAAAACAATATGCTAGCTAGTGGGGCCTTGCATTTTGGGAATGTTCCCCATCTTAGGGTTTTAGCCATCATAAGAGATGAACTTTATTGAACCTAAGAAAACATAAATCATGAGGCCTAGGAGGTGGAGGGTCCTTATGTGTATTCCTTGCAACTAAGAAAGATTTTGAGCATGTTAATAGGCATAAGATCCCTTCCACTTTTAAGGAGTAGTTTGGTAAGGTCCTTTCTTTGTGGATATAAACATTTTTTTTATATAGGTGAAATTTATCCAATCCACCTACTTCACAAAATTGAGGAAAAAAACCATGATATGCATGGTGCATGAAATATCATTATATTAATTAAATACAAGACATTTCATTTCATTTTTTAAAAGTTATTTTTCCAATTGGGTTGTATAATTTTAACCATTGTCATAAAGGCCGCTTTAACAACAATATTAAGAATTAATAAACAGTTAATGATCCTAATTCTAAAACTTTCTAACCCATTTCACCACTATAATAATATAATCTTATGAGAAACGTATGATTGTAAGTAATGTTTAGGGTTTGCGACTAACATCACCCTAGCACCAACAAAATATCATAATACCACAATTTTTAACATTGCAAGTTACCATGAATCTCTTAAACATTATTTTAACATGCTCACACATGATGATATTTAATAATGAAAATTAATTTTGAACTTTGCAATCTAGTCCACAACCTACAAAGCTAACGTTTTCTCCCTAAAAAAAAAAGAAAAAGAAAAGTTGCATGCTAAAAATTGAGTTAATTTATCATTTTTTCATATTTAATTAACACCAATGTTTGGCTTTGAAATTTAAAAAAAGAAAAGAAATTAATGTTAGTTAATAATGGTTATTAACACAATTTTAACATTGATGCCTTGTCATATGTCGCCTAAGGTTCAATGTTAATTAACATTTCAAGTGTGGAATGGCAATTAATTTTAACATCATTAACACTAAACCTAACATCAAAATTAACATAAAATGTGACTATACTTTTTAAAGATTGATAAAAACATCAACTTTTATCTTAACATGTTTCATCTAGTTTTTTTTTTTTTTTGGGCCCAAATTGTGTAATTTTTTTATCAAAACACTTGAAAAAAAATTTATTTTAATTTCTGCCAATTTTT
>Ga0116227_10004254_pt1 | contig 31140 bp, 29 predicted proteins | sample S1TSphgellanicum_FD_89693 | JGI IMG/M metagenome (GOLD analysis project Ga0116227, IMG submission 89693) | Host-associated microbial communities from peat moss isolated from Minnesota, USA - S1T2_Fb - Sphagnum magellanicum MG | ecosystem: Host-associated > Plants > Peat moss > Unclassified... | reverse complement strand
TTTTATTTTTATTAAAGAAAAAAAAAAAATTAAAAAAAAAAAATTTATGTTTGTCTTTTTTTTTTTTTCTTTTTTTATTTTTTTTTTTTTTTTTTTTTTTTTTGTGGCTATACAGTGTTTTTCTTCAATCCTTCCATTCCACAAGATTTCATTGCTGAAATACACATGTTACTCTGAAATTACACCATTTTCCAAGTACAGTATTTCTCAAAGTTTTGTTTGCTAAGTCAAAAAAATTTGTCAAAAAAATCACTTACCCCATTGCAGAAGAATGAAGTCTGGAAGATTCTGTGTTCCCTTGTCTTTCTCTAGGGGGAAAGGAAGTGAAAATTTGAAAAAATGAACCAGCATCCTCCAGTGCACCATTCAATCGATCCCCCCTTACCCAGTTAATGGTTGTAGATGGACCTCAACAGAAATGATTTCGGGTTTCACCTTGGTAACCCTTTTGTAAGAAGTAGGTCATATACAGCCAGGGCAAAATGACAATTGCATTGGGAAGTTACTTGGACAAAAGATGGTGCACGCCATTAAGCCTTTTTGGTTCCCTGTGTTCCCAATGGCCATTCCCCAAAAGTCATACAGGGAACAACCATTGGGGAACACAGTAACTCAAAATCTCCAATTAACAGTATATATATATTCTTCTTCAAAAAATTGTTCCCAATGGGAGGAAAATGGGGGGCAGTAGGCTGAGATACCAAACTTGCCTATGATGAGGTCCTGGTATCAAACCCAGGTTTGCTACATACTGTGCTGCTATAGTACATAGCAGCTTTGGCGCATGGTGCACCCTGGAAATGGGTACTACAGCACTGGTGCAACCCCACAAACATAGATATTGCAAAAATTCTTCACCAAACGATTTCTAAGGCATTGGAACAAAGAAGCAATCTCATCCACCATCTTTAAGCAGACAGGCAGGAAAGTAGGTTTTTTTACCAGTTAATCCTTAACTGTCATTTGACCAAAGCAGTCCAACTTTGAAAGAGGTAACAAACCTTTAGAAAAAGAGTTGTAGAAGACTTTGAGCCAAATCTTTCAATACCAAAAAAAAAAAGGGATTTGGCTGCGATATGAAAAACCTCCACCACTGAAGGTGAAATCTTTTTTTTATTTTGGGCAGCCTTGAGAATTCCAAGTTTTTAGAGATTTTGACCTTGCTACCATTCTTTTCCCATTTTTCCAACTTCAGGTGTGGGAACGGAAGGTTCATTGAAACAAGAGCAAACACAATAACTCCATAGTTTGAGCTTGGTTGTTGGGTTTGTCTTTTCTTTTTGTGGAGAGGGGAGTTTTTTTTTAATTTAATTTATTATTAATATATTGTGGTTTGGGGTCAGGGAAGAGTGGGCCCCTTTTGACAAAGAAGTCCCAATTGTTAGTTATAGGTGCAATAGGGCGTACCTATCAAGTCCCCCCTCCCAAAAATGGGCAAAACAATTTTCTTACAATAATGCTTTAAGACTTTTTTTTAAATGTGTCCAAGGCTCAATAATGATTGAATGTTGTTTTCATCGATTTTGATTTGTTGCCTAAGTCATCATCATCCGCAAGAAGATCTAGCCAAGTTGAAGACCCATGCAACTTAAAGAAAACTGAAAAAATATATAACAAAAAGGTTATACAACTCTGAAAATTGATCACAAAATGCCAGAAAACACTGGAGACCTCTAGTTGAACAATTGCCGATAATCTTTCTGAGTTTATTACAATTTGGTGAAAATTGAATCACATGTTCCTACCTAAATACGTGGACCTGTGCAATTTAAAGAAATGAAAAAAAAATAAAAATTAAAAGTTATATAATTCTGAAAATTGATGACAAAATGCCACAAAAAGTTAGGAAACCACATTCATATCATATTGTTGTGGATAATTTGAGTAATTTTCATAGAGCAACATGACCTATTAAAAAAAAACTAGATAAGTCAAATACCACCAACTTCAAGAGTTGAACATGAGAGGGCAATCAACCATGGCGTTGATCCTTTCCCCCATTAAACTAACCTACAATATATATGTGCTATGTAATTTCACAAAACAAGCACCAAAACAAATCATAATATTATCACAAATAATACCTATTCACTTTCTTTTTACATACAGCACGCAACTTTCTTATCCTTGATGTTTCTATCCATTGCATGGAACATGTGTCTTCTTTCCAACTCTTCAATCATATAAATTTTAGTTATGACACAACTTTTTTAGTATATTAGTGGGTCAAAACAATAGGAAAAAGTCAAATGTGCTTTCACAACAAGATAAAGTTTAGCTTTTGCTCCTCACCTTTCCATTCAACTAGTGGAATTTGAATGTTGGGAGAATTTCATGTGTTTTTTAAAAACAATTCCTTGTATGGCAATTCTTTCATCATTTAGCACACTATGAAATTCAAGTTCCAATTCCTGGGTAGGAAGTTGGGAATCCAAATACCATTTTATTGTGTTAGGAGACAATCATGTGTTCTCTAACCTCCCATCAAACTTGAGAATTTTGAAAAAGGCCCAATGAATTTTATTTTATTTTTAACAAATTTATAATATAAATCAGAAGATGTAAGCATAAGTTTACAACCCTCAAACTTGAATTTTAGAACACTAAATGAAGTGTCATCCTCATTTACATATTTAACCACAACTTCTACACAATCAAAAAACCCTCATGGACTAAAGTAAAAAGTTGTAAGCATGCCCACACCTTCATATGCATGATAAAATTATTGTTTTCCCAAAATTCAGTTAAGTTTGTAGCTTTAGACGAAGCATCAATGCATAATATTAACAATTCAGTACTAGGTATAATCACACACTTACTTCTAACCTTAAATCAAATCTAAAGCATAAACCACAAATTTGGAAAAGAAATTGGCAATTTTTTTATGGAAATTTGCTAAAATATGAAAAAAAATTTGAAAATTTTCACCACACTCTTGAAACCAAAAAAATTGAAAAAAATGGGAGTTTTCATTTCATACTACAATTTTGGAAAAACAAACTGATAGAATATTGGGAAATTTTGCTAAACTCTTGAAACCATAAAATGGGAAATAATTTAAATTTTTAAAACTTTTACTAGAATGCAAAAAAAAATTGGGAAATTTCACCAAACTAAAAAAAACCACAAAATTCTCAATATTGGAGTTTTTTTTTGTTACTTAAAGAGAATTCTGAAAAATATGACAAGAAATTGGAAAAAATCACCAAACTATCAAAACCACAAAACTTGAAATAATTGGAAAGTTTTGTTCTTTGCTACAAATTCTAAAAGAATGGAAAAAAATTTGGAAATTTTCACCAAAGTCTCAAAACTACACAATTATAAAAAATTGGAGAAGTTTCTTTTTTTTTACTACAAATTATAAAATTTTGAAAAAAATTTGGAAAATTTCACCAAAATTCCAAAATCAAAAATTTGTCAAAAAAATATTATTTCTTTTTTTACTGAAAACTCAGAAAAATATGACCCCAAAAAATGCAAAAATTTGTCAAACTATTGAAACCACAAATCTTTAATAGATTAGAATTTTTTTGTTCTACATTGTAAATTTGGAAAAATTCGAAAAAAATATTGGAAAATTTCATCAAAGCCTTGAAACCACAAAATTAGAAATTTTCATTAAATTCCCAAAACCACAAAATCGGTTAGGATTGGAAATTTTTGTTTAGTAGTGCAAATTTGGAAAAAAATGTGAAACTATGTAAACCACAAACTCTACAAGAATTGGAAGATTCAAGAAATTTTTATTGAAAATTGGCAAATTTTGCAAACTCTCAAAACCACAAAATTTGAAAGAATTGAATTTTTTAATATTTTTATGGAAAATTCAGAAAATAATGACAAAAGATTGGAAAATTTTGTTAAATTTTCTAAAAGGAAAAAATATTATTTTTACTTTCCTATTTTTTTTACTAACACTCTAAAGCTAGGTCCCTAACATTTCAACCTAAACACCTTGGTCCAAAAGAAAATTGTGAACTCCATTGTCAAAAGCTTCCCAATGCTTATTTTATTTCTAAAAGCTTGCACACACAAGGGTATTCAAATCAAGAACATTGGCATCACCAAGAGTTTTTTGACATGTTTTTTCTTTGTGAGTAGCAACATCAATGGGGGGAGAATGGACCATGTGTGGTGATGCATATGGTGATCCTTAATGCCATCACCGAGCTCCTTCTTTTGTTTTGAAAAGTAGCATTGACATTTGTAGCTTTTAATTTTTTTTTGAAGAAAATTGACAGATATTTTTGATCTTTTCAAATGATACAAAGGATGTCAACTTGGTATTTTCAAGTGTTGAAGAAGACATCTTATAGAAATTTGTGCTAGTTCCATCAAAAGTTCCTTCAAGCTCTATTGCTATAAATTGTTCAAATGGAAGGTGATGCAACTCATGCAACAAGCTTGTCTAGGCACCATTCCTTTCAAAGAATGCATGTTACCTTGCTAAAGAAGCTATCATCTTCTCTTTCATTCTTCTATCCTACCAAGCAATGTATCTCCTAAAGATAAATCTGAATTTTTTAAGTTGTGAACTTTTTGGCTAACTCTTCTTTAGTTCTTCATTTTGCAAAGCTTTTAAGAGTGGTAAAATTTTCCAAGTTTTTGGCCCTTGTTTTATTTGCACTAAATTGTTTATAATTTTTTTCAAATTTTTTAGCTAATTATTTCCAACCTTTTTGTGTACCCATAATGCAAAAGCCCACCATAAGAAATGTTTGGTCATGTGGTGCTACTAAGAAGCTCTTTAATTATGACCACGGATTAGAGTCATTCCAATCCCTTCTCAATAACAACATGTTAGTAAATTTTCATCCATGAACCTTCTTGCAAGTAATTGTTGGATAAACTTTATTTATATTGATGATTCTATTGCATTAGAAATCAAGTTGGACAATGTGTTAACTACATTGAACAAAGGTGAAATTAGAGACTTAAACCTTCTTGAACAAGTTGGGTTTGATGAATTTTGGAAAAATAGTGTGTCATTTTGGCATAGACCACAAACATTGTGAAGTGAAAGATGTGAGACGTTTCATCATCAACTAGAATTAAAATTTGCTACACAACTAGATTGTGTGAATGTTGGTCTTGTTTAAGCTAGTGTTGTAGTTCCACAAGGAGTTTGAAGCATGATGATTCTCTAGCATTTTTAGGTTTTGCCATGGCAACATGGGGTGTGAGATGCTTGTAGAACCTAGCTAGTTCACGTAATAAGCTAATGGATGTTAACATTGGCAACATCCCCACAACATTTGAGCCTAAAAACAATAATTAAAAAAACATTGTTTGATGGGAATGTTGGTGTTGGAATTTCTTGGGGCAAGAAAAACAACATTTAGTATTTTTTATAAGTGACTCTTCTACTACTTAAATTCAATTTCTCCAAAGTTTCAAGATTGCTACAAAACTTCATGCTCCAAAAGCATCCTTGAAGCTTTCCACCACAATAACATTTGAAGCACAAGATCTCTTCTCAAGTGTAACACCCCAATTGTTTATGTTGTTCTCTTGGTCTAAGAATATGGTAGCTTTTTTTTTGTTGGAAAAATTATTGCCATTTTTTTTTTAAAATGCCAACTACTAGTTAAAGGGAAAATGGGGGAAAATAATTAAAATTTGTCAAAAAACACCCAAGGTTTGGGCTAGAAAACATAGTTACAACATCATGGAATTGTCACCCTAAACCCTAAACCCTTTTAGGTTGTTGCCTATTCACATAGAGGAAAATTGTACAAATATTACCCAAAAGCCACAATATAGCTATCCACATGTTTTATTTGTGAAAAACTTCAATATTTTCTTACCACCTTTCTTGTTTAGTGTTCATTGAAGGTCATTATAGCTTCACTCCTTTGTGTTTCATCTCATAGCCATTCCTTGAACTTGTGTTTTGTCTTATGGCTACTCTTTGAACTTGTATTTCGTTGCATCAGCAATCAATGAAATTGTGTTTTGTCACCTTGTCATTTAACAAACTTGTGTCTCCTCTCCTTGCTAGATAGCATTGCAATTTCCTTTGTAATCACCAACAATTTTTTAGTTGAGTTTAATTAACTTGATCAAGCAATGCTTCACAAAGAAGGAAATTCATTGAAGGTCACTAAAAAGTTTTGAAGTTCTCCCCTCGGCAAAAGGGAATATTTCTTTGCCAAGCCCAATGGATTTAATTCTTGTTTGTCATGGATATTGAAACCTCAAGGCATGCTTGTGTTTATTGCAATGTGGAAGATGGTAGTCACAATTTGTAAGCATCATGTGCATTTTGCAATGGATTTGTTCAAATTAGAATGGTCAAAATTTATTGCACAATATTGCCACATTTTGATGCAATAAGATCTACAACCATTACATTATTTATTTAGATTTCCATCAATTCTTCACAAAAGACATCAAGTAAGCAATTACCCTTTGTCTTAAGTTTTTTATTCTACTTTTAAATCATCTTTAAAAATTGAAACTTTCATTGGAAGTTTGTAGCCATAACTTTGGGATGTGTTGAATCAATTCCAATGTTGTGCAATTCCAAAGAAGAAAAGTTTTAATATAGTTCCTTTTATTTTGTGTATTTTGGAAAACAATCAAAACTTGATAATGTGACCATGGAATGAGACTTTGTGTAGATTTTGCTACAAGCTATTATCTTGAATGATTTTTTACACTTAGAATGACCCTAAAAAACTAGAGCATAGCCCTTACACAAGCTAACTTTTTGAAATTTCAAGAAAGGAACACTTGGGGTTCCTTTGTTTAGGAACACAAAAGGAACATTTTTTCTTTTTTTAATGGTTTTTAATATCTTAAAAGGCCTCAAAGTCATTTTTTATATTTTTTAAATTGATAGTGGATTGAAGCAACCACATATTTTTGAACAATTTTTGAAGGTTTTGAAAGGTCATCACATTCCTGTTTACAAATTTGTAATAATTTTCACTATTTTTTTCAATCAAAAATTTGGGCCATAACATGAGGATTATAATTGATAAACAAAAAAAAGAGCTTTACAATGGTGCAACTTGACATTTTATAATAAGGGGTTTAGAATTTTAAGAACACATTTTAGGAATACAAATCTTACTTGTGTAGCTTATGTAGGTGTTCACAATTTTTTCATAGTGTATACATAAATGGGGAACACAAACCCCTTGTGGTGCAAGTCAATAAATAAAAATTACAATTTAAAAAGATTAAATTTAGTTAATTAAATTAATCTAAGTTCACCTTTCCTTGAACTTTAGTGAAGTGTTTTTTAGTGGTATGACCCAAGGATTGGTTTACCCTATACTATAAGTCATATAATTAAAGGTTAGGTGTTTTGGGTTTTTAATCACTCCTTAAATCATTTGGTGTTTTGATAAAAACAATTTTGCAATAACTAATCCACTCGACTAATAAAATGATGGCACATTAGTTTTTTTTCCTAGATTTGCTCTTGTGCATTGTGGGAATTGATTCTACAACCTCCTCCATTTGTTCTTTTTAACCTTTCATGTATAAAACAACTTAGATGCACACTTGACTTGTTATGAATTGGATAGTCAAAAGTTCATGTGTTCATGTGAGGTTTCTAGTTTCTTAAGTATGATCTACTACTATGAATTTTCTTGCTTGAGTTTGTCAATTGTCTTTCATAATTCCTTCACAACTCCTTAAGTTTTACAAGTTCAATAACTTCTATTCTACTAGGAACCTTGTTGTGAGTGGGCCTTTTACAATTCTTGATCAAAATTTTGTTTCTTCATCTTGTGATCCTTTGCCATCTTTTGCTCCTTTGTTTTCTTCATACACTTATGATCTTGTAAACCTTGAAGATGTTATGAATGATCTTGTCATGAAGATGTTATGAATGAGAATGATCCTTTCTTGAAGCCATTTTGCCCACTATCCAATCCAAACCATTAATCAAGATATGTAACAATGATGTGATTAGAAAATTTCAATACTTATGGGTTGCAGAAAACTTCCATGGGCAGAGTTATTTATAGGGTTAGATGATAACTTACACATTATCAAGTGCAAGATTTGTAATGAAGTGGAAGGGAAAGATAAGTTGATTGTTTTTAAGTGGGACTTTATTTGTAAACATGGATGTAAATTAAGAAAATCAATTTAAGTAATATTGGGACTAATGTGAAAAAAGGGGATTAGTTTTATTCCAAATATTATAAGCATGCCAAGAACTAGAAATTGTTGGTTAAATGTAGTTGTGAAAATGTTGTTGCCCAAGTTGCAAATGGGATGGCAAGAGAGAAAGCAAGGAAGATCATGCAATTTGCCATTCTATTGGGGTTCATTGTATGGCCCACCACATTAATTTGGTAGTCCAAACATTGTCAAAATTGCCTTTAGTAATGCACCTTGAGAATTTGCTCCAATGTTTGTTCTCCTATTTTTCACATTCACCTAAGAAGCACTTGGAGTTCACAAAACTTGCAAAGAGCACAACAACAAAAGGGAAGAAAATTATCTAGATTGTCAAGTTGAGATGGATTTTGATCTTGAACCTTGCCAAGAAAATTATGGTAGAATACAAAACTTTCCTTGTGAAGATGGCCTTGGACAACCCTATAAACCAACAAGCTATGTTGAATTACACCTTTGTCACCTCCAACTTTTGCTTGGACTTGTGTGCATTTTTCCATTACTAGAATCTATGCATGTTCTCATCAAGTTTGCACATCCAAAAATGTGTTCAAGTGTGTGACCTTGTGATAACATCTCAAATACTTGTTTCCAACTTCTTACCATATGTGAAACTAGTTGAATTAGCCATGGTGTAGACAATAGGCAACGTGGAGCATTAAACATTTTTCCTTACTTTGGTTTTTATGAAATCAAAGCTTCACAATAGGTTCACTACCCACTTGTCACTTGTTGTGCACATGTTTGCACAAGGATTTTATACTTTGTAGAATTTCCCATATGCAAATTGCATTAAATAATGGTGAAGAACTTGTCATCGATATTGTTATGATGAGTAAGCAATGTAGTTTTTGTGATAGCCCTACAAGTTTTGCAAATGCAAAAATGTTATAATTGACGTATTTCTATTGAATTGAATGACCATTTTACAAGTCACACAACTTTCTTTGCATGATGTTGACATTTTTTATCCTTTTTTCACATTCCAATGCCAATGGTTTATCTTTGCATTTGTTGTAATTGGGTACCAACTTATGGTTTTGTAGGTCACTTGTGATGGAATGGCTAGTTTGAGGGATTCACTTCCTCCATAAGTGCTTATGTTTGAGCTTGCAATTTGAACTTTGCATTGTGTGTGCAATACTACAATTTGTTAGAAATAGTTGCTAGATTATGACCAAATTTTTTTTTATCACACCACTTTTTTAAAACTCTAATTGCAATAGTAGCCAAAAAGCCCTAACCGAATTCCAAATATAGACAAACTTTTTCCCCTTGACATTTAAAATGGCAGCCATCTTCAAATAAACTTTTGTCAATGGGCCAAACAGACCTTCCAACACAAGATAGTTTTCGGTGTATCAGCACTACATGCACTTTAGATGTGGGCCCACTGGCTACTTTGCAAAAATGAGAATGAAAACTTTCTGGGAACTTGATGGGAACAAAAGAATTTGATGGGTTATTGATGAGAACAAGAGGAATTTGATGAGAATTGTTTGGGAACTTGATGAGAACAAAAGGATTTTGATTGGATATTGATGAGAACAAGAGGAATTGGATAGGAACTGTTTGGGAACTTGATGGGAAATCAAGCATCCACCTCTTCAAAAACATAATAAACATGCCTTGGGGCCATGTTTGCACCACCCAATTGGCTCACACCCCTTCAAAAAATAAGAATAAGAAACATCCTTGGGGGCATGTTGGTGCCATCCAATTGGCGCTCCTCACACGCTTTATCCTAATGTGTTTGTTTAGGGTTGGCTAGGGAGGATTCTTTTCATTTTTCCCTGGTTCCCAATGTGTTCCCACTGTGTTCCCTTTAAGTTCCCATCAGCTTCCCAATAGGTTCCTCAAGTTCCCAATGTGTTACTCAACATATTCTCCATAACACCTCATTTCTATCCCATATGCTTTGGTAAATGTTGTCCTCCTTTCACCTATAGAGGTGGGCGAAGGGGGAGGAACTTTATTTTTCTCTTCTATTTTGGGGAGCCTCTATAGTTTCAATTTTTTCTCAGTGATGGGCCAATCAAATTGGCTCGTTGCAAAGAAAAAAAAAAAAAAAACTTGGGAGGCACCTCATTTAATTAATAGGAGAGGTTACATATGATCACGGTAAGCTGCTGGGTGCAGGTTCACTCTGGCCAGGAAAAGTGTTAAAATATTGTTAAGTTGACAATGAGGTCACAGAGGTCACAACCAATGTGGACTGCTTTTGGTTCTGTGTTTCTGGTTCCCCATGTGCCAGGGAACCCGGGGCCGGGTGACTTTGTCACTGCAATCATCTTCCTAGTACCGTAGCCTAGGGTTAGTTTCCACATTGACAAAACGAGTAATTTTCTGATTTTCAAAACATGAATTCGTTCTTTAATTTTGAAATTATTATTATTTTCATCATCTACTATAATATTTTGTTATGAGTAATGAAATTATTCAGAGTGTAGTCTGTGATAATTACAGTGATTTTCAACATGTCAAATTCATGTTTTCACAATATTTCATTTCGCTATTTTGAGGACCTTAGGGTTAGGTAATTGGATCAAGTGCGCCTCACAATTTTGTGGGAGCAACTAAGGCAATTCATATCATAATTAGTTCATGGGTGCACTCACACTTTTTTTTATAAATAGCTCAAAGGGCCATCTTGATTGGCCCATCACCAATTTTTTTGGGAATGTTGGGCACTGCCTGATAGAACCACCTCTTTAGGCCCCTAGTTGCAAAATAGGAACAAATTTGGTCACATTAGCCCACCTTTTCAGTTTATATACATGAGAATTGAATTTAGGGCAAACCATATGGGATAAAAGTGAGGTGCTATTGGGAATGTTTTGGGGAACCCTGATTTGGGAACCTTATGGGACCACATAGAAAACCTGATGTGAACAAGGGAAAAAACTCTTTGTTGAGTTCCAAGAATTTTTCTTTCTAATCTCAAGGGCTAATTAGGACTTCTCACCCCAGTAATCTTAAGAAAAACGAAAATTAGCCATTTCAATTCATAATTTCATGAAAGTGTTTCATGCCTCCGGGGTGAGAAATGTGAGAAAATTTGATGTTAGTTTTTGAAGTGTCAACAAAAGAGTTTTTAAAGATGAAGATGAATAATTGTAAGCAACCATTATATGAGATTAGGATTAGTTTGCAAACTGCACTTATTAAGGCCCAGTTTACATGAGGGCCTGGGCCTAATTGCTCATGGGCCTAAGATTGAATGTTTTGGCCCAACAATGGGACTCAACAAAGTCATAAATTGGGCCCAAGAGAGGAAATTGGGTCTCCATCCCAAGAGCATTCCTCTTATTATTTTAGGCCCAATTTTAAGTTCTTAACCAATAGGATTACTCGATTCTGTTTTCAAATTGGACCTGGTGGGTGCTGTTTCCAACTGGCTTCCCAAAAAGAGCCTGAAAAATTCAGTTGTGTCAAACTTTCAACCACCATTTGAGTCCCCAGTTCAGGCCCCAAAATTCTAAAATGCTATATAGATGGGAAGTCTTTCCCCTTAAAGCAAAACCCATGGAACAAAAATTCATTGTGACACAATTTTTTAAAGGAATGTACTAATCAAAATGATGGCAACAAGCAACAAAAGAATCATATATGAGCATTACTATATGGGTGCCAACACACTCTACAAAATAGTCACAAGAGAATAATTAAAACAGCACCAACAAAATTCTATAAGATAGTCACAGGAGCATAACAAAGACACCACCAACAAATTCTACAAAACAATCTTAGGAGCCTATTCAAAACCGCATGAGCAGAGTCCACCGAATTAGAATCATAGCACTGTGAATCTTCAGAGTCTGCCATCGCAGTGCTATAACAATGATGTTAATCAAGCTAGCACACTCTGATTATTGACAAAATTAAAGAATGAACACATGCAAAGGTATGCAGACTGTGTACCCTACTTTGATATCAGATTTGACACATATTAGTGTTTTCAGATTTTCCTTGTTGAAATTTTTGGGAAATTTTTCTCAATATGTCTGAAATTTCAAAATAACTTTACAATCACTTAGCTAACGATGAAACAAAATTTCAATTTTCAATTAGTTAAACTTCAATTAATATGCAGAAAGCTGAAAGTACAATAACCTTTCAAAAGGTTATTTGAAAAATAAAAACTATAGATATATGTTGCTATCTATCTATGCTTCAAACTCTTTCATTAATGCATGCAGCCATCATTCCCATGAACTCAACGTCCTCAAATAAATCCTCCCAATCTTGTTCATCCTCATTGGTCTCTTCACATGTGTCAAATGTATCAGCAAAGAGGGAGCACTTGGCATTTGATTCTATAACTAGCTTTTCTCACTAACTTACACATGCCTTGAAATTGTTGAATAAATATAGGCTCCTTGTGTTGAAAACCTAGAAAAGAAAAATTCAGAGTTCGGTATTGTAAACATGGGGTAGCCCACAAGGAAGGACCTCAAGGAAAGATGGGATGAGATAAGGCAGTGGTTGAAATCAAGAGAATTGAACAACAACAATCTTAGCAAATTGTTATACATGTTGAAAGCTCTATCACACACCAAAAGCTTTTGAAGAAGCCAAGAAAGGAAAAGATGATTGAAGAGAAAAAAGAGAAGGTGATTGACAACCTTGTCATGAAGAAGCACCTAAAAAGTTTTGACATTGTCAAATAAGCAGGAAGGAATCTATTTTCGAATATTTTTACCACATGGAATCTTCTTGCCTCGTGGATAGAATATTTTTTCCATGTATACAAAAATAATTTGTCTACGTGACAATATTTTTCCAACTAAACCAATGCAACATTCAAATTACAAAAATAATTTTCTTGTTTTCTTTGTTAGGGGTAAGAACAAGCGAAGACAATTAAACCACCCAATATAATGTTGAGCATAATTAGTATATATTTATCTAGCACACTCAATCTAATGTGTGATTTCTCACACAATGAAACATGATTCATACCTACCAAATTTATGAATCAACATTAATCCAAGCCTTTAGCAAATGAAAACCTACAAAATCAATTCTTGACCATGGAAGGAAACACATAGCATCATGTTCAATGTTACAATAGACATTATATTTTTACAAATTTTGGTGTCACTTCTAACTATTACTCCTACTTACATAGAACTACAGACCAAGCCAACAAGCAACAAACTTCATTGCAACTCCAAGTTGGGAAATGAATGAAAATTTCAAATTGCACATAAAACATGACATGTTGTAGTACATAGTACATGTGTTTACATGGCACCCATTTACCATGTTTCCCCAATGAGATTGAAATCATAATAATGAAATCCATGCAAGTGCAAGTTGGAAAGTTCCCAATCGTAATTTCATATTGCATCTTGTTTGCAATTTTGCCAAATAAAATCTTGTAAATTTGATCATATCCAAGAGCAAGAACATCCAATGGTGGGGTAAAAGCATGCTAGGGTGGTTAATTTTCAATAGATCATAGTCCCTTTTAAAAGTCCCTAGTTTAAAAAAATGGCATGCATCCAAATCGGTAAAAAACCTAGTCCATTGGATTTTGTCAAGTTTAGGCCTTATACAAACTAATGTACACACGTCGGATTGTGACCGCAAAAGAATGCATGCAAGTTTTTTTTTAATTTCCATATTTTTGCCTTGCATGAAAGAAGTCATTTCTCCAACAATGGAAATAGTTTTCTTACATTAGATTTTCAAGTTCTGTTAATTATCTGTGTATTGCCAACACACAAGTTTCTAACCGACTTTGTACTTTTCAAAGGACTTGAATTTTCTTGATTGTGAGCTAGGTAACTTGTAATTTTGTGGGGAAAATGACAAAACCTTCTTCACAACTTATACCTTTCTTACCTCTTCGTGCTTTCAAGAAAAGAATGAAACTTGAGCCAAGCTTGAAGGCTAGTTGCAAACCTTTAGGGTTTGTTGCACTTTTGTATGTGAAACCTCTTAAGATTGGAAATGGTGGTCCCATTATGTGAAAAGAGTTTGCAAAGAGGTTTGATCTTTGTGCACCAGACATGACTCTAAACCACATCAAGATTCCACAAGATATATCAACTAAGGAAATGGCTAAGTATTTTGGACCCATTGTTAGCAAAAACATTCATAGCTACATTTATAATCAGGGTCTTATGTTGATTGAGAAAGTTGAAAAGTTATGGATGGCCATTCATCAAAAGCTTTATGTTCCTACTACATGGGTGGTTTTTTTTTGACTTTGCTACAGGGATAGTTGTGTAAATGGTAGGGAAATAAATGAATTGGTTTTTATATGTAGAATGGACAAACCAGGAACAACAACAATGGAGAAGGGTTGTGTTAGAAATCTTGAATGACATTGAGGATGAAAGAGATGTTATAGATTATGTAGATCTTTGTGCAAGTAGCGATTGCACAAAACCATCATTTGTGCCATAAGAGGTTTCACAATATATAGAATTTGAGACAATTTGGTTTTTGAATTTAAAGTTCAAGAAGGTCTTGCAAGAGGTGTTCATGACAATGTACAAAGGGAAAATATGCCCAAGGCCTGATGGACAATAAGATTAATGACTTGAAATTGGAAAATGAAAAGCTTAGCACTTTGGTTTTAGCATTGGACACAGCAATTTTTGAATTGGAGAAATCGAATGAAATCAAAGGTGGTAGGGATGAATTGCAAAAGGTGGAAGGGTTGCAAAAGAGGGTGGACTACTAGAAATGTCAAATAAAGGATTATCATGAACTTGTAGAAAAGGGGAAGGTGGAGTTTGAAAGAGTTTGCCAAGATTTTGAAATTTTGAACAATAAGGTTTTAGGCAAAGAAAAAAAGGTTTTTCTTGCTAAAAAAATTGTGATGTTATTAGAACATTATATTCCAACTTTTGAAAAGGCTTATCCCATCAAAATCTTGTTGTAACATTGCTTTCAAATTTGGTAAACAAACTAAGGTTTGAAGAACCTTTATTGATTGGGCTTTGTCCATTTTGTGGGCTTGGTTTACACCTTTATGGGTAGGAAAGATAACTTCTTGCAAGCATGTATTTCATTGTTGGTGGGCATATTCACAATTAAGGACATACCCAAAAGGATGGTCTAACAGAAAAAAGACTACAAAGGACTATTTTGGATTTTTATTACATTTACTACTTCATGATAATAGTGGATTGGTATATGACTATAGGGTGCAATCACAATAAAAGGAGCCAACCCCACCAAGGGCTCAATAATTTTTTAAGCACAAGGCCTTGGCACAACTAACACATGGCCTTTTTGGACTAGTGGGGCCTAACAACAAAAACTAGATGAAAAAGTCCAATTTCAAATTATGTTATTCTCCCTCACGTGCCTAACCTACCTTCAAGCTATGCATGACCCTAGTCTATGCTAGGGCATTTTTGACGTCACAATCACTCAACGAGCACCCAACAAGTGCGCAAGTTTATGCAAGCTCTATTGCTAGTGTGATCTTGAATCGCCACATGCATGTGTGCTTGACCTTTATCTCACATCACAAAACGCAAATGTCAACGTGAGTTGTGAGTAGCTGAAAAATTAGAAATATTCATGTGTGTGCACGCAAGAATTTATTTGGAAGAAGGAAAAGCTTAAGCTTCTAGAGGTAAGTTGTTTCATCTTGCAAAGTTTTTTTTCAAGTTGTTTTTAGTAGTGTTGAATTATATTAGTAGCCTAATTAAGATTTCTTAGGATCATTTTCTTTTTGAACTTTCTGGTGGTTAATTAAGGAGCAAAGCTCAATGTTGCCAAACAGTGAATACACGGCATAAAATTTTAACTTGCAACTATTGTGTGGTTGTCTGACCATTTTCTTTATCACAAGAGAATACCATATTGGAGTGGAGGGTGCATAGGAATGTTTTGTGTGCCCATGCAACCTTTTGTATTTCATTCAATAATGAAGTAAGATTGGTAGTTCGAAACACGAACTACACTTGACAAATGGAATGAACTTGATCAAAGGTCACATAATTGCAGCTATAAATTCTTGCCATTTCTCACCTTCTTTTGAACATTAAATGATTTGCATGGATGCTTGTTGAAATGCTTCAAGATTGTGAAATCCTAAACCCTAAGTTGCTAAAATTCTTATTTGATCCATGCTACACATGAACTTTACACCTTGTAATATGGCACTTATGGTTTGTTGAAATGCTTTGATTGTGAAACCTTAAACCCTTTTGTTGAAATTTTTATTTGATTCATGTTGCTCATGAATTACATCGATCTTACAATATGGCACTCAAGTTGAAATGCTTTGACTATGAAACCCTAAACTGTTGGTGAAATTTTTATTTGATCCATGTTGCTCATGAACTACACAAGTCTTGTAATATGGCACTTATGTTTACTGAAATGTTTCAAGACTGTGAAACCCTAAACCCTTTGTTGAAATTCCTATCTGTACCATGCTACTCATGACCTACACATGTCTTGTAATATGGCATCTATGTTTGTTGAGATGCTTCAAAATTGTGAAACACTAAACCCTTTCTAAAATTCTTATTTGATCCATGTTGTTCATGAACCACATATGTCTTCACAAGTATGTTTGTTGAAATGCTTCATAACTAAAAATTTTATGTCTAGTTTGATTTGTTAGGTTTAAAATGGTGCATTGATGGTTTGGATTATTTTCAAACTAAGTTGTGTAGAATCGGTCCATGAAGTGAATTACATCTTTTGGTGTCAAGATTGATCATGTTTTAGGTTTAAAATTAGGGAGTTCACCGTCTGTCCATCTTGTTTTCAATTTGTAGAATCAACTTCAACATGACCAAATATTTAATTTGGTTTTGGGTGTCCAACAATGCATGTAAGTCTTCACAATTTGCTAATGAAAAGTAAGCTTGGGATGATAATGATGGAAATTCTGAAGATGAAATGTTTTACACTCCTTTAGGAAGTCCAAAAAAGGAAGGCACTAGTTTCACTAATGTGCCATGTCCTAAAACCCATTAACAAGTTGACATGTACTTACATTATGCCATTGTGAAGCAATTTACAGAGTTGATTATTATTTCAGACTTTTAAAATTCTACAAGTGCCAAGTCAGCATCAAAGTGATTGGTTAGTTAGAGGATACATTTTAGTGGCCATCTCCCCATAAGCCCATTGTTGTAATTAAGTTGTTTTTGTGGGAAGTTAAACTTGGTTTTGACAATTTAAAAACCCTTTGCTAGATTTAAATATCTTATTCAAACGTTGAAGTGTTTTGTTTCTTGTATGGTCTTGCTTTAGATCATGTAAATCTATGATCTATACAAATGCTAATACATGTACTATTTCTTGTTGTGGAAATAGGTATGTAATATTGTTTTCAAGTGTTCAAATTCCATACTGTAACAAAATTTTACAGTCCTAAGCCATTACAACCTTGACAAAAGGTACCTTTGTTAACTTTCAATTTTGTTTTATTTTAAATCTTTTCATATCTTCCTTTGAAATCATTAAACTATATCCAAGTTGTTAAGGTTCATTCAATTTAAATTGTCATTATGGAACATGATTCAAGTCTTAATGTGATTTGTAGAAATTAATGCTTGTGATTATCTTAAGATCATGTACGTACTAGATGTCTTTTTTTTCATTAAAATAATTCATGCATGAATAGTAGAGCTTGTTTTAAGATGCAATCTTCGTAATGGCAACAACCCAATGCTACTTTACTTAGCAATATGTACTTTTGTAGGAGAGGCATGCTTTCTAAAATGCTTGATGTTGTGCAAAATGAATGAATGCTTGTCTTAAGATTGTCTATTATGACTCCTTTTTTTTTCATAAGAACCAATCCTTATTTAGTAGTAGCTTGTTTTGAAATGTAAATTTCAAATTACACAACAACTGAATGATGTTTTACTTAGTAGGATCTATGTTTTTTTAGGAGATGTGTGTTTTTTAAGGACATATGTGCTTTCTAAAGTGTTTGATGTTGTCGTTACCACATAGCCTATGTAACATGTCCTTATAATTATCCTTTGCTTAGGAGTGTGTCCTTGGCAAAGTGGTGTAAAGTGCCAGTAACAATGACATAATTATTGAATCACTATATAATAAGATCTACTACAAACATAATAAAAAATTGATAATTATTTGGTGTACACCTATGATTTAGAAACTTTGATATAGGATTTTGTCCATTGTGTGCAAATGTCATTACTTCAACTTTTTACTCACAATTTCTAGGACTTTGTCAAAAACCAACTCCTACTTCATAATTAGTTTCAATGAACATTACAACATAAAACACATGTAGAGGGTACTCACATAGTGCCAACATGGCTACCAATCTTTGGGAAAAGTCTTGTAAGACCAAAATTTGCAATCTTGGCATTTAGATCTATGTCAAGCAAAATATTGACCGGTTTGATGTCTTGATGTATTATTTGGGGTTGTACGCATCTTGATGAAGGTACTTGAGGCCATTAATTAAACCAATATAAATGTTTTTCCAAATTGGCCAATCCATGTTGTGATCTCTTTTACCTTTTGTTTTAGAAACAAAATAATGCAAAAAATATAATAAAAAACTTTTAAATTTAATTAAAATAATACCTTGAACATATTATAATCAAAAGTGAAATATTTCAACAACAATAATTGACCTATAGTATAGATGTAATCTATAGTGTTTGCACAATTTTAGTCCCATTCAATCAACTCAAAGGTCTAAACATGTTACAACAAATTGTTTTCAAGCAAAAACAATTTCATGCACCTTGAAAATAATGTCAAATTCAAATTCATTGAGTTCAACCTAGGTCTTGTTAATAATATGCACATAATAACATATTGAAAACTAAATTGACAGGTTAATAATATTTGAAATCATGTTCATTAAAATAAAATTTGATGATAACATCAACACGGAACCAAATAACAAACTAAATCAATATGTAACAAAAGGATATAATGCTTTGAAAGATGATCTCATGAAATATTTGCTTGACTCATGGTGGTAGTTTTTGTTTTACTTACACCATAACTTTTTAATTATGTAGGAAAAACATTTATTATATCCCATGTACCACCTTTGCCAAAATGTTATTTTGATTCCCCTCACAACTAATGTCGCAACCCCACTTTGGGGCTAAGTGTGAGAATGCAACTCACACTCCCAAAAGTGGGAAAATGGAGTCCTCCAAGACTCTCGAAAACTCAGAAGACAATTTGAAGGGTCAAATTTCCTTGCCTTGATGCGATCTTTATATCAATGGAAAGGTCTTGAAGCGTAGATGCCCGAAATAGCCTCGCATTGGCCATTTAAACATCTGCAGCCCAAGTTATGGGCAAAAGAAGGGCCGGGAGTCAAACTGGCAGTTCGACTCCCGACCACTAAAAGTCAAGAATGGACCTCTTCCCGATGTCGCCTCAAGGAGTGCAACACAGCGTTGGAAAGCTCTCGACAAGAGCTAAAACTTTGGTTTAGAGCTCGTCTCGATCCGAGTTCAGGGCGAGGAGCTATGAGCGTCCAAAGTCCCGAGACTCCAACTCGAAACAGTTTCGGGACTCCAACTTGGGAGTCCCGGGAAAAAGAGCCATTTGGATGTAGCCTCGGCAGAGAGCTACATAGTATACTATGTGGGGGAAGGTGGTGGCTTCCCCCGAGTCCGGGTCATGGTGAGTCTTGTGTGTAAAAGTGCCCATGGCTTGTCCCAACACCCAAGGGTGTTCCCGAATGCTAACTAACCCTCTTGTGGTTGGTTTTGGATGTAGATTCGAGCTTGATCTTCTAGTCCATCTTCCTAGTCTAATCCAAGGACTTCTAGCATGCCCTTCTACCCCCTTTTAGTGTTGGAAGTCGAGAGCGCCCTTCAAGTCCCAACTTTCTGCAACTCAACATAGTTGGACCCTCAAGTGGGTTCAACCCGGGACTTGGGAGTGCGTCAACTAATCAACACATTATAAAAAAACATTTTCATTTTTTGAAAAAATTGTTAGTCATTCTTATTTATCAACATTTTTTTCATTTCCTTATGAGATTTAAAAATTGTTTATAAAATTAGCTTCAAGAAAATGTGGTATTATTTGTTTTACTTTCATTTTTAATTGGATTCATTCTCCCAAGGACCAATGGTAGGATAAAGTAATATTACCAAAAATAACTTCAATCAAATTGTTGTTTTCAACAAATTCATATACAAGGATTCGTTGTTCATAATCACCAAAACAACAACCTTTGAGTTTCACGAAATTCTTGTGTCTCATACTTTTGACAAGCAGAATTTCATTGCAAAACTCCTCCATCCCTTGTTGCACTTTTGGTAATAATTGTTAGAGATACATTTTTGTACCCCTCTGGATTCTTGTCTTATTCTATTAATATAAATACCACATAAAAATATTAATTAGGTCATTTGGATTATTGTTGGAGAATTCCTTATTAATGTTGAAGACTATACTTCACCATTTTGCCATTATTGAATTAAAACTATGAACAACAATTGGGAAAATACTCAAGCTTCAATAAATCATAAAAAATACATGCCATTCTTCTCTCACAAAGTAGTCTTTCACTTGGAAACACCATTGTTTCGAATAATCCTCATCATGTCTTCTTTAAGCCTCTTATGACAACTTTACCACCATATTGATATGACCTCTGGCAGTTACAAGAAATGGTTGTAACCACTTCACGTCATATCGACATGCAATTAATTTATCTGTCTATCATGTCGACATAATGAACTTTCTATCTAGTATCATTACCTATCTATCATATCATCATACATGATTTTGACATGCTATGTTTTGACATTTCCCAAAAGAGATTTAGTTAAATTTGTTTAGTATTTCTACTTTCTGCCGACATGCCTAAGTATATCCCTTACATTATTCCCCCTCTTAGTGCTGTAATGTCCCCACACAGTTGCATATACATTTTAACTACACATTGCAAAAATCTTCTTATTTCACTACAAGTTCCTAACTCCTAGAACTTCTTACCTTGGTAGAATGTATGAGTTGTGTTGGAATGTAGAAGTCATCAATTTCACTCTCAGAAGACTTTGCCCCTTCCTTGGTGTATGTAATCTACTACTTCCATAGATACTTATCGGTCTACTCCATCTTCATAGGATGTGTGGTAAACACTATTGGTAGTGAGTGAACTTACCAACATGTGGTCATTTTGATAGCTTTTCCACCAAATGCCTTGTTTTCAAGATGGTTATCCATTGGGATAGTTCGTCCACTCCAAGATGTGCTTCCTAAGCAAAATACTTGGTTTGTTCGTTCTTGATAGTCTTCTAGAATAATAGAGGCTATGGTGCGATTTGTAATGTCAATGAGACAAGTTAATTCCTGGCAATCATCCATAATTTTCTTCCACTTCTCCGATTAGGTCTTGGCCTTGTTTTCCACATGGTTTGGAATAGCCTCCATTCGGGTCATGGCGAAAGTAGGTTTGTTGCATGTTGAGGGTTGATGGTGACGATAGTAATCTTCGAATGTGACCTTTACTTTACAGTAGTATCATAGTGCATATAGTCCTAAGCAACCTACCTCAAACTCTAGAACTCCATATCCCCTAGGCTGGTGTTACTAAATGTAACATACAATGTTGTATGCTAAATATTCTCTCCATTCCAGGTTGTCTATCGCCCACATAGAAAGAAATTGACTCTCTGTGATATGTGCTCCCAACATAAGAGGTGTTATTTTTATTCGTAGACAAATTTGGAATCGATGCATCATATATTACATCCTAAGGGTAGGGATTACTTGCACGATATACTCCATCTCTAACATCATATGGAACATATCATTTTTGGTGTAGGTCTAATACTTGCTATTTCTGCCACTATAGGATGTCCTATTTGTGATGGCATAGTTCCATAAATAATTTTCTTCATTCAAGTCTCCACTCCCTTTCCTTCGATACCAACCACCTCTAGTCTCTGAAATCCTTTAGCTGGTTCTTCAAATGCTCCTACTTGGTTTGTACCAATGTCGTTGTTACTAGGTTCTTCTTTGATCATACTTTGAGGATAAAGTTGTGATAATGAGGTAGTCTCATCTTCATCAAATATATCCATTATATTTACATCTATAGGGATCTTTTTCCCCCTTTTGATTTCTTTAATCAACTTGCTTTGCTCCCTATTTGATCTAATCTCTCCTTTTGTGGTAACATCATCTTTAATTTTGTCACTCGATGTTATTCACTAATATGCCACATAAAAAACATTGACATAGTTTTTGATTTGCTCACAATTCCATGTCCCGAATTCAACTTCAGCCTTCTCTAGAGCTTCCCCTAATTCCACAAAACCTTTTTTAATCAATTGGTCATATAATTTTACCTTGCCTTGATTTGTCATAGTTGTAACTCCCCATTCTGTGTTGACTTGTAATTGAAGCTTCTACAATTTAATTTAAGTTGTTTGTACTTCTTTCTAAAGTTTGTTTACTTTTTCCATAAGCACTTCGTGGTCTTGGTAATGAATTTGTTGAGCTCGTTTAGCCACTCCCTCATGAAAAGCTAGTTCACTTTCTTGTTCTTACATTGCTCTTTCCATCCCCTTGACTTTTTCTTCCATACTCCATTGTTCAACCTTGAGGATTTGAATTTCTAGTTTTTATTACCTTATCTCTACATTTGTTCTCAACAAAAGTTCTTCCTACCTTATTAAAAAATAATTATGCACAAATGGCATTTTGTAATTCCTCTCCTTGATGATTTTTTTAAAGATTACAATATGTAATTCCAAGTTCTTTCCTTCTATTTTTTTTAATCTTTCGACTATCTCCTTTAGCTTTTGTTTTGTTTCCATTCTAACTAACTCTTTCCATGCCAAATCTACATTTAATAGGCCATTTTCTTCTTTAACTTAACAATTTTCATCTTGGATTACTATCCCTCTTTGCTCAGAGACCCATTATGAGTTGTGAGTTTCAGTACCTTCTCTTCCATGTTTTTCTACTACTGCTCCAACTCTTGTTTATGTGCTTGGTTCAACAATTGATTTTTGGTTTCCACCAATTGCTTAGCCAATGCATTTTTTTCCTTTTGCAACTTTGTGATTTGTATTGTCATAGCGCACCTCCTATCTCCAACTCCAAGAGCTATCTCCTTAAGTTGATCCACCACAAAGCTCAATCCATCATTAACATTAATGTTGTTCACCTCTTTTAATTCTTTTGTTTTGTTCCTTATGGCAACACCATTGCTTTTTAGGTCATGATGGAGTTGGCTTTCTTCTACTTGTTGTGGTAAAAACCTATGTTCACCCTTTGGCATAATTTCCTTTTCTAGTGGTTGCAAAAAATTTTGGTCTTTTTGTTGCACAACTTCCAATTGTTGTTGCTTTGGGATTTTTTCTTCCATCTCTTATTGCAAAATCTCCCTTTTTAACTCTTGGTGGTATGGCTTCTCTTATTGGTGTCACATCTCTCCCATTTGGTTGATGATCACCACCACATCGTCCTCTAACATAGGAAATCTTTCTTCCACATTCTGATCCTTAATCACTTCTTCCTCTAACGTTTCTACTTCAAGAGTCTATTCAATGTCAGTATCCCCTAGATTCTGTTTTCTTCAATAGCTACTTCTATAATTTTGCCTACAACATTAGATGCAACAATAGGTTTACTGGCATCGATAGTAGTCTCACCAATAAACTCACTAGCATCCCCCTCTTGAGGTAATGATATTTCTTTGATCATTTTGTTTGGGGTTGTTAATGATGTTCCTGTCCTTTTCTTCCTATTTTCCAACATTATGGCATTAACATCCACAATGATTTTCTCCTTCTTTTTTTGGAATTGTTTCTCTCTACAAGACTTCTTCACTCCTTGGAAAATTGCTTTCAATAGAAATACCTGATTATTGTCATAGCGGGTCCGAATAAGGTACTAGTCAGCTTTCCAACCTTATGCTAAACTGCTATTAGTTCGTTCTACAACTTCTGGGAAAACCATGTTGCCCAGTTAATTGGACCTTTTCCAATAGCTAATATCACAAAAACTAAAGAACTAGGGGCAAACCTATTGCCTTGACAAAATGTCAAAATCTTTGTCAATGTTTCTAGTCTTTCAACTCTTGCCTTCTTGTCGGCTTGGGCAATCACATACCTTAACTCAAAAATGTAGTGATATTGCTATGTTCCTTTAAAATAAGTGGCAACAACGCCATTGTACCCTTGTCATACTCTTGCCATCAATCCTTCACAAGGTAGTTTGAACACCTTCGCTATGCCTTCCTCACACCTATATTGATCTATTATCTCTCCAACTTGACATATTAGTTGTCATAATCAAAGTTACAAATCAACTCCTACACTAGAGGTTCATTGATGTGAGTCCAGTCAAATTTCTTCAATGATGCAAGACCCACCTTCATGTCTCCTCTTAAATGTCTAAGGCCCAAATATTATCGTGAATGCATCCCAAGAAAATTACTTTCTTTAACTTAACCATAGTTAGTAGCTTTTCCATTGGTTTGATCCTTCTTCATTTGGTGCTCAAAGAAGTTGTACTAGTGTCAATTTCATGTTCATGTTTCATCTCTCCAACATTAAGAGCTTGTTAGTCCTTGTACAAATCGAACTCCCAATTCTAGAAAACAGCAATATAGTGCTAGTAAGGTGGTTTTGGCAGTTCTTTGTATATCCTTACAAACAAATAATCAAACCCTAATTGTAACACAATAGTTTCAAAACAATGTTACTTCCTTGGAATATTAGGAACCAACCTCTTTTGTTGTTTTCTCCTGAGGTATTCCCGAATTTGTAGTTGAATAACATCATAACCAAAATTTTCTTCTTCATGCTATTCCTTGGAATTCTTTTGGAAGTCTTTTAGTTGTAAGTCGTTTGGTTCACAATATCAATTATCTCTTCGTTTCTATCCTCCAAAATAAGAATTGTAAGGTTTGAATGTTCCTTTGCTTGTGAGTATTATTGCTTCAAAACCATTGTCTCTATTATCACTCAACTCCTTTCCACTATTTTCTATACCAACTATTTGCTCACAGATATCTTTCCAACACTTGGTCTTGTAAAACTAGATGAAAATTGTGTTCTTTCTTGTTCTTTAGATACTGTTTTGCCATTAAACTTTCCCGTATTGGTTTTGAACTAGACCTTATGTAGTTCTACAAAACTTTCAATTTTGCATTGGTTTCATTGTTTAACAACTTCTCTAGCTTGAGTGTTCCACTCACTCACATGTTCATTGTCTTTCCTTGAACACTTCTTCCACAAATAATGTTGTTACTTGATTTAATTCAACTCCAATAATTTTTCAGGGTTCAATAAATTATTTAAAGGCCATATTGGCCGTAATTCATTTAATGGATTCTTTAATATCTTGGTCAGCCCATTTGTTTTTCCTTGTGGGGTCTAGGTTAGGTGCTTGTAAATAACCTTCTTTATAGCCTTTCTCTCTTAGGGCATAGTTGGTAGGTTCTAATGATTTTCTTTTTTTAAGTTTGGCTTTGTAACCACTTCTTGCTTTTCTCTCACTACTTCTTGATCTTTCTTCCTTTGTCCAAAAATATTCATCATTTTCAATTTTAGGTATAGAATATGTCCATGGTAGTTTTCTAGGTTTAGGTACAAGGCTAAATAAAATTTTAAGTACAGTAATTGAAGTCCTACCTCGATGGTACCTATTAGGGCATCTTTCAACATGGACATTGGCCACCATAATGTCAGTTGCCATATTTTTATAATGATATTTTTATAATTTATTGATGTTTATTCTCTCTACCTCATCATCACCTAAAGCAGTTAATTTGATTGTGTTATTATTAAAAGCTTTAAGTATTTTATAAGGACCCTTCCAAGGTAGCTTAAATTTACTTCCCTTGATCTTAATTGATTTGGGCATCCATAGGACTAAATCACCCTCACAAATGTTTTTGAGTTTCCCTTTTTCATCCCAATTTTCCTTTGTATGTGATTGATGTTATCACCAGCACGCCAATGTTTTTCATCCAATCGGATGAGATCTTCATTCTTACATGGATGGCTTGATTAAGGTCTTCTATGGGTACATCCCTGATCCTTTTAATAGGGATCATAAATTCAACTGGCATAAGGGGTTGAGTGCCAAAAACTAATTCAAAAGGTGTAAATTGTGTAGTCATTTTATATGTTGTTCGATATGCCCATAATGTTGTAAAGAACATAATGTCCCAGTCGGTGCGATTAACATTAACTAGTTTGGCCAAAATATTTCCCAACGTTTTATTAGTCAACTTAACTTGACCATTTCCTTGGGGATAATAGGTGGCTAACTTGTGATGTATAATCATAAATTTTGCTACTAACATTTCAATAACTTTGTTAATGAAATGGCTTCCTTGATCATTAATAAAATGGGTGGGACACTCAAATCTAGTTATGATGTTTTCATAATTGAACTTAGTAGTGTTTTTTGCTGTGTTATCCCTAAGTGCCCTAACTTTTACCCACTTAGTGGTGTAGTCAAGGGGTACAATAATATACTAATTACCAATAGTCTTAGTTGTGGGTTTAATAGGTCCCATTTCATGAAGGGTTCATATGCCATAATTGGTCTGAATGGTCCCTTGCCACTTCACCACATAGGTTCTAATATCAAAACTTTTCTAGGTTAATGTTTATAAAAATAAACTGGATATTTAGGTTTTTCTTTTAGTTGAAGCATACCATAGTCAATTTTTTTCAAAAAATATAACTCTTTTAGTGCCACTTCTCCTATAGGCCACAACTTAGGCACCATATTATAGAGTTGCTCCTCCTTTTCAATCAACAATCCCTCTTCCCAATCGTAACCATCATCAACATATTTTAATTTCTTTGATGGTTTTAAGGGAATATTTTAAAATGTATTCACTACCATTGTCCTTTCTCTTGCAATGACGGTAAAAGTATATCACCCCAATTATGATTTGCCTTTGTTTGTTTCAACTAGGGTCTTCCCAAAATCATTGAATAAGTTTCTATTTCATCCCCCATATTCAACACTATAATAGAGATTTTGTATTCACATCCAACCAAATCGATTTTCAAGTTCCTTATTAACCCAATGAATTGCACCTTCCTCTAGTCAGCCATTTTGACTACAAAAGGAGTTAGCTTGGGTTTCCTCAACCCAAATTTCTTCCTCAAATTTTCAAAGATAATATTCACATCAGATCCGCCGTCAAGTAATACATTTCCCATTCTAAATTTCCTTATATGAACTTGAACAACCGGTATGGCTTCATCAAAATCTTCTACTTTAGGTGTTGTGACTTTATAGACATCATCATTCTGGGCTTTTCCCATCTTCAACAATGACTTTGTCACCATCTCTCTTAACTAAGGACAAATTTTTAGTAATTGTCTTAATTTCACTTCTATTTTGGAATTCATCATGAATTCTTGTAATTCACCACTTTCTTTCTCCATTTGTTCAACATTCATTTCGTGGCAACACCTTTCACTTTGTCATTGGATTGCTTCTCAGACAAGTCGATTCTTCCTTGTCTAAATTCATATTCATCTCATCCACTTCACTAGCAATTGGCTTGTTGATACTCATTGTTGACTTGCCACTAGCACCCGCCAACTCATTCTTGCTCTTCAATAAATTCAATTCGTTTAACAACATATCTCTTTGTGTCAACATGTCAGTTCCTTTTGGCTCGACATGTACATCACTTCCCTTAGCTACTTGAGCTAACTTCTTATCATCCTTCATCAAATCAACTTGACGTGTTGATTGCAACAATCCCTTTTCATTCAACCTTCTCAATTGGGAATTGATTTGGTCGGTTCCAAATCAAAGGGAACATCCTTACACATTTCCAATGGTTTATTTTCCACTTATTGTATATTTTGTAATTCATTAATTACATCCTTGTGAATATATTTCTCCTTTTCCCATTTAATTCGCCGTCCTTTAGTGGGACTAACTTCTATTTTTAGAAGTTTTTTAGTAGCCATATCGGCTTTTAGTATCTTCACTCTTTGTCCTCTTGTGGTCACACACACATCCATTGCTGGCTGGTCCTTTTTGACCATAACCACATTCATTCCAACTTTCAATATGGAGTTCTTCTTATTTTCTTCAATAACTTTCTTCCATATAGGATAATCATTCCTAACATGACCTTTCTGATAATAATAACATTTGACATTATTCCGTTGAAATCTAGGATTTTGATTATATCCTTTTTGGTTATATCGGTTATTTCAATTTGAGTGATTATTATTTTGCCAATTATGACCTTTGGGTCTTGCATTATATTGTCAATTATTATATTAATTTTGATCATTTGGTACACTATAATTTGACAACTATTTTGGCTCTTGTACAATTGGTATCTTTGCTTGTATTACATTCACTTCTACAATTTCTCTTGAGGGACAATTCCCACTCATTTCTTTACTAGGACATTGATCTGTATAATGATCACTAGCCTTATAAATTTGATAGAATTTCATTAATAGTTTGCATTCCTTAGTGAAATGACCTTCATTAAAACAATTTTGACAATACACACCTTCCCTTATTGTGTCAATATTCACTTTCTTAAATTATTTTTTAGTCTTCTTTTCATAATGTTCATGTTCATCATCACTATCTTCAAATTTGTCACTATCAAAATTATTTAAGTAATTATTTGCCATACTTTTCTGTTTCACATGTAACTTTTCTTTTACCAAAATTATAGATTCAGCCATTTATGCTAATGTTCTTCTTGGCATATTGATGATAGCCATCTTCACTTTATTTTGTAATCCTTCTTTAAAGGCTTTTCTCAAGTAAATATCATCTGGTCGTTGAGGAATTACTGCACATAGTTGAAGAGAACCGATCATAATAGTCTTCCATTGATTCATACTTCTTTTGTTTTACATATCGGAAAGGAATAGTTGCTTGTCCTTCACTTCTTATTTCACTAAATCGAGTTATAAAGGCACATTGAGCCTTTGCCCATGTCATTGTTGGATGAATAGTTTCACATCTTCCAACCAATTGACAACTTTTCTCCTTAAGGAAGTTGGAAAATATTGTAGTTTGTGGTGATCTATATCTTCTTCATTAGTTACACATACCATTGTCAATTGTCGAATGTCTAAAACTAGATCTTTGTTATCATGATATTTAGGTAATTGTATTTGCAATGCATTTGTAGGGGGTCCTGCCATGATGGGTGGAACGTTCATTATCGATGCAGCAGTAGTCAATGGTAACTTCAAAGAAATATCAATCTTGATGCATTTAAGGCTTTGGAAAAATAGTTTAAATAATTCTTTTTTAGGAATTTCATTAGCCGTGTTGCTATTACAAGCTTCTTATGTTGCATCCTCTTCTAACCGTTTTTTTGGTATACATGGCCATCCCTCTTCCATGACCCATAATTTCGTCCATAATCCCTTTTCCTATGTTCTTAATAAGTAAATTTTATCAAATCATTTCAATTTTGTGATTTTTAAAAAACTTCTCAAAATGCTTGTTTTCAGAAAAACTCTGCCACTTTTGCACATTAAAATTGGAAATTTGAAATAAAGATATATATATATATATATATATATATATATATATATATATATAAAAAACACACATGTTTATACATGATATACACTTTATATATTTCTATACTCTTAATTTAAAAAAAACTCTCTCACTTTTATATATAAAAAAAAAAAAAAAAAAATAAAAATATATATATATATATATATATATATATATATATATATATATACAAAAAACACTCATGCTTACACATGATATGCACTTTCAATATTTCTAAACTCCTAATTCAAAACCAAATGCTAGAAAGGTAGGTTTGAAAATATTCATCAGGTAAGAAAATTGTGGGGGTGTGAGAAATGGGTCTCATTTTTACCAACATCCAAGCCATGCAAACCTTAGTGGAATCTAACACATTTGGAAATGACTGAAAACAAGGATGCATTACCAGTATGTGAAGCCAAGAATGAAAGTTGGGGAAGTTCGGTGACCACCAGATACAAATTGTCAAACCCACTTTGCCCATCAAGATTCATATTGTCATTGAAGTGTGGAGGTACCATGGAATAATACACGCCCACATACACTTGGTGGTTCATGTTGTGATGGGCCCCATGATGGGATGTCTCTAGTTGGATGGTCAATTCATGTCGGGAATTGCTTAGTTGATCAAGTTGGACAGTCAAAAGAAATTAAGGAGTAATTATGAATTTCCACCTTTGGAGCAATGGTTTCTTTGGAGCAATGGTTTCCATTTGCTAAAACATTGCCAACAATAAAATGTCTCAAAACTAGTTTACAAAACTGTATGTGATGTAATTTGGATACATGATATAATATTTCATCATCTCAGACATTAAGTAAATTGTACTAAAATAATTGAATTCCTATGAGTTTACTTACCAACCAAGTTTTGAAATGCATGGACCCCAGCCAACCCCCATCCCCTCCCACTTTAAATCACTAAATGTTGCAGTGACAATGATTCATTGAAGATGCTTTGGGTAGGACAACTGTTGGGTTTTATAATATTTCACCTTACCAAATTTAGCCCAAAATTTGTTTAGCCCATTTCCAAGTAAAAAGACATAAAAATTTGTTTAGCCCATTTCCAAGTAAAAAGACATAAAAAGGTGTCTTTCCAAATCTATGTTTTTTTAAAGTTTTTTTTTCTAACACCAATGTATTCATGAGTAGATTTTCAATATGTTCACTAATTTGCATCCCTTTTCTTTTCAATTGAATTTGAATTCTATTTGATTAAATTTTAATCCAATTGTTGAATTGAATTGGGATTCAATTCAATTAAATCTAAATGTAATTAAATCTCAATTCAATTCAAGGTGCATGCAATGGTTTTCATTCGAATGAAACTTAATTTCACAAAATCAACTCATTCTTTAATCAATTGATTGGATCATCACTGGCAATGCCCAGCAATGCAGAACCCAAGTTTGAATTTTCAAATTTTATCAATGTTATGAGAATAACCTTGACAATTGGAATTCATCTCCACCATTAGCCAATTGAGAGTGATGTTATCTGCCC
>Ga0116227_10004252_pt1 | contig 31162 bp, 24 predicted proteins | sample S1TSphgellanicum_FD_89693 | JGI IMG/M metagenome (GOLD analysis project Ga0116227, IMG submission 89693) | Host-associated microbial communities from peat moss isolated from Minnesota, USA - S1T2_Fb - Sphagnum magellanicum MG | ecosystem: Host-associated > Plants > Peat moss > Unclassified... | reverse complement strand
TAATCATGTGTGAAGGACCTCTTCGGAGAGCAAACCCTAGATAATCATGTGTGAAGGACCTCTTCGGAGAGCAAACCCTAGATAATCATGTGTGAAGGACCTCTTCGGAGAGCAAACCCTAGAGAGGGAAGGCATTGCTAGTAGTGCCTTTCACCCGATGAATCAAAGGGTGGAGGAGCTCAAGGTCCATTAGCCAAAGGCACTACTAACACACTAGTGTTCCCGGTTCATAAAAAGCCAAGTTCCCACTACAATAACAAGCGCATTACGACAAAATCTCCATCACCGTAGTCAGGATATTACATTATGTAATCTTCCCCACCGTAGGGAAATTATGACACTTTTTTCCATCGTGTTTCAGCTCATGGTGGGCGCTTATTTGGGCGAACCAACCCTCGGAACCCTAGCTCCGAATCTGGCAGACTATTTTTTTAATTTTTAATTTTAAAAACAAAAAATTTCTGTTGGTGATGCATGCTTTACGAGATAATCGAGAGGGCGGGCATCGTTCCCAATAATGTAAGAAACTTTGGGAAAAATAGCTCATCTCAAGATACGTACCAAAAAACTAACAAATATTTGTCACTTGGTCTGGTCGCCCTTTGCAAGCTTAATTTGACAATTTGTTCTTGGTCGGTTTCCGTTATGTTCTCATTTAATTTCAATGAAAATGCATTAGAAATTTATTTTTAAAAAATAGAAAAAAATTTGAAGTAAAATTTGCAAAAAGGAAATTTTTTTAAAATTAAAAAAGAGAGAGAGATAAATAAATAAATAAATAAATAAATAAACAAAAATGACAACTAAAAGTATAAGAAAAGGTCTTGCTAAAGGGGTCTTTCAAATTTGAGATCGCTTAAGTTGGTAGGCCTTGGGAGGTCAGAAATCCAAAGGACTATCAACTTTGAGAGGTTAAAAATTCGAAAAATTATCAATTTTGAGAGGTCAAAAATTTGAAAGGCTCACATAGCAAGACCTTCCCTTGCATAAAGACTCGCTATTTTTAAAATATATTTACTTCTTTGAAACGATGAATCCAAAAATTGAAACTTCCAAAATTCAAGAGACTCAATAAAAAATGAGATACGGTAGAGATAACGTCTGGAAAAGTCAAATATGAGCCAAAAATGCCTGCAACAAACTTGATATTATATCTTATCAAGTGACGCCACAGTATCGACCAAAATCAAGGGATCAGCACACGACGAGATTGCCTTGCATGCATGAAACAAGAGACTTCGTCAAAATGCAACTCATGAATAGTGAATTATATGACCTAGTAAGGAGTGAGTGAGTCTGGGATGAGCGTAGTACCATCCATTGAAAAACCCATCATGACTCACTTGTGATGATTCACATCCAAGTTACCAAGGTTCCACCTTGGTCACCAAACCTAGAAACCCTCCCAGGCTCCCATATAAACCCTCCTATGTACTTCATAAACCTCCCCCTCCCCCTCTTCCCCCCTCCCTAGGGGATTAGTAACTATGTGTGTAAGTGGGTAAGTACCAGTGTTGTGTGAGTATTGAGTTTTGAAGAGAACATACAATCATGGGTATTTCATATTTTTAAAATTTTGAAAAAATTACCTTCATGGGTAAGTTTTGAAACTTAAAATATAAATAAATTAGAATTTATATGGGTATGATTCAATTTATTTTTTCAACTCGTGGCGGTTATCGGGTATAGGGTTTAGAGTTGTTGACCTAGTGGATGTGATTTTGGGCATGGTTAAAATTTAAGGTTATGATTTTAAGAAAAGCACATACAATTTATAAAAATCAAACTATATAAAAATCAAAGCTCACAACTTATACACACAATTTAGGGTTAAAAATTCAAATGCACAAACTCAAAGTGATGGGGGAAAAAATCTTAAACTTTAATAATACTCGTTTAAGACATTTGAAACTTAAGTAGATCTTGGGGGTTTCATCCATTGAAAATAGATGGGTAGAAGGTTTTAGGTTTTATCTTGATTCTATTGTGACCGATGATTCATGTGTTAAGGTTTAGGTTGAGTCCTTAACATTTAGATCCAGTCAAGTTAGGTCCTTGATACCCATATTAAAAACCTTTTTTGATTTTAACATTGGTTTTAATACTTGGATTTGGGTATCCACACAACATTGATAAGTGTAGGTTGAGAATGTAAGTGGTTGTTATGCATGTAAGTAAATAGGTAAGGCATACTTGTTGACAACTTGGTTGGTAGGTAGGTAGGTAGGTAAGTACATAGGTAGGTAGGTGCATGTGGATGGTTAGTATGCAACTAAGCTAACCACCATGGTTAACTGTGAGGCAAGAATACCAATGAAAGAAAAAAAAAAGGTGGGTTGTCTGTGCCACAACACTTGGGAAAATGTGCATAAAGTTGGCACAAATTTTGCTTCTGCAAATTGGGTGCTAGAGACAGACACTTTTAGTGAAGAAGGCACCAAGAAAAAAAGCCTAGGTAATAACATTTTATTTTAATTTTTTTGGTTGCAAAAACCAAAGCACATACATACATTGTAGTTAGTGTGTTGGGCCCCTTGGAAGAAGAAGAAGAGTTCAAAAGGTGACCAGGTCAGATAGATCTCTCACTCACAAGCCCAATTTCATTTGGTTAAATAAAGAATGTTGGAGTCTGCAATGAATGATATATGATGATGGGTGGGCGGTGGGTGGTTTTATTATTAGGGTTTTTAGTTGGAAACATGTCTTTTGCTTGGCTTTATTATTAGGGTTTTTAGTTGGGAACATGTCTTTTGCTTGGTTTTATTATTAGGGTTTTTAGTTGGGAACATGTCTTTTGATTGCTTCTTTGCAGAGCTCCAAATTAGTGACCAATTCCTCAGTGTCAATAAATATATATATATATTTCATTGCCAATATGATATTTTGGGCTTGTGTTGAACCTTGAGATCATTAGTTATAATAGAGTTATAATAATAATATCTTGAAGGATTTTGGTTTCTTTTTAGAGGATTTTTTTTGGAAGATTAGGTATATTTTTGCATGGTGAAATAGGTCTTTGAGTTTCCCATAATTCTTCTTCTTCTTCTTCTTTTGCCTGCTTAAGATACTTTTGATCATGTAAAATGGCAAGGCCACAACACAATGTGACACACCCCTTGTTTGTTTTTTTGGAGGAGTTGGGATTTGGGTAGGACCCAAAAGTGTGTGTTGCTATATGGGCCTTCTTGTTCTTCTCCTTTTCTTTTTCCATAAGTACATACAACAAACAACTTTTCCTGTTCAAATGTGGGTACCCTCTAAAATGTCAAGAAAAAAATGTCATAGCCTAAGCCCCAATTGTTGTTGTTGTTGTTGTTAGTGTTGTTGTTGTTGTTGTTGGTGTTGTTGCATGGTGGTGGTGGTGGTGGTGTTATTGTTGGTGTTTCTCTTTGGTGATTGAGTTCTTTTTGTGCAAACAAACTCAGTTTGTAGTATGTATGTGGGAGATCAGTTTGTGGGTGTTGATTGTTTTCTCTCTACGCCGAGTGTTTTGTTGTTTTTGGGGGTGTTCTTTGTTTTTTTTTAAAACCAAGCTCAGAGTGTTGTATGTGGGATCAGTTTGTTGGTGTTGTTGGTGGTGTTGGGTCCACAGTCTTTTTTGTGTAAAGAAAGCTCAAAGTGCATGTGGGATCATAACATTTGGGTGTTTTCTCAAGAAGCTTGGAGAGGTCTTCTTGATGATTTTGATGATGATGATGACAACAGGTTTGGATGGTGATGAGTGTTAGTAGCAATTGCTGTGTTTTGTGAGTTTCTTTTGTTGAGGCAGCAGCTTCAAAGCTTAGCAAGTTGTATCTGGGTTTTTGTAAGGTGACAGGCTGCAGGCAAGCAGGCAGTGTGTCTCAGGACTTTGGTTCTGCTGCTGCTGGAGAGAGCTAGTGGTAAAGTTAGATGTTGCTGCCAGGGGCAGACAGAGAGATGGGGATGAATCTCTTGAAGGAATTTGGAGCTTTGCTATGGCATCATCCATTGATTGCTTGCTGTTTTCTGGTGTTGTTCACTCCCCCCTTCTTTCCAGTCCTTCGATTCTTCTCACCTCTTCTCATCTCCACTGCATTGTTTATGGTTGCCATCATTACCATTGGACCGGATCTGCGAGGGACTTCAGTTGGTCATGATGATGATGATGATGATAGTGATGATGAAGGAGAAGAAGTGCAGCTGATAGGAGACTCACAAGTGGAGGTCTGGGAGGATAAGAAGGCACTAGTGCAGTTGAATCGGCTTGAGGAGCATGGACATCATCATGATGATACATGGCTGGTGACAAAAACTGTTGTTGCAGGTAAGGAATCTGGGAAGTCCAAGTGGAAGAGGTTGAGGAGGATTTATGAAGAAAAAGGCATAGATTGGATTGAGAATCTGTTCAGAAACGATGACTGGATGGGACCAGCTGGACTCAATGTGTCAATTTTGCAAGGAGGATTTCCCCAGAGAGACGAGGACGAAGCTGAGTCACTGGTGACTACAAGAAGCATTGAAAAGAGTGCTGATGGAGGAGGAACAACACCAGACCTTCCTCAAGTGCTGCTGCTACTCTCTGACAGAGAATTTCCCAATGAGTTTGCACCTCTGGGTGGTGGCAGCGGCTGCGGTGATGATTTTCCAATTGCTGAAGAAAAACAGTCAGTGTTTGCAGCAGATGCTCCAGCTTCTCTACTAGATCAGGATGCTTCAACCCATACACTTGCCATCACCAATTTTGACATGCCTGCCCTGGAGACAGGTGATGAAGAAGATGAAGATGAACAATATGGAGAAGGCTATGAATCAGGTGATGGGTATGAGGAGGGTCATTCTGACCTGGAAACTGGTTCACCCATCCCAGGTGATTTGCAAGAAGAGAAGAAGTCTGATCTTACTGTGTCTGAGATTGGTGGGGATCAACATGAGGAGATGAGTCCTATCTCCAGTTCAGTGATTACAAAGACTGATGAAGAGACAAAGATTGTGCATGAAAGACTGGAGCAGCTTCATGATACAGCAGCAGCAGAAGATTCTTTTCGTGGAACTCAGATTCATGGAGATCCATCTCTTGTGGAAGAGGAGGTACAGAGTTTTGTCAGCGCTGAATCACATGACTCGAAACCAGTTGCTCCCAGGACAGAGACCTTGCAAGAAGGACCCAATAGCCTTCTCTCTGTGGAGGTTGTGCCATCATCATCATCAACTGCCACTCACAATTGTGAAGAAAAGTCAGTTTTGGCAATTGAGTCCAAGGAGGAGACTGGACCTCATGGCACCACCATTTCCTCCCAGCTTCATCTTCCTGTAGCAGAAACAATGTCAATCCCTGCAACTGACAATGATAATCATCACATCCAGCCATCTGCTGCAGATTCAGTTGATGAGACAGTCGATGATGATGATTCAGCATTCAGCGCATCTATAGGAACTTGTCTCTTCAACAATGCAGCCGATGAGGGATCTCACACAATCAAGATTCCTGCAGCTGAAGCTCCTCATGATCATACAATCTCCTTCAGTGATGCAATTGAGCAGGCAGTAGCTGGTGATGCAATGGTGAACTCGTTGGTTCAGACCTTCAGGATTGCATCTCATGAGCCTAAACTAATTGAGCTCCCAGCTTAGCTGATAGAATCAATCTACTTCCGCAAAACACCAGATGTAGAAAGTTTGGCTAGCCACCGAGCATTGTTAGCTTGTCCTCAACTCTGGTTCTGAGATTGGCATGCTTTTCTGTACCTATTACATGAGTGTTGATCTTCAAAAGACATCAACCCATTGAGCCCAATCAATCGGGACTAACTCTTCAAGCAGATTGTCACAGATCTGCAAACATAAATTCTACCCTTGGAATTGATGATGAGCTTGGTAAGAAAGAGGCTTTTGTTTCCAGTGCCCAGAATACCATAACACAATGTATCAACAGCTGATCTCAAGCTTTGCAGCCCCCCATCACCCACTGAGGAGTGAAGTCGATCAGTTTCTCTTTGGGGCTTTAACATCAGACTTGATCAAAGAGCTTCTTCATCAGTTCTCAAGGCTCAGCAGCCAAGAGCAGCAGAGCAGTTGTGACCAATGTCTCAGAAAAGCTCAAAAACTACTGCACATGAAAATTTGCTTTAGCAATTCACACGAAATGCTTTTTCACCTCATCTCAATGAAGACTCTTCTGCAAATTTCTCTGGACAAAGTTTAGCCATCATCATCATCATCATCATCATCATCAACAACAACATCGTCATCTGCAAACTGATTGTCAAACTTTGCCAGCTTTGATTTTCCATTTTTCAATCATCTAGTGCATGTTGTAGTGAACTTCCAAGAGTAAGATGTTGATGAAGTTCTCAACATGGAGTTCTTAAGGCAAAAGGAGAATTATGCAAACTCAAATATTTCACCATGCAAAAATATAATCTTCAAAACATCCTCTAAAACAAACCAAAATCCTTCAAGATATTATTATTATAACTCTATTATAACTAATCTCAAGTTTCAACACAAGCCAAAATATCATCTTTCAAAAATCCTCATATAAAAATAGACCTATTATTTATTACCTAGGGGCTAAACTCCCTTAAGCTACTATACTCTATAATGAATCTAAACACAATATCCTTGCCTTGGTAGTAGGCAAGGCCAACAACAAAGATTGAACTTCTTCCCAACGTTACTACAAAACTTGAATGAGAGACAAAAGTCTATTATTATACCATTTAGTTGGACTCTTTGCAATCTCCATAGTTGGGTTGGTAAAAATGGATTTCAGCTCACAACGCACTATCACGAATTGAAAAACATATCAAAGAAAGTTTTTTTCCATTTTTTTCCAAATGACGTGCAAAAAATCATATAGGGTGCAACTTAATGAAGAAAGTATAATTTATAAATCATTGTTACTTACTTATATTTAAATAAGGTGCTAATAATTGGATTATGAGAATACATATATAAGATTTTAGGATTGCAGTTTCATGAACCTCAGTATTGATAACCTTCTTAAGCTAAAGAGTGGGGACCTCAAAGTGAGTAGCCCCATTGCAATTGTGTGCTCAATACACAAAGACCACCAACAACCAAGGGAAAAAGGAACCTCTATCAAGTGAACAAACGACAAGGACAACCATCACACACAAGTGCACCCAAAAATGGAGAAGGTAAAATTGAAATTGAACAAGATAGAAAGGATGATAACCATCAGGACGTTGGGTTGGAATTTTGCACTTTATGCCCAGGGGATGATAGAAGAACAAGAAGCAATGACCTTCTATGATGTAGTTGGGCTTTTCTCCATGCTAGAAATATGAGCTAAGGTTCATTCCTGAACACTCACATTAGTAGTGTGAGTTTAGAAAAACTAGCCAAACTAGAACCATTAGGTAATTTATTCTTTTACTATTTTATTATTTTTCATAAAAAAATGAGCCTTTATCTCATGTGTTCCATAAAATATACAAAAGAGTACCTTCATGTAAGAAACACAATTGTGCAAAACATACATATCTAGGTCATGAAAGTACCTTCCAACAACTTCCCAAGTGAAGAAATGGTGAGAAAACATTCAGCAATGTGTTGCTCTAATGGCAAAAGGAATGTTCCAAAACAAAAAAAGACAAGTGAAAGGGGTAACATCAAATGACAAAAGCACATGGTAAAACTATGGACCACATTGCAAAAGCCTTGACAAAAAAGGGCAACAAACAAGAAAGCAAATAAGGAAATGGTGATGTCAAGTGATAAGTACAAACGTTCATAAAATAAGCACCATAAAGGCAAAAGTATTCACATAAAGACAAACAAATGAAATACAAAGTGGCAAGCAACAAAAGGGTCCATGTCAAGTAATAAGAACACATGGCAAAACTATGGACCACATTGCAAAAACATTTTAAAAAAGGGGCAACTAACAAAAAACTAAGTTGCTAACAAGGAAATGGTGATATCAAGTGCCAAGAATAAATGTCCAAAAAACACGCATTATAAAGGCAAAAGTATTCACATAAAAACAAACAAATGAAATTCAAAGTGATAAGCAACAAAAGTGCATGTATCAAGTGACAAGAACACATGGCAAAACTATGGACCATGTTGCAAAAAAAAATTAAATAAGGGACAACACGCAAAAAACTAAGTTGTAAACAAGGAAATGGTGATATGAAGTGCCAAGAACAAATGTCCAAAAAACAAGCACCATAAAGGCAAAAATATTCACATAAAAAGAAACAAATGAAATACAACATGACAAGCAACAAAAAGGTAATATTGTGCTTCAAATCGTTAAGAACCAAAGGTCATGTATCAAAAGCATAGATATGGAAAAGCAACATACACAAAACAAAGTGATAAAGAGATAAAGAGCATTTGGTGAAAGCGAAAACTATTTGTTCCCATTACATGCTCATAATTTACCTTACATGACATTGTGTGTGTATTGATAACCCATTACCCTCTATCAATGCAAACAAAATAAATAACACAAGAATAAATACATGTGTGTGTAAACATGTCATAGTGGCTTTACCATTTCAAGATATTCTTGAAGAATATATATATGCAATTATTTCATTCTCATGATTAAAATAAAAATTTCCTATGAATTTAAACTATAATGAAGGTGGGAATTTTTTTTTTGCTATAAATCATTGTGTAACCATGGTGCCATGGTTACATAATGATAGTTTTCAATACATTTACTAAATATGAAGTTTTAGATATAATCAAATGTTTTATTCCCAATTGAAGCATTAATTCATTAGGCTTCTTGAAGGTAATAATTATCATCATAAATTAACCATAACTATTGGCAATAAATTTATTATGGCAATAACTTGGTACTAAGGCAATAATTTTTTTAAACCTCCAACATTGTGAGTAGTTGATTTCAAGAAAATTTGATATTTATTAAAAGATAATTTAGTTATTGCTAGAATGGCAAATGTACTACAATGCTAGTCATTTATAATCATGTACACGTACATTACATGAAATAGACATGCATTGCAAGGCCCTACCAACATTAGTTTGAGCCAAGTTAACATCAAAAACTTTGATGGGCTTTTTATGCTAGAGAAGAGTTTATCTTTGGATCCTCATATAATTTTATTGTTGTCTGTTGAAGAGGATTGCATTGCTTATACTTGTTGCATATTATTTGCAAGATTTTGTAAGGTTTTCATCATGATGTATATGACCATCACAAACTTCTTATGCAATGGATTCTTACAAGCAAACATAATATGAACAAATATGAAACAAATGTTTTTATGTAATTTTAAAACTATTGTGCAAGCAAAAAATGGAAGTTGAGAAAAAACATGATTATGAAACTTGACAAGAGTGGCATTCAATGAAAAGTTTTCCACTTTGTTAAAGAGCTCAATTGGTGGACAAGCTTGTAAAAAGAAAGTGGAAAGCTTTTATGGTAAAAAAATAAGATCATGATTGAAGATACACTTCTCCTCACTCTCATGCACCGAAAGAGATTTGTTGCTAAGTTATTCCATGTAACTAGAAGTCAAAAAAAGGTGTGAATGTATTCACAAAGTGAAATTAATGGCAACCTCCCATGCAAGGGACATGCACCAATGCAAATTCCACTATGACTTGCACAACCATTACTAGAGGGGTGCTATCACAATCAAACAAACCAACATGATTACTTTGCAAAAGGACTATGGCCCTTTTTTTGGTCCTCATGACTTTTGCATATAAAGGAATTTTTAAACAAAATCTTTTGTAACTTGTTACTAAAAATACTTATAGTTTCTCTAATGCATCACATTTTTTATGTTAATCTTTTTCAAATAACTATGATTTCGTTAAAAGTGTAAAACTTTTGCTAGATTCTGCATTTCGTCTTAAAAATTTATCATAATTTCAATTCCTTCCAATACATCTTAAATTTTTTAGGTTTTATTTATTTTTATCATAAGCAATAACTTTGTTTTGTATGTCATCTGTATTACACATCATTTGCATGTTGTAAAGGACTCTTGAACTTTTGAGATTATAAAAACATACATTGAATTTTAGAAAAATTCAAATTTAGTGTTTTTTGAGTGTGGGCAATAGGTTACTATCATGTAAATTTTCTTATCGTAAAAAAGTCTTCATTAAGAAAGTCCTTGCCATAGTCCTTTGTAAAATGTACTACTTTTGATGTAATTGTTTTTCAAGTTCAAAAGTCCATTTATTAAATTGAAACCCAAAAATAAATTAAATAAATTAAATAAATTTTTCATTTGAATTCCTAAACATTCATATTACTCATTTAGCACAACTTCCCATTATTAAGATGACATTAAAGTGGCACCACATGAATATTTGTAACAAAATTGTTGATTCTTTTGGTCGCTTGACGTGCTTTTTGGTTCGTTTGATTATGATCGCGACCAAAGCCAATATCATATTCATAATACCAATGTTCATCAATTAGGTTTTCAAATAGTGATTTGCATTAAAAAAATACATGTTGAATAGGCCATGCAAAGACATAAATAGAGAGTGAAAGTTATAGTTGTTGCACAAGTGTGTGTGTAAGAGGTCTCTATAACATGAGTTTCTTGCTTGTTATGAGTTGCTACACAATCTATCATGTTAATTTTGGCTCATTGTAACCTCTCCTCATAGGGGGATTATGCTTGTAAAAACATTAAATAGTTGTTTTTTAAAATTGTTATTCACTAGTTTCAATAGGCTTTAATATTGGGTAAACTTGCCCATTTCCACCATTATGGTGTAAAAGCATCCCCGATAGTGCTCAATTAGTGACCTTACACAAATATTTCTCCCATCCAAGTTTAATTATTTATATTTTTTCAACCCCACCCATAAAATCAAAATTAGGACTACAAATAGGTGGGAAACTACTAATAGCAAATCACATGGACCAATCGTTATGATCGACCAATCATAAATATAGAGTAATAGTTAAATCATATTTATTACATTTTTTTGGGCAAGTGTTAGGTTTTGTTGTGCCTTTTGCCAACCTCAACAAATTGTGCAAAAATGTTGTGCTAAAACCATTTTGATGTGCCAAACTAATATGTTTTTAAGTTTTTTTCATCCAAATTTATTATCCATGATCACATACTAAGCATTGCTAGGGATGCTATAAATGTTCTACAATCTATGAACTATTGCCATTTGAGATAAGGTTCAAATGAAATAGTAGTGCAATCAATTCATCTTTCAAGGGCTTTGCCCCTTGTGGTAAGTGCAAATCAATGTTGTTGAATTCTTGATTTTGAAAATAACATTTGTTTTTAGTTTTTTTTGTTTGAGAGATTCTTTGATGCAATTTTCTTTGATTTGTAAAATCATTAGTTTTAGACACTTCCAAAAGATTTTTAAACACTCTTTAGCTCAAGGTTCGGTTGGGTTTCATATTTATATTGCACCCAACTGATTTTTTAAAATGATTTGCAATTTTAATTTTGTCCAACTAGTGCACAATGCCCAAGATATAATTTTTATATTAATTGTTATATTTATAATCAATTCAAATTAATGACATGCCTAAAAAACAATGCTTACCATTTAACATGGGATAACAACCTAGTCCAAGTTCATTTCAATAAAATATTGATAGCATGATTCAAATTTGAATATGATTTGAACAAAATTTTGAACTTTTGTTTGAATACCTTAAAACCTAATTAAAAATTGGGACTTGAACCTATTTAAATATCTTGAACCTACCAACGTTGGTTGAAAATAAAAATTTAAAAATAAATTAATTCAACTTCTCAAAAATTAACTTGCAATTCACAATAACACCTAATGAATGTTTTTCAAAATATGGGATCAAATGAAAATCACATTGTTTTAAAGACCTCTCATTTATGACTAAAGTTAATAAATATTTAAATAATAATAATAATTTTCTTTGTTAATATGAGATGGGGATTACAAGGTTTGTGCACCTTTCATTTTCAAAAAAATATGTGTAAAAAAATTCAAATTCAAATTTTTATTAAAAGCTCCTTGTGATTCACATGCCTTTTGCATGGGCAAAGGGTAAAAGACATGCAACATTTACATAGTAATTCATTACAACAATTCTTCAAAACAAATCAAGGCATCAATCTAAACAATTTCATGAACCAAAAAAAAATTTCACACCTAGGTATTGAAACTATTACACCATTTAAGAAAATTCTTCAAAACAATTCAAGGCTCCCATTCCAACAACCTCATTGGCCACAAAGGTTTTTTTTTCTCATACTTAAACACTAACGTATTCCACAAACCTCATATACCATCATACATGGGCAACTTCAACATGTGTTTGTCATTTACTTGATTAAATTCAAGGATTCCATGTTGAAAATGAAAAATTCCTAAATATTTCCAAAGATTTTTAAAATTTTCATTCAGATAATTTTATTATTTGAGAAAAAAAATCTCTTTTGAAAATGTCAACATTTCTACAAATAATATAATTAGTTTCAAACCTACTAAGGTACTTTGCTTTTTGTGTATATTTTTTATACTTATAATAATATAACCCTTGTGCATGTATAAAAAGAAGTTAAGCAAATCATAGCTTAAAATGACTTTACACTTTTATGGTGAGTTCAAACTAAAAACTTCCTTTTCTTGGATCTATAACTTCTTATTAAAAGGCATGCACTTCTACAAACATGCCCATCCATCATATGCCCTAAACCTTAATACTCTAGATGTCACTTGTACATCGGGTCAAATTTGAGCCAAATTTCTTGTCCAAATCTTTACACCAATACACTTCTAAGGAAGATGCCCATCCATCGTATGCATACATATGATAATACTCCAAATGTCACTCATACATTGGGTCAAGTTGGAGCCAAATATTTTTGCCCAAAATCTTGCACCAATGCATAGTCTCTTTCTTCACTAGGGGCATCCAAAGCCAACAAACAACTAAGAACATCTCCACCGCCCCCCTTGCATCAAACACAACAAAATTGTTAAAGTAGGGCATGTGTAGGAGCCCAAGTGAAAGGGCTAGTAAATTCTAAGCAATGACCCCACCACACCCATTGCACCCCACCCCACTCAACACTTGATTGCAACAATGTTGAAGAGTTTGTGGTTATTTCACAAAGAGATTCAAAATGGGTTTTGAGGCTTTGCACTAAAAAAAGTTGCAACTTTTGAGCAATGGAAGGTTGGAGGTAGCAACTGCAACATAATCTTCAAGCTTTGCTTGAAGATGATGATTGTGAAAACCTTTTTTTAAACACTTTCATGATGAATCATATAAGTGTTGATTTTGAAATTTGAAAGAAGAAGCATGGAGGTTCACCTCCAAGATGAAAACCTAATTTGGAAAGAGAAAGGTAGTGTGGGCAAAATAGGATATGGAGAGATTATTTTTATGCATCACTAGTGTATGACAATATATTGTTTAGGCGGAGGTATCAAATGAGGTGGACATTGTTTCTTCAAATTTTTGAAAGTGTTTGTGCACACGATTTGTATTTCTTGCAAAAACGAAATGCATTTAGCAACATAGGTTTGAGCTCAATCCAAAAGTGCACTTCTGCATTGCACATTTTAGCTTACAGAATCACACATGATGTAGTTGATGAGTATTGCCAAATGGGAGAAAGTACAATAGTGGAAGAAATGAAACATTTTGTGAAGGTCATCAAAGGAAATTTTTGAGATCAAATATTTGAAGCAACCTACATGAGATGATATTGAGAGGCAACTCAAAATCAATGAAGCTCAAGGGTTCCTAGGTCTGTTTGCAAGTTTGGATTGTATGCACTATCGATGGGAAAATTGCCCAATTGTTTAGCAAAGCCAATTTCAAGATAAAGATGGTAATAGATCAATCATTTTTTAAGTTGTTGCAAACCAATCACTCTAGATTTGGCATGTTTTTTTCAGTCTTTTTGGCAGTAACAATGACATTAACATGCTAAGTAGGTCACCATTTATCACTAATTTGCTTCAAAGGCATGCCCAAGACATGGATTTTGTCGTCAATGACAATACATGTCCAAAGTACTACCTACTTGTTGATGGAATCTATCCTCTTAATGGAACATCTTTGTTCAAACAATTCATGAGCCACAAGGAAATAAAAGGCAACATTTTTCTGAAATGTAGGAAGGAGCCAAAAAAGATGTGGAGCGTTGTTTTGGGGTGCTTCAAGCACACTTTGCAATCATTCAAAATCCAAGTAGACAATGGGACATGGCCACAATCAAAAGCATTTTCATATGTGATTTTGCACAATTTAATCATAAAAGATGAATCCAATTGTAATTTAGAGCATTTGTTTGATGTTGGATCCAATGTTTCACATTTGAAGCAAAGGTTGTCTTTTGGAGATTATTGCTAAGGAACCACCCAAATTGAAAATGTTGTTATCCATTACAATTTGTTCCTCCATGATTGTTGTTTTTCTCAATGTTGAAGCAACCATGTTGGCGATGGCTTGTGCATGTAATCGCAAAACTGACTCCTTAAGCTTCAACTGCTGTTTTGCTTCTCCTTTGCAACTCATGACCCCTAAGGCCTTTTGAAACTTGAACCCACCATAGGTCATTGGTGGTGGTGGTGGTGGTTCCAAAGTCTCAAATTTAGCACATGCATCTTGTTCAGCAAGGGCAAGTTGTTTCAGATTAGAAGTTTTCTAAAGTTCTTCCCCTTCTTCTTCTTGCTTTTCGTGGCGGAACCAGTTTCAAAAGCATCGACAGTACTTACTTTGTTGTGACATTTGGCAGAACTAGTCTCGAAAGCATTGACAATAGTTTGTTGTTGTGACATTTGACGAAACCAATTTTGAAAGCATCGACAGTAGTTAGTTTGTTGTGACGTTTGGCGAAACCAATCTTGAAAGCATCAACAATAGTTTGTTGTGACATGTTGTTGACAATGGCCGTGCAGGAGCATTTACAATGCTTGGTACTATTCAACAAAGTGGTGATGAAAAAAGATTTTTATGATGAAACTGGTGTTTCTTATATGGGGCAAAGTGTGCGATGGGCATCCGCATCTATTCTTCTTCTAGTTCGCAACAATAAGATATCGTTAGTGAGAGCTTTGTAGACTTGCTTGCGGTGGAGATGCTCTAATAAGAGCAAAGTCCACTGGCAGCAGTAGAATGGCCTGTACACTGTGCTTTGGATTCAGTATAGCCTTCAAATCGAGTGAAAAGGGATTTAGGGTTTGGGGTTTTAGGGTTTAGGGAAGAGAAGAACTGGAGGAGGAGGAGGACGACGAAGAGGAAGGCGCAGAAAGGGGAGGCGTCCGAAGACAGAAGGGAGCAGCAGGCAGGAAGGAAGGAAGGAAGGAAGGAGATGATGCAGGACGCGAGCAAGGGGGGCGTCGGAGGAATATATGTAAAGAAGGTTGTACTGTCGCCGGACGTGAACAAGAACACTTCGTGGTTCCAGTATCCCGGGGTATGGATCACGTACATCCTTATCATCTTCATCTCCTGGCTCCTCATTCTTTCCGTTTTGCGATGCGATGCTGGAACTGCCTGGACTATTGTGAACCTCGGACACTTCGCTGTAAGTCCCACACCTCCCTCACTCTGTTGTGTTTTTCTGGGCTTTACAACTTTCTTTCTTCCGAAGATAACCTAAAACTTGGCAACCTTGCACATATTTCTGGTTGCATATCCAGCAAGCTCCATGTTCTATGGTACCTTCTCCTCCTCCCCCTTTGCCTTTTTCGTTTTTCCGTTTTGTTGTGCCCTAGGTTATTGTGAGTGCGTGGGGTAGGACTGAAAGGTAAGACAGTTTAGGTGCACATCTTCCTGTTACATTTGTTGAAATAGCTCCAGTGCCTTCTGCCTTTGCCCGCATTTTACATGTCCCAATATCATGGTTGTGCTCCAAGTGATCACATCTCGAGATGGCATCTTGTTGAACACTCTCCAAGCATCCTCCATGCGCCCACATTTTGCATACATTTCAACCAAGCTATTCCCCACAGAGACATCTGGTTTTGCCATCTACTTTTGAATGATCTGCTCATGAGCACACCTGCACACTTCAAGGGCAACTATGCTGGCACATGCATTCAGCATCCACACAAAGGTAATGGGGTTTGGGCACGCACCCTCCTGTCACATTTGTCAAAATAGTTCCAGTGCCTTCTGCCATTACCCACATTTCACATGTCCCAACATCATGGTGGTCCAAGTGACCACATCTTGAGATGACATCTTTTTGAATGCTCTCCAAGCATGGCACATCCTCCAAGTATGGCATTCCAAGTGACCATATCATGTGATGACATCTTGTCGAACACTCTCCAAGCATCCTCCCTGTTCCCACAGTTTGCATACATGAAAGCAAAGCTAGTCTCCACGAAGACATCAGACTTGCAGCCACTTTGAATGATCTGCTCATGAACACAACTGCTGTCCTCTTTGGGTGCAAATATGCTGGCATGAGCATTCAGCATCTCCACAATGGTGTTCTGGAAGATGGTGGAGACATCCACCAGTTTCTTGGGTTTTGGATCTGTGGAGTTGTTGATTTCGTTTTACCGATTTTTTTGGCTTGTTTTGCAAGTTTGATTCTCTTCATGTGATTAGGTTGTAATAGGTCTTGATGTCTTAGGATTAGCTTCTTGTTTTGCAGAGGTAAGATAAAGGGACATGAAGCTCATCTTCACAACCTTTTTGTAGCCTGAATGAGGATAGTGGTTTCTTTTTTTTCCGTCTTTCTCTGACTGGCCATGGTTTTTATGCTATCTAACATCATGACTGTATCTTCCTGTTGCTTCTGGAAATCTGGAAGATACTCACATTTCGTTCCAATTTTTTAGCAGTTTATTATATAGGACTCGACACTCCCTGTTGGGAGCTGATGAAGTCAGTCTGGAGTAAGAGCAGCTAGTTGCCTACTGCCATTCATGTTGAAGGCAATGGTCTGATACTTTGTGAGTGACAATCTCACAGTTATGGCTGCACTCATTCTTGCTGTTTTTGTTTGGTTTGGCACAACAATTACCTTTTAAGTGTTGATGTGGAGTTTTCTTTATAAGCTAATGCATTTTTTGTTATCATAAGGTAATATCTACCAACAATTGTCCAAAGTGTCAGCTGTTTTTAAGCCATCAAAATGTTAGCTTCCAGAAATGGTTGGTGAGTCACAGAAGGAGCCTGTGATTTACAACCAATGACTAATTGTGATATCTTGATTGGACTGATCCACATGGTGTCAAGGAATGTACCAGATGGTTTTGTGTTTAACAGGAAGTCTGTTAATCTGTTTCATGTGTCTAGTTGCTGATGTATGCTAGCCAGACATGGGATGGTGCAGGTGACTTACCGTTTCTTCCACTGGAAGAAGGGAACACCATTTGCTGAAGATCAAGGGGATTATGCAAAACTGACTTGGTGGGAACAAGTAGACAATGGCCGCCAGCACACCCGCAACCGCAAGTTTCTTATTGTTGTTCCAGTTCTCCTGTATTTGCTTCTCTACTCTTCCTCCCTTCCTGAATTGTTTGCATGGACATCCTTTATCCTTGTTTTTTGTATGTGCTTCTTTCCTACTTTCCCTTCCTCGCCATGTGTGTTTAATATACATTCATGATTAACCCTTCCCATTAGCTGAAACACTTTCCTTGGTGTATGAATTGCATAGCCAGAAGAGGTTACTGGAATGCAATCTGAGAACTTCCTCTGTTCACTTCCATGAAAATCTTTATAATGTGTAGCTGGTAGGAAATTTTGAGCAACGGATTTAAGGTTATCTGGAACTCGGGCACTCTTGTAAGATCCCTCTGAAGTTCTAGCAATTATTGAACCTTGCTCCCATTTATCCCACATTAGAGCTAGTTGTTGTAGGACTGGGATGCAAGATGATGTATCTGAACAGGCTGAATTTTGGATTCTCACTTGAGTTTGATTTTCTGGGTGTGGTGTGGGATTACAGGTACCTTGTAGCATCACATACTACAGACTACAAGAATCCAGTATTGATACTGAATACTATTGCTGTTTTTTGGCTGGTCATTGCCAAGTTCCCAAACATGCACAAGGTTCGCCTCTTTGGAATCAACTCAGATTATGACACTTGATGCTTCATATCCAGCTTGGAAACTCTGCTGCCTGATGCAAGTTCTCACCTGGCATGTGTCTCCCTCTTCTTTTTTTTCCCTTTCCCATATATATGCTATTAGTATGGCCTGTGCCACTGGCCCTGGTATGAATAGGACCTTGAAGATAGACCTCAATAGTGAAAAAATTACTTTCAATTTTAAATTAGTTTCCAGTGGTGAAAATTACTCAAAATTCAATGTCTCCTCCACTTTAGTTCTAAAAATTATGAAATCACCTTGAAGAACTCCCACCTATCAATGGCTTTCCAACAGTACCAAGAACACAACGAGAGGCACCATGGTTTGGTATTTCTCACTGTGCCAAACAAAAAGCACAACTTCTCTAATAGGTATATTATGTATTCTTCAGCTTCTTGTGGTAATATAAGTATCTAGATCCTTTCTTATCCAAGGATCTATAGGCTTATCCAAGGAAGTAGACCTTGGATAACCAAGCATCTGGAGGCATTGAGGATAAACCTTGGATAATATCTATAGATGCTTGGTTATTGCACTGTTAGGCAATTTGGATGGCTGGGAACAATGTGTTTCTTGTCAATTTTGTGATGTAGCCAAAGTGGTGCTCATCCACATGAAGATTTAGCTAAATTTGTCTACAAGCTGAAGTTTTGAACATCCTTTTACATATTTGGCTACTTAGTTCCACCATGTATAGAAATATGGTGATTTTTCTTAAATTTTGGTCATATTGAAAATCTTCGAAACCGCTTGATTCTAGCATACTTTTTAATTTCGCTTTTTGGCTATATACAGCCAACTGACAAAAGGCTGGTTGGGAATAGTAGCTTGTCTGACTCTGGTGATGGCAACTTGTAGATTTCATTCTGCAACTAAGCATCATGTACAACTTCTGTGTTGGGAAAAGAGTTCGAGTGCTGTTGGAGGGAGAAATGCAGTTTCTGCACTTAGTAATGTGGGTCAAACAAAACATTGTGGCATGTTCTCGTTACAAGGTGAATAGTGTAACTGGTATTCATATTCAATGTCACTTCAACCAAGATCTTCAACACTTTTGTTGTGGTTTTTAGGTGGTTGAATAGATCAGGCTATTACACCATAGGAAGAAACTCATGTGTAATGGAAATAAATCCTCCTTTTGGAGTTGAATATAAGCACATTCAGAATGCGTATAAAAGACCAATAACAATTTCCCACTCACCATGTCAACACTTCATACTGACGTCTTCTTGTGCATCTCCAAGTACAGTGTAGAGAAGGAAGACCAAACAACACAGCAACCCATTATCAAGCCCACTAAACTACATATCCGCCTGTACACTACAATCTCAAACCCACTACCAAGCTTATCCTAGAATTGACACTCCAGTATTCAAAGAGGTCGCAAAAGAGGATAATCCCGGAGAAGCTCCCTTTCACTGAGTGTATCATTCTCATCTTGAGGTGTCCAAAGAACTTCGACAGCCTGCCAAATACACAGTTTCTGGTGCTCAGCTCTGCAGCTTTTTCCCCCTTTTAAACCATGGATATCATGAACCTCTATTGTGCTTATTATGCTTTCAGATAACTTCAATAGGATTTGGACACAATAGCACAGTTTTCTTTGTCCTCTGTATATATTATAGAAGCACAAACTTCCACAAACACACAGTTTTGAATGAGGACCAGCAGTATGGAACAATGTGATAAGAGAAGTGGACCTGCACCTGGATGGAATCTACTGGTATGGAACCAAGCTTCCTCAAAGCATCTTTCAAATCTGCATTGCTGTTAATTGTTGGTAGCTTGTACTCTCCTTCAGCTGCCACCAGAATTGTCACCTGTTGTGACAAAAATCAACATATGGTCATTTCAAAAGCTTGCCTTCACATCCACCTCTAACTGCCTTATGTAGAAGCACCTACACAAAAAAAACCCACATAACTTATTGCCAGAGTTGTGGTTGATGTGAAAACACTTCCTTACCACAATGTATTCATTGTTAAACCGATCTGCCTTTGGTGCAGCCATCATTCGCCTCCGTAAATTGTTCACATTCACTAATGTTTCTTCATCAAACTTGCCCCTTTCCTCTAACGACAGCTGATTGAAACGCTCTTCTCCATTGCTGATGGAGCGCTTGATATCAGACTGCAAATACAGAAGACATGACAAAGAGGCTGATCCCAGGAGAAATGCAGCAGGATTGTATAATTGGAGAACTGACCATTTGAGGGGATCATAAAACTGAGACTAGAATGTAATATCACACAGCATCCATCAGCTACAGGACATGCAAAGAGGATGCAAAGGAACAGCAATTTGATGTATAACCACCAGCTGGGCAAAGAAGGCAGCATACCAGTGAAACACCTGAGATACAGTAGTCTGGATGCCGCATCAAGGCCAAACAAGTCTCTGCACATAATTCACCATACACACATGAATCAGTAAATTTGTGGAATCATTACCTGCTCCACAGAAACCTCAAAGATCTCATTAGTCCTATTATTATACACACATAGAAATCCCTCTATGTATGCCAAGTTGTATACCAAGTTCAAAGTCAGGGCGGCACATGAGTCTCTCAGATGATAACTGCTATGAGCTTGTTGCTGGTAACTTGACAAACTCTAACAACAAACAGGCTTAAAAGATACTAGACAAAACTCAATTGATGGAAGTGAAAAACCTGCCCTACACACCTGTGAGTACATAGTGAAGGCCTTCTTCTGTTGTCGTGTCAGCTCGCTGTGCAATTCTGTCCAAATCCCTTTGCAGAGTGCGAGCCATGCCCAACAACCCAACCTGAATTTCCATCCAGTCCACCGAGTCTCTCAGTTTCTCTGATAGCTAGCTATGCCTAGCATCATTGGAGCAACCACTGGACAAGGATTGTCTGTTCAGGATTGTCTTCCACATGGTCAGTGTTGCCTTCCACATGGTGGACACCATCAAAACAACATTGGTGGATGAGAAGTAGAAGAGACAATCAATCTTGAGCCACAGCTTGAACAATCAATCAATCAATCAATCAATCAATCCCTGTGAAACTACTGACTGATCCGTGAATAGAAGCAAAGAATTGGAAGAAGAAAAGGAAAAACCTGCATGTACCTGTAGTTTCAGCACACTGTACTTTTGTATGCCTGATAGCAATGATCCTCCTCCTCCCTCGCGCTCAGAGAGGAAGCCATAGATGGCTTGCCATATGATGAATCCCAACAACATGAGGAAGAAGATGCTGCCTCCTCCCAATCCGATTCCATAAGCAGGCCCCACATACAAGCCCCCGCCGAGTGCTGGTCCGAAAAAGGGCGATGGAACTGCATAGGGCACTGAGTAAGAGAATCCTGGAACTGGAGCAGAGTACCCTCGCGGTATAGAATAGCCAGAAGACGGGGCGGAATATGTCCTTGACGACTTCGGCGCAGAGAAGCCTCCTCCGACTTTGCCCCCCACTCTGCCTCCCCCTGCTGCATTTGCCATATCCGGACTCTGCGTCAACAACAATCCCATCATCATTGCTACCATTGCAGGCTTCTGCCATGCCTTCCCTGACTCCACTACCGCTTCCGCTACAGTCCTCGTCATCGCCTTCACCCACGTCCCTAAGAAATTCTCCTCCTGCTCCTTTTCCTCCTCCTCTTGCACAGCCGTGAGACTTGCCTTTTCCCGATCCCCATCGTCGTCGCCACCCCCGCTCCTCACCCGACAACAGTACCGAAGAAAATCCTTCGCAGGTTCACCCCTCCTGCTGCTGGACTGTAATCCAGACGACAACTTCGAACCCAGAAACTGGCACCTCCGACTCCGCTGCTGCACTCGTCTCAAGGAAGAAGCTGAAAGCGGATTCCACACTGCAGCAATATTGCGGCAAGAAGACGAAGGAGATTGCGACGCAGATGTCGCTGCAACCAGCAAACGGCCCACCACTACCTGACTGCTACCACTCATCAAAACCGCCTCCAACGCCATCACAACTCTCTCCTCCTTCCACGGACCTTCAAAGCTCCTTCTTCCTTCCTTCAACTCTCAAAATCCAACACCGCTACAACGCCACTCCAATTGCCTCGCCTCCTCCTCCTCCTCCCGCCACTCCAATGCAGAAGAAGAGCTCTTCAAAGAAATGGCAAGTATCCCCCAAATCCCACGCAAATCCTGGGCATATACTACTACTGCCAATGGTGATTCAGCAGCGCGAGGTACAGGCTACCTGGACATACACTACTATACACCCGTTCGTCGAGGAGCTTCTAGTAGTTGTAGTTGCAGATTTGACAAGTTTGTTTTATCGACTGACTCCCTTGATCAGATGATTCTTCTGTTGCTGTTGCTGCAGCAGCTGCGGCTCATCGTGCTCGCCCTTCCGGCTGTCGATGATGATGATGATGATGATGGAGAGAGAGAGAGAGAGAGAGAAGAAGAAGAAGAAGCAGTTGCTATGAAGTCGACGACTTGCCTTTGGGCATTGCCGCCTCGTTCCTCCGGCCACTGGTCTTTGGATCAGCCGCTTGTGGTTGTGGCGGATGACGCGCGACGGACACCGGCCAACCAGGCCGTGGCCGGAGATTACGTACTCCCAATCTTGGTCCGCCACGTATCGCAGATCCGATTCGTCACTTTTCTCGATGTTCGCTTTTCTTGTGTCGATCGATACTGTTGTTGTTCCTTTCGAGCTTTCGAGCTTTCTCGCGTTTTGCTCCGCATCTTCTTCTTCTTCTTCTTCCTCTGTTGTCTCTCTTTCTGTTCTTCTTATCTGCATTTTGCTTTGGTTTGGGTTTTCTTTTCTCCAGAGGGCTTCGTAGGTTCTCATCAGTTTTGCTTTTGCAGCTGTAGTATGCTAGGAAGAATTGAAATCTGACTCTCACAGTGAGCATACTGTTGATACCATTCTAATCAAATGTGTCTCTTGAGTGCTAGTCGACAGCATCAATTCAAACTTCTTGCTGCTTCTGGAAATGTGATAGAAACTCAGGCTTCAGTTTCTGTACAATTGTTTGCTTAGGATTTTGGCCAGATTATCATGTAGTTATCCAGGATTTTGGGTGTGGATTGATCATCTACACCCACTGTCAGGAGCTGATGAAGAAGTCAATGTGATCTCACAGCAGTTAGTCACTGATATTCATGATGAAGGTGATTGTCTCATACTTCATGAGTGGACACTCTTAAGGTTAAGACTAAGATCTGCATGTGGGTTTCAGATTAGACTAGCTTCAGATTGGCAGTGTGGGTTTTTTTCTCTCTGCAACTCTCTTAGATACGAGATTCCAGCTCTCTAAGCATGAGTTAGTATTTTTGGTGTCATGTCACAACTGTGAATAATGACAAAAGTAGCACACCTTGGCTCCTCATGTGTAAACTGAAATGGACTAAAAAAATGTTGATGCTTCCCCAGGACCTTGTTCTAGTTGTGAGAGGTTGATGCACAGTCTGCAACAAGTTGACCATTCATATGTAGGGCTGTGAGTAGATAAACCGATGAGGAATACAGAACTGTTATGTTGCTCCTAGTTCAACAGATTCAGTGATACAGAGTAGCATTTGCATTGAGTAGCTGTACTAGTTTCATATTGGACAATCAAACAAGTGAATCTCCTATATGAGACTAACTGGATGAGGATGCAGGGAGAAGCTCATTAGCAAGGTGCTGCTGCATACCAACAGCTTGTGTGTTATCATCAATCATGAAGGTATTCATATCTCTTGAGTAAGATTTTCCCTTTTCTTCATGGGAAGAATAGGCAATGCATTGTGTGCCAGTGTACCTCAATCTGGACTTCCCTGCAAATCATGTGCAAACTGAAAAGTGGGTTACCCATATTAGATAGGTCTCATCTATGATGATCATGAGTCCAACTTTCACAATTCACATATTGTTCATTAACATATTCACCATGAAATTGCATATCAAAATTTGCAGCCATGACTTGCATCTGCAAATTCTTTGCCAAAGTGTAATTCTGCTGCAGAAGTAGCAACCTCTAGCACCGTAATTGCTGGATTATATATCTCTGTTATTGGATGAACCCCCTCCTATCACTTTGCTATATACAAAAACAGTTCTGCCTGTGTCAGATGGTAATCCAGACTGTTATTCACATGACAATCGCTGCAGCTCTAGAGTCCAAATCTGATGTTGGCTGGTTCGTGAATAAGCTGAATGGGTTTTTGCCACCAATCACTGTCAGGCTCTTTCTCTACTTTGTAGAAAGGTCTGAGCTGCTTGGCTATCCCTTCCTGAGCATGGCTTGAGGTAAGCTCCATGATCTCCATAACCCCCCCCCCTACAAGAATCCACAGAATTCCATGGTTCATATTCAGGTAGCAGGAGTGTTTGATGTATTCACTAAGAGAAAGAGTTTTCCGAAAGAAAAAAAGCACTGGCATGATATGAATGTCAGAGACAGTCACAGAATGTTGCAAACATTGGAGGGTTAGGGGTTGTCATAGAATGTCCTTAGACTCAAAGAATTGAATGTGCTGCTCAAATTCTGTAGCAGCTGCAACCTGTTTACTTGTAAATTGCTTGGACTCTTGGATTTGTGCACAATATGATAGAGAAAGTTATAAGCAATGGATACACACACAACACACAAAGAAACCATCTCAATGGTAGTTTGAGGAATTGAGACTAGATTGTATTTTAGTTTTTCTATCCAAACACAGTAATCTATTTCCTCCTCTCAGGCAACTAGTTTCAGGATCATTTGTTATGACCAAATTATGAAATTCATTATTTGATCTCGATGTTGACAAGTTCTTGCTTTATTATTTTAATGGCATTTGTGCTGACCTGTATTGAAGCAGTTCTTTACTTTCTCCACTTTTTTGGAGGGCTTCATGTCTTCATGTTACTGATTATTACACCTTGACATTGGCATGATGCTGTGAGTGACCAAGTGGACAAAGGTTCTGTACATGTGAGCGTAATGTGATACAAGTTGTGGCCAACTTGAAGACCTAACTCTCATATTTGAAGTGTGGAACATAGGAACCAAGCTCTCAATCCTACACTTGGAAAGAAACTTGAAGGCAAACTTCACTTCAGACATCAAATTAAAAAGGAAAAACTAACCATCTTTTGTAATCTCTATAGCCAGCAGTTTTGTGGAAAGTACTCCACAGATAAAAGAATTGGATCATGGGACAAATTTCTCTGCATAGAAAAAGACATAGGAAGACAATGAGGAGCACAACTCAGAGGGAGGGATTGAACTTTGGGCTTCCAACCTTGACATCCAAGCTGAAGAATTCAAGGTTACCTTGTCTGCATAACATTGGAGTGAGCTTACAGATTCTAAGAGGCTTCTTGGTCACTTCCTATTATTAGACTTACTTTCTAGACAATTTCTTTAGGAAAGATCAGAGAATTTTTAGCTTGTAACACAACACTAGACAGGAATGGTAGCAAGCTCAAACTTCCTACTATGTAGTTTTACCACTCAAATCTACAAAGTCTCCAACAATGTTTCCAAAAGAGAAGATCACAAAGGAATGATAATCCTCTTTGGCAATGGTGGCATACCAAGGTTTTAACTCGAAGAAGAACTAGTGGCCTGTCAACAATCATTTGGCTTCTCTTATATGTTCTTGTAATCATTAGAAGGATCATTTACAGATTTGGCCAACAGAAAGGTTGACCAGCAATTGACCTGAGCCAACATGACAAATGACTTAGATCATGCCTCTTATCTGAAACAGGACAAAGGCTGACACATGTTTTGAAGTGCTCAATTTCAATGATGCATGCAGCTACAGAAGCTTGCTGAGCTCTTGATAGGTTGCTGACATTGCCAGTGTCCTATTGAGAAAGATTAAGCATATGGTACAGCTAGCAATGTCAAGCAAAGAGAAAGTGCAGAAATTCTTGCTTACCTATTGAAATCGTATGGCAAATTGAGTCATACTAGAGAAGTATTCAACTCCAGGACTGTAGTGAATTTGTTCACTAGCATGACACCTGCACAGCTGTAGAATAACCAACAGTTTTACTGTCATGCAAATATTGCACTTTTTTATTGGTGCAAATCTCTTTCCTGTATTCACCTGGAATACAATCACATCAAAGAATTGGACGGACCTTGTAAGGATTCTCACTCTCTGTGTAATCAGTTTCAGCTTATCAATCTAAATGGAACCCAATCACATGCTGCCAATATAACCACCTACCTGTGTTTCTACCTGAAATCTGTCAGGGGGGTCTTCATAGTGTGGGAGCCATTCTGCTGGTGTATTGGTGCCATTCTTCACAGATGTGGTTGTGAATGGCTGACTATCTATTTCAAGCTAGCCATGTTTTCAAATGCTAGCTAATTCCTCCCTTGAAGACAATAAATGTGTTAAACTTATCTATATTTTCAGGCTTCAAGCCAGAGCCATACCTATGAGATTGCGGAGAACACTCTATAATAACAATTTGAAGGTAAAATGACAATGGGTGCCACCATACCATATGAGTATTGCTCACAATCTGTCAGGCCAACCTCTTCATCATGAATAGCATTGACACACTGCCATGACTCCCCACTCAGATCCTGACAGGAGGTGTAGAAGAACATATAATAATTTGCCCAAAGTTCTGGGCAAACCATTGTATGAACATCTGTGTCATGAGTTTGTATCACATCCTCAGAAGCAACAGGAAACTCAATTGTGATGTTGGCAAGCACCTAAGCGACAGGTCTCACTGGAACCTGAGCCTGTGGTTTTGAGAGCTTCACTTCTATAAGCACTAGGTCAAATTAGTTAGAAAACCATCACATCTATGTCTTAGTGTCGCTGCATCTCACGAAACGTTGCAGCAGCTGATGCAGATAGTCTTGTCAGATAGCGGAATACCTGTGCAAAAAAGACCGAACAAGTCATCCACTAACAATACCACAGACATGTGCTGCTTCACCACAAAGCTCAAGGAGACCTAATAATACACAAGCTGCAGAGTAGCACCCAAGATACTACCACAAGTCTGCATAAGCAAGCCAAGAATGTTTCATGGAACAATCAGATGCAAGGATGTCTGTGTATTATTAGCAGAAGGTCAAACAGATACTGCATCTTTGCAATAAATTACAATTTTGATGAGATTAGTTTTTCTTTGCATGTGATAAGACAACACCATCAAAAGCAGACAGGTGGTTCAGGAGTCGCACCCATAGCTTGAAGCACGCATCTATTGTCACAGGCACAATTGCCACAAATATGTATATGGATGCCTGGTCTGCCTGAAGCCCATAATGATCTAGCACCATCTCAATTACTGTTTCCCAGCCTAACTCGGAGTGATACCTGCAGCAGAAAAATCCACATTCCATTCAGTTTCTATCATGTTTCTTGATGTCTTATTCACCACTTCAGTAACCTTCACCAGCCAACAAATCATGTATTTTGAACTGACAAAACTGGGAAATCATTGTGGACATCTACCATCACAAAATGTTGAAAAGAAGAGGTCATTCCAAGAATAAAAGGTTCAATTGACTACCCAAGAAAAATGTCACTCAAAAGAATAATGATGAATGCCTTGCCAGTATCTGAAACATTAGTGACTAATCGATCACCTGTCATCCTCATTATAGCAACCTGGATTCAAAATACAATCACAGGATAAAACATCAAGTGGCCAGCCAACAGAAGAACATGAAATAGCACCAACCAGCCAAGTCTTCAGAAATACCAAGTACATGTAGCAGCCTAGGCAAATACTGAGCATATGTAGCACAAATGGAACAAAGCAGTCTCTGCATTACAATCATAAAGTGGGTGAATGTATATACCTAAGTTATAAACACTCCAACATATGTTTTGTGCCACTGTGAAAACCTCTCACATTAACCTACTACATGCAATGTGTAGAATGTTACTTGCACAGACTACATGAGCTGCACCTGCTTTGGATTAAGCACCAGCAGAAGTAACACTGTGAAACCAGCCACCAAGTCTGACCAGATATTTGCAAAAGCTTGCCTATTCTCTAATCTCAACTCCTCACGCAAATGCAACCTGCACACCACACAATATAAGCCCTTAAGGCTGAAGTGTAGATGAATACCATGAATTTTTTTCTGTGGCACATAAGAAGTTACATTAAGTTGGTTTCAGATCTCCAAGCAGCTAAGACAATCCGCACACTGCAAAAGCAACTGAGAAATTTCCACTAAGGTAGCTTACGCTTCATGTCGTATATGCTCTGCAAGCTCTTGATCAGAAAGAGGAGGGGCTTGACCAATCTGTGCCTGAAACCGCACTCTTTGGCGCTCCAATTTCAGGTGCTCTATCATCTGCAGTTTCTGCGACTCCCTCACATCCAGCACCTTTGCTGCAAGTGGTACAACCTCCACATACCTGGACGAAAACTCCAACTTATATCACAATTTTTCTTAGAGAGTACATATTCTGGCACAAATGAGCTGTGGTAGAAAGGCTGATGATGGTCCTAAGCATATAACCTGCTTGGAGTGTCTTAATTAGGAGTTGCTTCAAGTACCAGCTACATATCTCCTTGAGAGATGAGCCCTGTCATCAACTTAACATGGGAAAAGGGGCTGATAGAAAAATTTGAATAAGCAGTTGCCAATATCCAAGATAACTCCTACAAGCACAGTAAGCACAGATTTCTGGTGACATCTAGCCAGTCCACTAGGACAAGTACATGACTAATTTTCTTGGCTAAGACTTGCAGACACTAAATCAAGTAGAATGTGAGGGAAGGAGAAGTAAAACAGAACAGAGGTCAAATCTTCATGAGCTACTTCAGAATTGGGATTGATCGTGCTAAAATGAACCTACCTATTGCATAAACCTAATTATCCCAAGAATCAGCAGAAGGTTGCACATAACAGAACAATTTGGAGACTTGGGATTCTTGCAAACTAGGTCTCTACAATCACATATGAACCCTCATTTACAATTAAGACCCAGAAAGTTCTGCACTTTTAGTGGTGTCTCAAGACCTTCCAGTTTGAGCAAAGATGCAGTGACAACAAATCATTAATACAGATCCAGACTCAGGTTAGTTGCCATGTGGCATGCTTCTTGTTCAAATCAATCTCAGATACTAAGTCACAATGTTTCTATTGTGGTGACATACATGATTGAGAGCCAAAATGTTACTAGAAAAAGTGGCTTACCTTGCTAGAAATGGAACCATCACAAAGTCGTGGACAACAAAATCCACCAACCAAGGTACCAAAATCAGGCATGCCACAAATTTAGCCTGCATGCAGGAAGAGCAGGAGTCTCAAAGAACCACCCCTGTTGCAATCATCATAAGTAGGACAACATGGCTGACCCTCACAGTCATAAGCAAACAACGTGGTCACTTCCAGCCGTGAAGTAGACTTTGGTTATCATCCACAGTCACTAATTGAGTTAGAAGGTAAATCAAGTTCAATTTTTTCAAATTTGGAGCTCATAACCACCACCATAAGCACAGAAGCTCCAACTTTTGTATCACAACCTAGGGCTTTAAATCCTCCACAAGGTTGAAAGATCATTTCAGCATAGTCTACTGCAAACTTTTAAACACTAGATAGGTATCATATCTGGCATACTCTCAAAGAAATCAACCAAGCTACTGGAATCTCAATGCAGAGATTCACTGGAAAAGAAACAACCATATGATATGAACCCATCTAATGGCCAAACCTTATGCTCGCCCAATGCAAGTGAATTATGTTCGTGAAAGAAATTATCGACATTAGTTGCATAACAGATTGGAAAAGTGAAAAGGTTTAACCAGCACACTCAATAATAGACTTAGCAAGTTTGAAGTCGCTGGTCAATAGACCTCATCACAATCTTAGGGTTTCAGCACTTTATAAATACAAAGCTTCAAAATCCAGATTTCACTGTTCAAATTACACACTCCTAACCCCAAAAAAAGAAAGGAAACATAAAAGCAACTCAGAGAAACAGCTTGTTCTTACTAACATGCTTCTCTCTGTTCCAGCACAAAGAAAAGAAGAGAGAGATGCATAACATACTGTTGACTGAGATGTGTAGCGGAAAACTCTTTGCTCAAAAAGAAGGTCCTCTTCAACCTCCTCTTCCCTCTCAAAGAAGCGGAATAGTATCTCCTTGATGTTCCTTCTCATTCCACGTTCTGGTTTTGTTGGAGGATCCCGTGGTAATCCCCCTCTCTCCCAGTCAGGCTGAGGTTGAAACCAACCTCCATCTTTTGCTCCAACCGAACCAGTGTAGTCATCACCCCACGTATCATCTAACCAATCCTCCCAACCTCTACTACTGTCTGAAGTCTCACCAGTTTCCTCAAATTTTCGAAAATCCTTCTTAGTGGAGGCATCTCTATTCCTCTTCCGAACTGTGAACTTCTTACCATCATCAGCAGGCATGATCCTTTTATTAACATCATCTATGTCTCCTACATCTTCTAATTCAAACTTATCATCTTCAGGTTTGTCAAAACTCTTGAATGCTCCATTAGTATTACTGTCCTGTTCAGTTTCTTCCTCAACCCTAGAATCCTCCTCATCTATTCTGTCCTCAATCGGCTGAAACAGAAGTTCCTTAAACCAGCCCCTTTTTGGCTTGGATTCAAATGCATTAACTAAGAAACCCTTGCATGATGACCTACACTTCTTCACTACTGTCACAGATCCATGTCTCCGGAGAGCTGCAGCACGTGCTGGCATCCTCCGAAGTCGCCACCGAGCACCGGGGTGCACCTTTTGAGAACCAAATCTCAATCTCCGCGCTTCAGCAAGATCGCGATTCCATTGTTGCTCTTCAACACAAATTTTGTCTGTATTATTGCTTGCGCGTAAGCAGCAGCTAAAGGAGGAACCTAATTTAGCTCCAATGATGCTAAAACCGCTACTACAGCCACACAAACCTGATGCATCCTTGTGTACTTCCTGTGGAGAGCAACTCCTAGCATTTGCCAAGCTTCTTTTTCCAAGACGCTGAAATCTAGGTCGTCCCGAAGACAATTCCGACCGAATATCACCAATTGTGGCAACAAACGACCTCCGTTGCTGCTGATATCGCCACCAAGTTGCACAACTAATAAATAAATCCATCTCGCAGCAACAAAAGGACGATGCAACCAAAAAAAAAAAAAAGGCACGCAAAAGAAGCAGGAGAAAGACTGAATCAAAGACAAGAAGGAAAAAGGGGGAAGGAAACAGACTGGAGGGACGATACCGGGAGG
>Ga0116227_10004248_pt1 | contig 31174 bp, 32 predicted proteins | sample S1TSphgellanicum_FD_89693 | JGI IMG/M metagenome (GOLD analysis project Ga0116227, IMG submission 89693) | Host-associated microbial communities from peat moss isolated from Minnesota, USA - S1T2_Fb - Sphagnum magellanicum MG | ecosystem: Host-associated > Plants > Peat moss > Unclassified... | reverse complement strand
TTCTTTTATTTGTTTGGTTTAAAAAAAAAAAACCCTTTATTATGTTTTTGGAAATTTTTATTTTTTTTTTTTTTTTTTTTTTTTCTCTTTATATTTTTTAAATTTTTTTTTTTTTTTTTTTTTCCCTTTTTACTAATTTTTTTTTTTTTCTCTTTCTGGAGATATTTCACCAGTAGAAAAACACTCTTGGACAGAGCTTTTTAAATATTTTACTGGCGATATCTCGCCAAAATGCGAAATCAAAAAATTGAAAAATTTAGTGATTTTGGAGGTTTTCAGTAGTAGCCAGAAATGAGAGGGAAAAAAAGGATAAAAATCGCCAGAGTCATATATGTGGTTTTGATGGTGCAGCCAAATATATAGAAGGATGATTACAGATTTGTTCGTAATTTCTGGGGTATAGCCATATTTGACTAAATCTTCCTACATAAAATCGCCACTTTAGATACAAACTAAAGAAATTCCTGAAAAAAAAAACACTGCTCTAAGGCGATAATTTGTTTGTTCAATTTTGTGATGTTGCTCAAGTGGCAATCGTTCATTCGTAAGTCTATTTAGCCAAATTTGGCGAAGCTTAAAAAAATATGAAAGTAAAAAATCCGCGTTCTCTTTGTAAGAAATTATGGCGAATTTTCTGGAATTTTTTTTGGTTTTGTGGCAAATTTTCTTATATTAAAAAAGAGGGAATTAGCAACTTTTTTTCAAAATGGCGAAAACTCGCCACAAATTTTTAAATCACTGCTCTGGGGTGGTGGCCGTTGGGGATCTCTGCGTGTTCGTGGCGGCGAACTTCGCTCCCATGTCTGTGTTGCGGGCATTGTCGCTAGCGAGGTCGCGAGGTGGCACGCTCGCTGGCTCGCTGGCTGGCTGCTGCAGAGCTCATCAAGTCCTCATTTTTATGATGTTTACTGTGTTCCTCATCAAGTCCAGGATCGGGTGTTGCAGGAAATTTTCATTGATCACGCCGCAGGGAGACGTGTAAAACAAACACAGAGAGAGAGAGAGAGAGAGAGAGAGAGAGAGAGAAAGCTACAGTTGCAGATGTGTGTAGCAATGTAGAGCTTTCACTGCTGAGCCCCTCTCTTTCATTGCAGAGCTCTTTTCTTTCATTGCTCCTAATTGCATTTGCTCCAGCTTTCAATGCTCCATGACTACCACAAGCTTTGTCATATTATGTGTTGCGTGATAGCTCTGAAATTAGACCGTCTATAAGGACGTTGGTTAAAGAAGCCGAATTGATTCTCTCTAATTTTGCAACCCCCCCCCCCTATTCCTTCGTCCTTGTTGATTGTTTTTGAAGTAGGGTTATTGGGTTGCCGTTATCTTCGCCACTCTGCCTTTTTGTTCCTGACTCTAATTGCATTTTGTGGGGGCGGGTTTTTCTGTTTCAGAGAAACAAACTGTGAGGAGCAAACTGTTTTTTTGTTTTTTTTATAAGTTTTTTCCTGCTTCGGACTGTGTTTTTTTTGGGGGGAATTTAGTGTTGTTGTATGTTGTCGTTGTGGAGCTAGTTGTTGTGTGACATTTGGGATTTGTGAGTTTTAGTTTGGAGTGCTCAAACTCGCGGACGTCGATCGAGAATTAGTCGTTGTTGTAGGTGGGTTTTCTGTTGCTACAATTGCAGCTTTCTGTTTCTCCGAGTGAATTAGAGCTGGAAGAAATGCGAGGAGTCGAGGCAGCTGTGAGTGAGGTAGATGGTTTTTTAGAGCTCCTCGACTAGTACGTTGCAGCTCGCTGGCTGTGTGCAGGTAGGTGATGCTGGTACCAACACCCGCTAAGGAAGAAAGGAAGTTATCTAGCTAGCTAGCTGCTGCGACAGGAGCGAGGCAGCTGGAAGAACATACATGACTAGGTAGAAAGTTTCGATGAGTGTGGAGGAAGGATTTTCTAATGCTACCCATTCAAGAGGACGACGTTGCTATAGCATCCCACAAGTCTGGAGCTCCGGCAGTTCCGGAAAGACTTGTCACTCGCGGCAGTCCAATTGCAGCTCCAAGTCGAGTAGAACAGTGACTGCAAGTTCTTGCAGAGGAGGAGGAGGAGGAGGAGGAGGAGGAGGAGGAGGCTCTAGTGGTGTAGTGGAATACAGAAGCAGCAGCAGCAGCAGCTCCAGTAGTAGCGGTATGGACTCCGTTCCTGTTGAGAGGTCCGGCAGCTTCCAGAAGACGAGAGACGCACATACGCGGGAATCGACAACCGAAGGCTTTGCAGATCAGTACGTCGACTTCATGAGCGAAGAAGAGCTGGAGCCGAGTGCGACGCAGACGGACAAGTCGACGTTTCTCTGGGTTCCTATCATCGAGAATGACAACAACAACGCGGTGGTGAAGAATCCACCCTCGCGGCCGCCTGCAGGTTCTTCAGCAGCTTCGCAGCTTCAACATTCCAAACCTCCTGCAGCGTTTGGAAAAACCCAGGACTCTTGTCTGTGGCGTGATCCTTACTTGCTAGCGCTAGATGCAGCTGTGGGGAGGTCGTTCACGGATCAGCGGATACCGCCTCTCAAAGCGTTGAAGACTGGGGAGTACTCACAGAGGTACAAGCAGCATGGCATCCCCAGACCGCCACCCAGCTACAGGTATCCCATGCGAAGTGCGTTGCACAAACCGCCTCTCAAGACTCCTCCTCGAGCTCATGGAGCCGCAACGGAAGTCCGCGCCGGTCAGGGGCAGCAAACATCAGCTACTAATGACTACTGCAATGAAGACGAGGAAGAAGGTGCTATCAAAGCATTTGAAGTTCAAGCTGGTTCCAAAGCTGCTGCTGCGGAACGACAACGTGGCTGCAGCAGCCCAATTCCCAACGACTCTCTTGACTCTGAACCCACAATGCCTAACCCCTTCGCGCACGCCGAGCCTCTAAAGCGAAGAAGAGGAGCTCTGGGAAGCAGCTGCTTCACATTCTCTGCTTCCGGGATACGTCGCTCGTTCACCAAGTTCCGAAGCCGTGAAGTTTTCGAGCAGAAGAAGAAGCCCACAACAACAACAAGTCCAACAACAACAGCAGCACCAAGTCCAACGCCTGGAAGCAGCGCTCCGCGCAGCGGCGCTGCGGGTACATACGATTTGTTCAGGACGCGATGGAGTAGAATGAGCTCCGGACGTCGTCCTAGACAATTCACGAAGACTTACCCCAAGAGGCTTGCGGATTACATGATCGACGAGGAGAAGGGACATGGCGGCGCCCGTGAGCAGGAGCAGCTGGACTTCTCCTCCGACTTGGAAGCTCCTGCTGCTGTCGACCCTGAGTGTGGAGCTTTGCAGCAGCAGCAGCAGCTGCCGGCCTTGAGTGTCACTCGCTACTTCGAAGCTCTGGAAGGACCCGAACTCCAAATCCCCAAAGTAAGAACCTCTGGAATCTCTCCCCCCCCCTGCTCTCTCTCTCTCTCTCTCTCTCTCTCTCTCTCTCTCTCTCTCTCTCTCTCTCAGTGCTCGCTTGCCAGAGCTTTGCATGCATCTCTCATGCACAAGCACTTACTCAGGGTCTCTTTCCATTAGGCTGCTGTGATCACAGTTACACACAGTGTGATCACAGCAGACTAATGGAAAAATTTCCTCACTCATCACTCTGTTGGTTTGTTGCAGGAGTGTGAGAATCTGCTGCTACCACCAGATGAGAGATGGCCATTCCTGCTGCGGTTTCCTGTTGGGTGCTTTGGAATCTCTCTTGCGCTTGCAAGTCAAGCACTTCTGTGGAGGACTCTTGCAACATCTCAAGACTTGGGGTTTCTCCGGATTCCGAGCTGCATCAACCTCTACCTCTGGTGCTTGTGTGCCTTGTCTCTGGTGCTCATCTCCTTCATCTACATGCTGAAGTGGGTGTTCTTCTCTGAAGCAGTGAGAAGAGAATTCCTTCACCCATTGCGAGTGAATTTCTTCTTCACCCCATGGATTGTTGCAATGTTGCTTGTGCTCGGAGTTCCTTCAATCATCACCAAGTCCTCCATGATGATACTGCACCACCCAGCAGTGTGGTGTGTGCTCATGGCTCCCATGCTTTTACTGGAGCTCAAGCTCTATGGTGAATGGATTGCCGGAAGCGGTGACCGCAGATATCTTCTCTCCCAGTTTGCCAATCCTTCCACACATCTGTCTGTTGTTGGCAACTTTGTTGGCTCGATTCTTGCAACCACAGTTGGATGGAAAGAACCTGCACTTTTCTTCTGGGCTGTTGGTCTTGCACAATCTCTCGTGCTTTTTGCTGCAATTCATCAATGCTCAATGCTACCATCAGCATCCAAGTCTAACATTGAGGAGAGAAGAAGAACATCATTGCAATCCAAAGAAGAACAACATCATCAACTGCACCCAGTTTTCTTCCTCTGCATTCTTGCTCCAAGTGCTGCCAGTATTGCTTGGATGCAAATTGTTGGTGATTTCGATTATGTTTCCAGACTTTTTTTCTTTGTGGCTCTTTTCCTTTATTCAGCACTCGTCCTCCGCATCAAATTCTCCAGACATGATTTCAAGTAAGAGAACAAATTCTCCCTGATCTCCCAGTCTCCCCCCATGCACCCACCCACCCATCCTTGATTGTTCCTTGATTCCTGGATAGAGTTCCCCCCTTGATTCTTGGATTCCCGATGCTTGGAAAGTCACAGCATTTGCAACAGACAGCCATTGATTGTGTCCATCTGTTGAACAATGTGCTTGATCAAAAGCTTGCTGATGTGCATTGTGGATTTTGTTTTCTTTCTTTGCCATCCAGTTTTTCGATTACGTGGTGGGCATACACATTTCCAATGACAATGGCTTCCATAGCTGCAATCCTCTACTGCCATGAGGAGGCACCAAGTTGGATAGCAAGGGGTCTGGCTATAGGACTTTCCTTTGTTTCATCAGCTGCGGTTTTCATTCTCTGCTGTTTGACTCTCCTTCAAGCATTTGTCTGGCGGTCTCTCTTCACAAATGATCTTGTGATTGCTATCACCGCGCAAAGACCTAACTTCTGCAAACGCAAGGGATCACCCACAAATGAAGACAGCAACATGAACAGTTGTGGTGTTGGTCTTTACTCTATGCATCACTTGGGTTAGCTGTTATTCAAAACAATTCTTGTTGATGCATACCACTGGTTTTTTATCAGTTAAAACAGAGGGCAGTGAGTGAATGAGCACTATCAACTGTTGCTCTCTGGAGTTACAGATCAGTCCCCCCCCTGAAGCTAGAGCTTGGATATGGTGCGTGAGTGACTTTATGAGCTATTTGGAGTCGCGGATCAGTGAGTCCCCTTGAAGCTCAATCTCAGATATGGTGTATTACTTTACGAGCTATCTGGAGTTGTGGATCAGTGACGCCCCCTGAAGCTCGGTCTCAGATGTGGTGTGTGTGTGACTTTGTGAGCTCTATCTGGACTTGCAGTCTCTCTGAACTCGTGGATCTCGGATATATGGTGTGTGACTTTGTGAGCTTGGAGAATCTCCCAAAGAAGATTTGAAGAAAATTGTGAAAGTGAAGTACAACAATATAGACTACTACTGATGATCCTAAATTTTGTCAACTAGTTCTTTGTCAAAAGCCAAATGTAGACTTTGGGCTGTAAAATATCCTTGGTAGATTGAGACATGATGTTCTTCAAACTAGACAGACACATGAGAAAAACAAACAGTGGTAAAACCAGTTGTGTATTTTCAGGCATTTCACAGTCTGCTTGTACTCTTCTTCGCCACCTCTGATGACACAAACCTGCACACTGCTTTGGCTACATACAAACCATGGCTGATGAGAAAAAGGAAGGGAATGATTCCCAAACTTGAATCATAGACTCGATCGTCAGAGTACTGATAATGTATATACACTTTTTTTGGCTCAGATTTCTTAAGGCTCTTTAATCAGTCACAGAACTCTCTCTATGTCAGATTTTGCCTAGTATCTCTTGAATGTGTACATGCCTTTGATGATGATGTTTTCTCCTTCCTGGATGCCAACTTACTGACCGACCCATATCCTAGAAAAATTCCAATTGCTTGATTTTGTTGATCTCTTTTATATTTCATGCAGCTGTCTGGAAAACACCAAAAATCTTCCCAGTAGGTTGTGATATTTGTTGTATTCTGCATTGTGAGAAAGTTTGGGAAAGAACACAATTGATCACATAATACCTTTGCCTCTTAGCAAGCAGATGACATGGTTAAAATTTTTGCTACTGTTGCAATTGGATTTCAGTTGCTTACAGGAGCACTAAACTCTGCCACTGTTCAAGTCTTGCAACGGTTGCAGTGATTAAGGTGCATACACACAACATGATTTTGTAACATTGTGTTTTTCAGGATGATTTGACCCCTAAAAGCCCAGCCCGTTCTATACCGTTTACATCCTACTCAGAATGTCGGTTAGAAATCTGGCCATATCTACTGATTCATTCATGAGTGGGATTACAAATTCAGTGACTGGATGGTAAGTTTAGACATCAAAAAGTGTTTAGACATCAGAAAGAAATTGGTATAGATTTTGGCCAAAATCGACCAGACAATAATGAGATGGCAAAGCTAGATTGGTTTAATTGAGTTCATGTGAGACTTGGCCACTGTGGCTCAAAGGTGGATCTCAAGTTTCTTGGTCAACTGGCTATCTAGATGTTGAAGATTTGCATGGTGTATCCAACAGATGATCATCAAGGACAATCTGATCGGTCTTCTATTAGCCAGTTAGCTAGAGCATGCAACAAGAATTCAAGTTATGGTTCCTGCCTTGACAGTGTCAGAGAGACGCTCTCTTTTCTACAGAGTGATATACTTGTTAGGTCAACATTGCTTAGTTTTTGCTGATTGTTTTTTTTGTGTCTCACTTGCATGCAATAAAACTTGTTTTGTACTATTCAAGATTCATGTATGTATATGTCTACTTTTCACAGGTTATGAGCTCACATAACGAGTCAAGAAATCTGTTGAGAAAAATGTAAACTTTTACATTCAAATTTAGAGAATAGTAGCTTATTTGTTCTTGAGAAATTCTTCAAATGAATGTTAAGGTTTTTCATGTAAGGTAGCTTCAGTTTGAAATTTTCTTCATTTTTTATTTTCTTGATTCTCAAAGAAGTGGTGATTCGGGCTTGTTTTTATATTCCATCAACAATGGTACAATTTTCTTGTTGCTGAAAAATGGATAACTTAGCATGAGTATCAAGGATGAAGTGAAGGAGATTGCAAGAGAGAAAAATTCAATGGAGAGAATTCCCATATGTAGAAATTTCACAGGCGATTCATCTTCCAAGCCAAGGAGTTATGGTCAATTGTGGAAGGGATAGAGACACTCATCATAGCAACAAAATAGGTTGTGTGGCATAAACGTGATAAACAAGCTACAATACGCATATTGCAATTCAATGATAGAGTGTCTATGAAGCAACTCATCAATCAGTTGTGTTACAACCACTATGATATGTGGGGAGTTCTGAATATCAAAGATAATCAAAGAGCAAAAGAAAACATTGCGCACTTGCAAGAAAATGATAATATTTCCATGTACATTAGTACTAATTCTGCTCTAGGGAAGAAAGTGAATGATCTAAGAGAAAGCATTAATGATAGACAATTGCTTACCAAAATCAAGGTTAGATTACCACCGAACTATGAACCCTTTGTTACTAGCTTAGAACAATGTACCTATTGCAAAGTAGACAATGAAATCCTTTCGATATTTTAGACCATATTCAAAGAAAGATGGAGACAAATTAATTATGGTTAGAACTAAATATGGCCAACTCTAGAGAATGCAATTGAAGGTGGAAGGGCCTAAATGTCAAGTTAATGTAGTCACTCTTGAAAACAACAAGAACATTCTCAAACGGTGGCACCATCGATTTGGCCATGTCCACTTTGACATGATAAAAAAAAATGCAAAGAAATGTATGGTTGCTAGATTAAATATTTCAAACCAAAACTTTGACAATCCTTTTTGAATTGGAAGTGCACATGATAATAACCATAGGCAATCCTTTCTTATCAACCAAGAGCTACAAAAAGTTGAAAAGCTAAGGAAATTTTATCACACAAACATTGTGATCCTATGAACATTGCTTTAGTAAGGAGAGCCTTTTTTTTTAAAATTTGAGGATGAATATAATGGATATAGATCTATCTATTGCATTTAGAAAAATCTCAAGATGTTTCTTGTCTTAAGAAAATGATTTATGAGTTACTAAAGGAAACAAGAAACAAACTTGTTAAACTCAAAAACCATAGGGGAGGGGAATATGTCGGCAATGCCTTCACTCTCCATATATTCGTTGTATATTCCTATCTATTTGATTTCTGCCTTGATTTTTTTGAATGTGTGAGTGTAAGTTCAACTTTCCATTAAATACTATAGTTCTTTTTGTTTTTTGGATTACCTTCCTATTAGTTGTACTTAGAATGGCTTTCTATAGCTTTTGGGGTATGATAGTAGTTAAAATAAAAGGTAGTTGCTAGAAAGTAGTGCACATAATGATGAAGATAACATGAAGGAATTATTGTTTTACAATTTAGAATTATTTTTCTTAAGATTGGAAGGTATTACCTCCTAGTCACTTAAAAACTATCTAGGAACTTTTTTCTTGTAAGTTCTATGTTTGACTACTTTCAAGCAACTTCTCTTTTCCATCTTTTGATATTTTGTGTTTTTTTCTTTTGTGTGTTTTACCCAGCTACCTTCCTTGGTAGGTGGGTTCATGGTTGTTTAACTACACCATACACTCCAAAACAAAATGAAATTGTAAAAAGAGAAAATAGAACATTTGTTGAAAGTGTTGGATGCATGATACATGGTCATAATATTCCTATGAATTTTTGGGGGAAGTTGTTTAGAGTGCAATTTAAGTGTTAAATTGCACTTGTTCACAAACCCTAGAGAGAATGATTCCATTGCAAGCTTGATGCAAACATAAGCCTTATGTGGCAAACAAAACCTAAAGGTCTTTGGAAGTGATGCCAAAAGAACTTAAAAGAAAATTGGAGTCCGAGAGTAGTGAATGTGCATTTGTATGATATAATGCTAAAAGTAAAGCCTTCAAGCTTTGGGACAAAGTGAACAATAAAATTGTGATTAGCAAGGATGTTATTTTTCATGAAGATGTTTAAGTCCATGTAGAAGTTATAGTACCCAACCACAAACAAATTCGTGTTATACATCTCATGAAAAATCTTCAATTGCACATTGAGACAACAAAAACATTACAAGGACCTACATCATTCAACCAACATGAGTACATGGTCATGCAACATTTGACATTATCCTTGAAGAAGATGCTAACAAGTTAGATGTTGATCTTGGGATCAACAATTCCATTCATGAAAATGCAAGAACACATTTTGAAGGTTTTAATGTGTTTTATCAATAAGCTAAGGACAATCACCCTGAAGATGCAATCGGATAGTCACATGGACCATTAAGTCAATATGGTGATTATTTAGCTCTATCATAGACACACACTTTTTCTTGTGCAATGAAACAAAATATTGAAGATACAATGTCATGAATGTTTTTGGGAATCTAAAGTTCACAAAAATTTGAACACAAATATCTACTAAACCTACATTGTTACACCTTTCAAACATTTTAAATCTAAAGTGACTCATATTTCAATATTTTAAAACAAAGCAATGACATATTGCCCTTGTGCTTGAGGTTTTACATACTTGGCTTGACAGTTGATGCATTCATAATAAGTGTTTCATGTTTTTTGGGTCACTTATCTTTTTTTTATAGATAACCTTCAAATATTTTAGACAAATATTAATATATTATATAGGTATATTGACTTTGGTTCATTGTTCATTCCAACTTCTTATCAACATGACACCTAAATAAATTTATTTATTTCTTTCACACATAAATCATTTTCAAATATCCTTATTTGCACAATTGTTCTGTTGTGTTACTAGATTGGCACCTAACAACACTATTGAAACTAACAAATTTACACGCATAACAACATGCACACATTAAAACTCATGAACTTTGACATAATTTGTGCTTCACACATGTGCTTTACAATTTCATACCACCAAAAACTTGACACTCCTTGAACATAATGCCCTCATGTACAATGTCTTTTGAGACCAAATACAATTGAGTTTGGTTCCAACAAATAATCATAGAAAATTAATATTTTGTAATAAATACTTGATAGTTTTGACATACTTGTTGTCAATTACTTGATATCTATTATGCTTGGCACACAATGCACATAATGCACATATGAATTTATTAGTTAAATAACCGTTTTGCACATTCAACTTTTCTCATAGTTCAAGTCTCCAATGCCAAATACCAATAATCCATACACAATGTACTTAATGTTGTCCCATGCCATTTCCCAAATATTGGACTTCAATAAACTCCCTTATTCCTTAGTTTGATTTGTTTTCTTTTTTGGTGAAGTAGATGATTTGACAAAATTTAAGTCGTACAACTTTTGTAAACTTGCACAACTTTGCTAGTGTAATGATATGCGTTGGTCATTATATAAATTTCAAGTTAAAAATTTGAATTGGAGTTTTAGGAAGGGTCTTTTGCTTATGTATTCCACTTTTTTGATAGTCAACTAGGTCAATTGGCAAAAGTAGTTGTTATGGAATAGTATATGGAATAGTATCTTTGTTTGGAAGCCTCAAACGATCAAGTAGGAAGACATTGATAGAGAACATGAGAGACATTTTGCACTAAGATAGAAATAACTTACTAGGAAATGTAACCTTGATACATAAGACCTTGCCCAACTCAACACGTGCCTCTTACAACCCAAGAAAATTATTGCAAATAAACAATGAGCCACTTGGAAAAATGAAAGACAAAAAAAATTGGGGCAATCCATGTAGGACTAAGAAAATTTATTAGAGCTTGTTAGTAACCTTGTTCCTTTTGTATTCAAGGCAAGCTTGCATCCAACTTATACAAGGCAAGCAATTCACAACAAAGAGCATTCATCATGTGAAAATGATAGTAATAAAAAGGTATATAGTGAGTGATCCACATGAGAAACTATGTTAGATCCATGTGAGTTATGAAATTAAATATTAATCATTGAATGAAGCTGTGCTTGAGCTTTGTTGTTGCCCATAACAACCATTTTATTGTCAAATCATGTTGAAATGAATAATGATGTCAAGTTGAAGAGGGAAAGTTCTTTTCACATCTCAATGCAATTAGTAGTGTGAGATTATCTCTAAGGTCTTCATAATCTCAACTCAAGAAATGATGTTCTTATTCCATGGACATAACTAAAAAGAGATTTAGGTATTTAGCTCAGACACTTTTTTTCACAACAATATTGAAACCTTCTTTACATGGCTAGCAACACCCAATGTGTGAATAGATTTTCATGTGCTGACAAATTGGGCACTGACCACCGGGTGTTTTTAACTCCGATAATGACAATTAATATTTAGGGTTGTCCACCGTCAGACATTTAATCCAGAGTTACTTGTGTGACAAAATGCAACATGCAGCCAAGTAGTGTAGCCATTAAAATGCATAAAACACCATTCATCATCAACACCCACCGTTTTGGCAAATACGAAGCAACTTGAAACCTCACTAATGACCTTACATAATGGATTAAAGTAGAACTTGTGAAACTAGCCTTGGAAAATTGCTTGAACTGCAATGAAATTGTAGCTACCCATAAATAATTCTCTTCTAAGTTAATTTGACTTTCAAGGTGTATACAAGTTCCCACAATGGAAATAATTTAATGCAACCACAATAAGCTCTGCACAAGCAAGAACTTTTTGTGTGTTTATGCACCAAGCTCCCCATTAGGGCTTATAACAAGTAGTTCATATTTTGACATCCATCTTCACTTAATTAAACTGCTAGATTTGAGACACATTGTCCTTAAAGGAACTATGAGCCTTCTACTTCTTCCTTCATATTGGTAGAGGCAAGGATTGAAGCACCAAAGAGTAATTTGAAGTGGAATTTCAGTGGATGTTATGAATGAGCCATGATGGCAAACCAAGATGGCAACAAATCACTCTACCTAATTGTTGTCTAGAACCTGTGTAGACTTGAAAGATCTAATTACACTGAACCACATTCTCATACAACAATAAAGGACCAAAGGAAGAAATAGAACCCATAAACCTTGGTCTAAGCTGCCGAGTAGCTAGTTGTGGGCCACATTAATCTTGCTCCAAGTGCAGTACATTATGCACCTTAAACCCTACCACCCATACTCATTAGTACTTCAAGCTTACATGGTACAATTATCAACCAAGGCCAAGAAGGATGATGCCATGCCACCCATAAGCCAAACATGCAAATGGATATTTATATGAGTTGGTTGCAGCAACCATCAACCAACCTTCACAACCTAGTACCACCAATGAATGAGGCAATCTTAAAATTTGGCTACAAATCTCCTTTGGGTGTTGGTGCAAGTTTGTTGAGCATCCCTCCCATGTGCATGGAACAAAGCTAGTGATCAAAGGAAAGAATCTAAAGGAGGAAGGGGTGGCTCCATTCGGGGTGTTGGTCATGGCCCAAGTTGTGAACCCATTGATGATGCTGATCAGGCCTTAGGCAATCTCACCTCAGATCAGTGACTTGGACATGGCAAAAGGGTTGTTGCCAGATGCTGTAGGACACTTGTGCCAGACATTCATGGCAGCATGTTGTCAACATGAAACCCGAATAGATGATGTCCAGCATTGCCTGCATTATGGTGACTCTATCATATGAATCCTGTTCTACGAGCTCTATCAACAACAGATTTCCTAGAACTCCCCACTGCCAATCCCACAAAACATGAACCTGCTGGTCTTGCTTAAAAATGGTCTCAAAATCACATTTGGCCAAATAAGTAGAAATATACAACCAAAGATATAAGGCCTTATCCTTGAGAATAGAGCTGAGAACTCATTTGTTATACAAATTCCTACACTGGCTAAAAGGGTAAACTAAACAACAACTGTCATGGCCACCCAGAGAGGGAAAAGAACATTTTCTTCCAAAACTTTGAGCTCCCACCGAGTCAGAATAGTTTACAAACTATTTGACTCAGATATATAGTACCTATTTATGAACCACCCGACATATTAGGATTTTTCAAATTCCACTATTAAGCAATCATGCCCAAATGAGTCCATGGGTGGGTGAGTAAAAACCTAAAACCTAGGTCATAAAATTAATTACCTTGTTCAGCAGAGCTTTCTAATTCCAAGATTTTGTGTGAGTTCACATTTTGTGGTGGTGGAGGTGAGAACACCGTTTCGTCAGCTGGGATTAATTCAATGGGCACCACTAGCTCACTGTCTTGAATAGGTACCATGGAAGAAATGGGAAGGGGTTGAATGGAGGAAGAAGAAGGGACAGCACCCGGCATTGTCATCATGTCTATGCCATCTCCTCCATTTGGAACAAGCCTTGGTGGTGAGTTTCCTGGTGTGTGTACCCTTCTCTTTGTATAGAACTTGTCATCTTTAATGTCATATGCCTCTGCAGTGCGCACCTCCTGGCAAAGAGAGCAGAAGCTACAGAATAACCATTGTGTGCAATCAGTCATCCCAGGTTGCCCACAACACCATTTCTTTGGAGGTAGATTGTATCTTTCTCTCATCCGGATGCGCCAAAAGCCTCCATACAGTAAGCCAAACACACACAAAACAATCCCTGTTGCTCCCAAACTATGGCGCACATACCTGCGTAACGATTTACCACCCACCAACCCACAGCAGGTACATTAGAAGACATGAAGAAAGCCTTGCTGAATTCCCACACAATGCAATTCCAGTGCCCGATTTCATATGAGTGGGCAGAAAAAAATTGCTGGGAGCATAGCATACCCATTATTGACATTGATTGCTGCCAGATCAAATACGAGAAAGGGTGCGGCACAAAGGAGAAGAAAGGTGACAACGTGCACATAGCGATTGCCAAACCCCATTCGATCCAGATTCCATCCAAGTACACATGGAAGACAAGCAGCTGAGAATAGAGTTATTGTGGGTTCCTCATAGCAGTCAAACAAGCCACCTTCCCATTCTGGATGCTCCACAAACCTTCCCTCTTTGGATGCAAATGACAGCCTTTTCTCCAGCAGCTTATAGTTATGACGCAAGTGGAATATAGAGGGTTGGACCTTGGATTCACCTCTCTCAATTTTATCTGCTTCAATCTCATCATCCTCCAAATTGACTTTTTGTTGTACCTCATCATTCTCAATGTGTTCCTCAAAATCCTTTCCCAGAGGACTCACTGAATTGTAGATGCCAGCAGCAGCTGCAGCTCCAAAAGATGTAGCAAGGGTGATGCCAACACCAAATGCAGGTCGATTTGCTCTTCTGTATCCCCAATTCAGGCCACAGAGTGCATACTGTGCGAAGCAATTCAACTGCAGCAGAAGCACAACCACAAGCATGTGGACCCATTCATTCGGCTTTCGCAATCCACCTTTGCAATACACCTGTCGCAGCTTGATGATATCTTTTGGCTGCCATCTTATCAACCATACCGTGTGCAGGATTCTTGTGGGATGCACATAAAGCACCATGAGAGTGAAGAGTGCATTCAATATCTGGTTTGAAACTTCAAACCAAGTATCTCTATTGCTCTTCTTTGGAATCACGGCATTCAACATCCCCACCATGACCATGAACAGGATAGCTCCTGCCACGGCAACTGCGATCACCCATACGAGGAGTGCTAGATTCTTGGGATTTCGAAGCCATACCTTGGTGTGCTCCTTCAGTTCCTCCCATTTCACATCTCCAATCAGAGGCAATGTGATTCCATCTTTCAGAGTCCACTCTTTTGGAGAAGGCGTTTGTCTGGAGATCTCTTCCTTTTCCTCTTTGATCCGTGCAAAAGTTGCTGATGGTGTCAGAAGGGATTTTGCTGGGTTTATGATTGTTTCTCGTATAGGAGATGCCCCCAGTTGAGGGGAGCTGCTCTCACTTGCCATTCCTGCTTCCTTCACTCCTCCTCCTACTCCTCTCAATTTCTTGCGTTTTGGTGTAGTCATCTCTGAGCCAACCTCAGATTCATCCACACTTGCCCTTTGACTTCCTAGCAATTCTCTCAGAGACCACGATGAGGTAAACTCAGCTTGAGGATTCTCACTCTGTGGTTTTGGCACCTCATGCTCATCTGTAGGCCCCATTCTGTTGCTGCCCTTCACAGCTTTGCCATTCCTGCTCCTTTTTGAGTTCTCTTCTGCTTCAAGTTCAAATTCTTCCATGCTTTTCCTTCGACTTGCGAGCAGGTCTCGGAAAGACCATCCCCTAAAAGATTCTGCTCGGGAAACCTCATTTGCCTGATGATTCCCACCTTTCTTATTGTTCCCCCTTTCCATCTTCTGTGACTCAGGAGGTCTACAACACTACCCTCCTATATGGATGATACAAACTGCAACTCAACTTCAGAATTGTTTAAAACTTTGCTCCCACTTTCCCCATAATCCCTCACTGACCCAGATGATCAAATCGGGCTTGGTCTCTTTGACAACATTCTTGCACCCATTTCTCAGCAGCCCACTGCCTGAAGTGCAAGTCCATCAGTCAATTGATGCAAAGTGCCAAGCAGTTCAGAACCATTCTGTATGGGAAATGAACAAGTCTGTCTTCTTCACTGAAAGATCCCAATCTGGTCACAAGGACCTCTATCTTTTAGACTGAAAGATCTCAATTTGGAAATGTCATTTGAGCAAAGTATCAGACCCATCACCTTCATCATGAATGGCCAAGTGAATAGCCACCAACATCCTTAGTCCTTACTCCCTCCTGACTGAATTTGTCAGCTCCCAATGACACAAGTGCAGATGGGTATGTAACAATCTGCTCCAAATTTCAGGCAAAAAATTGTATAAGAGTCACATTGCTAGCTAGCACTGAAGAGACACATTTAATACAAAATCCAATAGTTACTATCCTCATGAATAGCTGAAAAAATTAATCTTGTGAGGATAAATTTGTAGCTTGCTTCTGTAAAAGCAAGAAGCATTTAAGCTGAAGGAAGGCATACAAGAGGCCAACTACGACAAGGGTAGTGGTTGGGACCTCCTACACGGTGATGAAACTCTAGAAGCTATATCTTCAAACTGGTGAAAGAGAAGAATCCGGGACTTTGAAGGAATCCCCAAAATCTTTGCTTAATTCTTGCATCTTCTTTTCTTGCAGGTGAATAAGGGCCATACATACTCTCACATGTAGGTCATGTGTTATACCCTATTTACAGCACACATCTAGATGTAGAATGCTGTATTGCAAAAGCCCAGGATTAACTACAGAGAAGATTTGCACTCTTCAGACACAGCCAATTTCAACTGGAAAATCAAGAGAGAAAATTTAAAATCTTCATCCTCAGACACACCAAAAAACATGCCCAATTTCAGCTGAAAACCCAGAATTCACTAACACTGCTTTTGCCACAAAACCTCTGGAACCTCACACATCCCCTGCTAAAACTCACAACACATCAATAGTCAACCATAGACCAGTGTCCAAAGTGCTACTATAGGATTGTAACCTAAACTTTCAAGCCAGAAATCGGAACCCCACCCATCAAGTTAGTTTGCAAGGATGTGCAGCAAACAAGGGAATTGGTGATTTTGTCAGAAGTCTAAAAAGTCACTTGCAATTATTATCACAAAACGCAAAGATCCATGTCTCTCTTCTCCATCTTATTAGTCTCTCTAACAGCCAAAGAGAATACAGAAACTACTTGAAACACCCCAAAACGCAGCAACAACTCCACTACCAAGCTCCACTCCAGTGCTCTTCAATCACACTAAGCTATTTCAAGTGCACAAAGACAAGACTAGATTCTTCCAAGCCCTAGAAACACAAAGAGAGGGCCAACTCCATCTAGCCAAGAAGGCTACAAATTTAGCATCACAGACTTTGAACAGAACCCAAGTCCCAGGTTCACCCACTCCAGGAAACAAGTGTCTCACAAACCCAAAGAAAAAACTAGAAAAACACACTACAATCAGTTCATAAAAACTTCAAAAACCGAAAAGAAAACACAACTTACCTGGCGCCCTGTTTTTTTAGGGGATCAAAGCTCTCTCAAAGCAGCAACACCAGAGCTTCTCCTTGAGACAGTTCCCCCACCCCACATTGGGTGATTCCTCTTCCAGGGTCACCAAAGCCTAGATCCCCAAAAAGTATGGGATTGTAAAAGAGCAGAGACAAAATAACAAAGAAGATGGTTGATGCTCAGTAGTAAAGTTTTGAAGAGTTTTGAAGAATATTCAATTCTTGCTGAAGAAAAAAGTGATTTTTATTCCTTTTTGGAATCAAGTTTTGTGACTTTTACATCAATTTTGCAACTACATAAAAATGGTAAGGAGAAAAGATTTGGTGGTTTTTTTTCCTTTTTCAGCTTTATTTCTTTGTTTGTTTGTTTATTGGGGGAGTTTTTTTGAGGAGTTTTGGGTACTTTGGGTTTCCAGGGGAAAGGAATATCTTCTTCACCAGACAAAATGTGCTCCCTTGTGTGAAAGCACCAATTTGGTGACCAAGAGAAAAATACTTTAAATTAAGCTCCTCCTGACAAAAGCTGGCAAACCTCATCCATTTTATGAGTTGAATGGTTTAGGCTTTCCTAAAAGAGAGATGCAAGCCTCATCCATTTGAAGGTTTATTGGTAGTAATATGGTTGCTCACCTTGCAACTTCCACTCCTTATGGACCCACCATCCATTCTCACGTCTCATTTGTCAATTGATGTTAATAATTGTGCTACTTAGTTTCCTTCTCTTTTTCCTTGCCTCGTCTTTGTTGGATTCTATTGCTATAAAATTGATCCGATTTACATCATTTGGGACACATCCTCCATGGCCACGGCCAACCTACTATTACGGGTGGTCAGTTGTTAAGAGGGAGATATTTTTACATGTAATTTTGTGTTAACTTGACGTCCTTTAGATTCTCCCTTTTTTTATAAATATCTTTATACATTTTTCAAATTGGTGTTGTGTTTATACAAATAGCTTTGTGAGTTTTAATAATAAAGCCCTAGATTGTGAAACACAATAGTGATTTGCACAATTGCATAATAGGCCTTCAAGAATTGTCGTCAAAACCCTACCATATCAAGATAGGTCCATTTGTATCATCACCCCTTTTTTTTTTCTCAAGCTCGTTTATAGTTTGTACATAGCTAGGGATGATGGGAAAGAAATGGTCAATGGGAAAATTCGAGCTTGTGTGAGCTTTGTCTCCAGCTTCATTACATTGTTATTTTCTCAACCTGAATAGTACTTTGGAAAGAGGCATGCATGATGGGAGTGACTTTCTTTGCCACCAACAAATGTGGGGTTGGGCCCTACTTGGGCCAAGGTTCGTTTAACCCATACAATTTGACAAGGCAAAAACTAGGCTTTGCCATTTCAAGGCATTTTTGACCTAAATCCCACATGCCCAACACATCACTTTGCTTTATGAGGCTCTTTACACATCAAATTGGGTCTATAACACCTTAACATTAGAAGTACATTTGCACCTTATGGACATACATAAGGTGATGTTAAGAACATATAAGTATGTAAGTTTCAAAAGGAATTGATTGTTATGTACATACACTAAACTGTAAAGAAGTAATATGAGCCATTATGTTTATTAATTTGGCCTAATTTAGATTGTAGTTTGAGCTTAAACATGTTGTTTTGAATGGTTCCATTTGTTGATCTCCTTAGGGCTTTTGAAGTTATGTTTTCAAGCCTATTATGTTGAGGGTGCCTATCGTTACTTCTATTAATTAGGTGAGGGGTGCACCCAAAGTGTTTTTTTAAAGTTTTTTTGGGGGGTTTGTTGAAGGAACCACTTTCATTGATTTTTGCATCACCAAAGAAATTTGGAAATATTTGGCACTCCCTAAAAATAGAAGCATAGAGGTGCTTCCCTTTGAGCCACGAGAAAAAAAAGATTGGGCCCTCTTGAGTGCCATTTGAACCTTCTCATTGGCTGCATAAAAATCTTATTTTCCAAACTGATTTTCACTATTCATCTGCACACTTGAGCCAGTTACCGGAAGTAAGGGCACCATAACCAGCGTGCTCTCGCCATTACCTCGCCCATTTTAGTTTTTCCAAAGTAGTGGGCGAGGAGGTAATGCCAAGTGAGGCGGCGAGTAAAGGCCAACCCATTTTGTGGGGTAAGGCTAGGCAAAGGCTAGAGCCAAGTAGGGCCCAAACCAGTGTTTTTTTTTTTTTCAGGCGAAATTTTGCCATTTTTTGACAAAGAAATTGAGAAAATTTTGGATTATTTTTTTTCCAAAGTGTAAATTCGAATAATTTTTCTTTTTTTTTTGGGGGGTTAAATTTAGCCAAATTTTCGATATCAAAAAAATGAAAAAAAAAAAATCACTGGTGAGAAGCAAGGTAATCTTTCATTTTCATTTTGTGATAGCTGCATGCATTAAATGTTCTTTCCTTTAGGGAATTAAAATGGGGTTTTAGGACCTAAATAAAGCCTTGGACGGGTATTTGTCAGTGTCGGGCGGTTCTCCCTTGTTTGAAAACCACCGGTTCCGGTTCTCATAATCATTTAAAAAAGAACCTTTAAGGATCTCACTATAAAAAGAAGAAGAAAAGATTTGGATGACCTTAAATTAAGGGTCTCAGGTTTTTGAAAAAAAAATTCCAACGGTTTCAGTCTTGCCGGTTCTCATATAAATTACAACCCCCGGTTCTCAGAAGCTGGTTTTCAAGATTTAAAAAATTCAGAATATATTTTAATTATTTAATTTATTTTGAAATTATAATTAAATAAATTAAAATTATACCCTTTTGTAGAAGAAAAGAGCCCGAAGCTTCTCCGTGAAGCTCCCGCTGAAGGAGCCCGTTGAGGACGCTAGCGCCACCCAAACTAAAACCTAAACCCAACTAAACACTAGAGTTTTCCTTAAAGTCATCCTGTCTTCACCCTGTCTTTGGGCCTCTTTTCAACCCATTATCCCCTCTTTGGAGTGAGGTCTGCAAAGTAAGGAAGTTTTATTAAATCCGGGTATGAAATGCTGAAACTCAACATTTAATGTACAAGGTTCGAGGTAATTATAGTAGTTGTACATGTAGGAGCAGTGAAAATCTATGTAGCAGCAATGGAGGCGCTCAGGAAAAAAGGAAAGACAGAGTCAAAACCGGATGAAAACTCAGTTTGGCACAAAAAGTGGGGGCATTTCTGAGTTTGACCCCCGGTTGAAGGCTATTGTACTTTTGTGGAGGTTTTTTAAAAATCTCACCCGGTTTTGGACCAAACTCAGAGTACTGGTGCCGTGTTTTCATGACTTTACTGGAAAACTCTACTACACCCTGAAAACCGGTGCCCAGAAGTTGTAATACCCTTAAAGGTTATCAGAAAAGTCTCGAATGATACCCTTTGAAGTTTTCAGAATATCCGGTTCTCAGTTGAGAGAGAACCGGATTCCAGGCTCTCAAACGGGTATCATTTTATGTGAAACCCCCCGGTTCTCATTATGAGAACCGGACCGAAACCCTTTAAAGGCTCTCACTGGAAAAGTGAGAACCGCCCAACACTGGATGTTACACCTACTCCTGAACTGAGAAAGTGCATGTCTTATCCCGTGCATAAGTGTATAGGACCACTATTACACCTACTCCTTAAAAGAGAGGAACGGATCTTACACCTATAAAGAAATAGGTGTAAGATCCGTCCTTAAGAGTAGGTGTAAGATCCGTCCCACTCCAGGGAGCTGGAATTGGCCATAGCTGGCCCACTCTTTTAACGTTACAGGCAGGGAATCCGGAAAAGAAAGGCCACATTTATGCCGCCGGTTTTGCCTGGGTCGCAGATTCGGGCCACCACCACCACCACCCAGGCCAAAGTGGACACCGAGCCAGATTCGGCACAAATAATACATCTAAAGGAAACGCCTAAGCGGCCAGCCGACTTTGAACTTATGAAAAAAAATTCTGAATGCCAACCTCACCTCCCTTGCCACCCACCCGCGTTCCGACACCTTGCCAAGCAGGTGTTCTCTTTCAAGAGCTTGCCCATACTCGACTCTTGCATCATCCAAAAGCTACTCTCTCCTTTTGAAGCCAAGAGGGATGTAATTTTAAAAGAGAGCCTTGGGCCACCACTTTGGACACCAGCACCAAATTTCGGGCGACGCAAAGCACCTTAAGAGTGGGTTCTATTGAGGTCCACTGTTGGAATGCTAAAGCACCTTAAGAGTGGGTTCTATTGAGATCCAATGCTACCTAGTCTCGTCCACACGTAGGGCCCAATGTTCAAACCCTAACCCCTAAACCCTAAATCCAACATGCAAGGCCCAATGTTCAAACCCTAACCCCTAAGCCCTAAATCCAACATGCAAGGCCCAATGTTCAAGCTTCAAACCCTAAATCCAACATGCTTGAAACCCTTCCAACACAACATCCTCTCCATGTACACCCAATAGGCACATACAAAAGATTGCATTCCTCATGAAAATTTGCCCAGCATCTGCATCTAGATCATGGTCCCTACTATTAGGATTCTGCATCCTCTTCATATTCTCTTCGTATTGGGTTGCATTCATGCTATATATTAACAACACATACTAGATGCTAATGCTCCACAATATGAGAAAGAGGACTCATGCTGATGTCGGTTTTGTCAGTACATTTGTTAGCTCATGAGATGACAAGAAAAAATCTAAAAACATCATCTGATGCTTATCTTCATCTGCAATGTGGTGCCATCTAATGATTCACATCATCTAATAAGAGCCTTGCATCTGGATCCAAAAACACAGCACCCAGAAACTTGGCACCCCCATATGTTGCAATTGAGCATTGTTGTATAGAGGTTGTGAAGAAAGGCAAAATCACCAAAATAGATTCAATTTTGGATTCAAATGTAGATTGCAAAAGGGTTGGTTTACCTAAAACAGACAAAGAGTCCCAGGTTTCAGTCTCTTGCTAAAGGTCAATCTTTGTAAGCCACACTGATGGAGGCAAAGCTCCAGCTTCTTCAACATGGCTAAACAGGGATGCTACACAGCCCGCTAATGTCCTTTGTCACATCTGACAGAACCTATAGCTGGTAAGAAACAATTTTGATCAGAAACAAAAACAAACTTTGCAGCACCTATACATTAAATTCTTGGACAAGTGACTTGTCTGCATGCTGAAAAATTCTCTGTTTTCAAGACCCCAAATTTACATCTTCAATGAAATAGTGTCATCAGGACCTAATGTCCAACTCTTTGTAACAGGGAACTACAAAAGCCAAAGCTCTCTCTCTCTCTCTCTCCCATTACGACCTGTTGTGACCAAACCCCATTGCCCCACCCAATCCTCCCTCTCCCCCAAACATGCCTCCTTCTTTTGAACCCATTTGCTTGATTAGTGTCTGCAGGCCTCCAAGGCCCCCTATTTGTTTAAGCATTTGTGGTGGAAGAGCTTTACTCATCTGCTGTGCATTCATGTTTCGGGACATAGCACTCATGTCTCCCTTCTTTGGGATTTTAAGCCCCTTCATCTTGCCCCAGATCTTCGCCAACCTCTTATATTCTTCCAGCATCTCATTCACTTCTCGTATGGTGCGACCTGACCCCCTGGCTACTCTATATACGCGGGTCTCTGTCATGAGCTTTGGATTTGAGCTATCTAGCTCTGCAAACCAACAGCAAATGGAATATTAGTAGCAACAAATTGGGCCAGTAGAGGAAGAGAGCTATGCACAACAAAAAATGGACCACAAGCAAGTTTGCTTTGTCCAATGTACTATACTAGACAGACTTGCCCCTACTATAGCTGCCAAGACCAGCACTGTCTATATCACAGAACACAGCAGTACTAGAAAGACAGACCTTCATTTGTCATGGAATCCATCATCGTCATGAATTTCTTGATTTTTGCTTGGCTCTCATTCTCCCGGCCTTTTGGCATCAACTCTTGACTGAAACCAGGAATCATTGACATAACCTGCACAGCCCACCTCCCCCAGTCATGAATTCACAAGCGTCTCCCACTCAATCTACAAAAATGCCCTTAAAACAGTACATTGAGCACACATTTACAGCATATCAATCATTTGCCTTTGTACCTGACTGAGGGGTCCCATATTTTGAATGTTCTGAAATTGCTCATACATGATACGCAGTGTGAAGTTGCCCTCAGTTAGTTTCTGCAAAAGTTCTGGTTGTTGATCCATTGGCACCACTTCATGTATCTTATCCATAAAGCCTGACCAATCCCCCATACCTGGTCACCATTGCACCTCCAACCATCAGAATTTGACACACATCACAAGCACGTGTGAGTATGCACTATGTCTCACAATTGAAAACAAAATATCTCATTGTAGTGCGGGATGTAACACAAAGGAAAAACTTGCCATCAAGGAAAGCAGAAAGGGTTATACTCCAGAGAGGACACAACTCACCTAGCAAACGGCTCACAAAGGGCTTTGTTTCAAAAGCCTCAAACTCATCCATGTGCTCACCAGTTCCAATGAAAATAACTGGACTCTTTGTTGCAGCAACACTGCATCCAACATCACAATTGTAACCTCAAATGCTTTAGCTTCTTTAGGGTAGCTGCAAAATGAAAGTGTCATTGACCTTTGCATAAAAGCAGAAGAGAGGTAAACACCCAGAAATGTTCTGCTCAAGATTTGCCTGATGTAGCATTATGGTTTATTGTGGACAGAGCAGAGAGAGGGAGAGAGGAGTAGGGGGACAGACGCGCTGAGGGCACCGCCTCCCTTGGCATGGCCATCCATCTTAGTGACTATAACTGCTCCCACAGCCACACTTTGCTTGAAGGCCTGCGCTTGGTCAAAAGCTGCTTGCCCAATACTGCTGTCCATCACAAATATCACCAAATCTGGATTCTGCATCCAAGTGAACCAGGACCATGTTAATCCCAACAACGGACCAAGTCTCCCAGCTCTAGACCATATCTTGCTTTTTACAATAATTGGTACATGCTCCTGAACCAAGATTGGCAAAAGTTCAAAATCAAGGACTGTCTTCTGTACACTGCAAAGAGCACTTTGAAATTACCCGGATCCTAGGAACGAAGAACTGCATTTCAGATAGCAGGGACTTAAGAGGGGAGGTGATAACCATCCAAACAACAACAGTTCCATTATCCTTGAGAGCTATAACAGATGCTGTGAGGACAAGTCTGAGAGGGAGGCACATACAGAGACTTCAGCAACTTGACGCATTTCCTCAAAGAGGGATGCTTCCTGCTTATGTCGACCACTTGTATCTACAATGATCAGATCACAATTCTCCTTCTTGAATGTGTCCACACCCTCCTGTGCGATCTTCACAGGGTCTGTCTCTGTGTAGCTGATCATCCAATTCCAAACCCAATAAATTCAACCTCAAAAAGGATCCCAGGCATCAACCAAATTGAACAAAACGAGAGAAGCAATGCGGTCTCATTCAGAACGAATGCTTAGAACCCTCAGACATCACATACACCACATTGCATCATCTCTAATGAGGCTATCAAAGATCCTCTGACGATCTCAAATTAAACAACTTAGGGATGCCATTCGCACCTGCCATAGAAAGGAATCTTTGCCTTTGTGGCATTCTGCTTGAGCTGATCAAAGGCACCAGCCCTGAAAGTGTCAGCACAGACCAGAGCAGGTTTCCATCCTTTTTTCTGGTAGTGGTACGCATACTTTGTACAGGTTGTTGTCTTTCCCGAACCTGATAAGGCAAATCATTTCAGGGTCAACAACATCCAAACCCAAATTCTTTTGCTGTTGATGTACATCTTCTATCAGTCTCAAGTGACATGTACTCCTGGAACCTCCAAATGATGAAGCTGTACATACACACACAGGACAAGCTCGAAGCAGATAGAGGGACCACACTCTCTCTTAAGTCTTTCAATGTTATAGTCTCAGGTAGTAGTACAACATACCCTAACTTTTGAGACTGAGAAGGAAACTCTTACCCTGAAGTCCAACAAACATGATGACATTCGGCTTGCCTTTCTTTGGCACAAAAGCAGCCTTCCCAGGATCAAGCATGTTGCAGAGTTCATTGAACACTGCCTGAGCAACACAGAACAAGAGTGGATTTGAATTCAGCTGAAATACAATGGAAATCTTCTGTTTTTGTTCAAGTCCCACCAGTGCACGACAGTGGCAAGGAGAGGAGGCGGGATGAGGGATTCTCTTCTCACCTGCTGGATGATTTTGCGCTTGTTATGCCCAGCAGCAAGATCATCAAGGTTAACAATCTTCTTGATGTTGTTCTGCATGTTCATCACCATCTTGAACTGCACATCCGCCTGCAGCAAAGCTCGCGAAATCTCATTTAAGCACTCCGCCAGCACCTTCTCATCGATGAGAGTGGCGTTGCTCATCTGTTGGAGGGCACGCGAGATGCGACCCCCCAGCTCCGCCAGCACCATGTTGGGTTGCTTTTCTTACCCTACGCTCAAATTTCTGCAACAAGGTACTCTCAAACTCCCAAAACAAAAAAGACAAAAAAAACACACACACACACACACACACAACCCAAATCTCCAAACAACTCCCAAAAAATAAAATTTCTTCAACACACACACTCCCTCTCTCTCGCTCTCTCCGATCCGTCTGAACAAGCAATCACATTCTCCTAACACAACAAATAGACTAAACCCTAATCGCCAAATCCAATCCCCGACTAGTAAGAATTCACTCTGATCAATCCAAAAATCCCCCGCTCCCGATTCTACGATCACTACAGATTCTGTTGAATCTCGGCGCAAAAAATTGCCCCCAGCCAACTCGGAAATTCGACGGAGAAAACAGCGATGGCAATGGCGAAGACGTCTTGAGCTTCCCTTCCTCGCGTTTCTTCTTCTTCACCGCTACAAACGCGTAACCCTAAACCTCATACCCTTCAAAGAACCACACAATTGCCCTTAATTTTAAATCGTAATATGTTTTCTTAATTGGTTATTGGAATTTAGTTATACCACCCTAAGGCGTTTTTTTAAAAAAGTTTTTTTCAATTTCCTCTCTCACCTGTAGCCAAATTTGGCTAATTCCTCTTGATGGATGATGGCCCATTGTGGCGACACCACAAAATTGATGTGAAAAACCAAACCCATTTCCTTAGTTAAATCATAACATATTTCCTTTTTAAAATTATGATTGGCATTCACCATCAAATAAATCATAACTGTTTTGATCATTTGGCATCACAAGATGTGGTTGGTTGATTATGTACACAATACTATGGAATGGGCAAGTGGTTGCCCATTATGTGAGCATGCATTCCATTCCATTAAGATCTTTGGTGAAGGAATGCTTATGGCATGCCAGAAAATGACTACGGGAACGTGGGAACAAAGGGAACAATATAGGAACGAGGAACTACAAGGGAGCACTTGTGGGAACAACATCATGACAATTTTTATTGAGTGTGGGAGCTGTATCCCTTCAAGAAGATTCAAGGGTTTTGAAGTGTGGTTTTATAATTCTGGAATTGAAATTATTCCTGTCTTTATTCATGCTGAAGGCAAATTGGCAAACTCTGTGCACTAGTGTAACTTATTATTGAGATATATTCTACATGAGTCCCAGTGGAAATTTTGTATGCGCATTCTGTGACCAGTGGTATTTCCATCATCTATACTGAATCAGCTTCAATTGCACTCCAGAGGTGACAACATGGTAAAAAATTGATGAATAGAATTGCTTTGAATAGTATCTGTTCAGGGATCTAAATTTCCTGATGTAATGAGCTCCGTCTCTAAAAAAGAGTTTCAGGTACCCTATCTTATTTCCAGAGCTGCTCGAAAGCGTTCCTGCATACTCTACTTAAGTACTTTGTTTTAGCTTTGAACCCATTACAGTAGACTAAGGGAAGTCAGAGGTGAAATGGAAAACTTCTATAGACTTACTTCAATGACTTGCTAAAAGCTCAACTAATTGTAATAAACATGCAGTCAGACCCTTTACTGCCTGCAGCCCTTCAATGCGATGTACGAGACAAGATGCATTGAACTCCTTTGTATTGGACCTCATGAGACTTCCTGCAAATTGAACTCCTCTACTAAGGAGCCACTTCATGCAGACAACTCTGCATGCACAAAGCCATTTCCATGTAATATCCTCTGCTGAAAGAAGCAAGGGGTCAATGATTGTGCACTAGGCTCAAGACCCAGGCACAGCAAGAACAGAGTCCACAAGCAGCTCGCACATGATTCAACAAGTGCAATATAGAGGACACTCCACACAGTTGGTTTCCCATTGATGCAGATTCTGACGACAGAAGATCCCCAAAGTATTCAAAGATCAGTCACACTGGTTTGCTACATACTACACTAGATGATCAGTAAGGAAGCCATGAATGTATTGTCACATTCGTGATGAGTCCCGCCCAAAAACAAATCGTTTAGTCCAGTCAAACATCACCAACGCCCTCGTGCGCCAGCTCACCTGCTTGCTAGCATAGACTGAGTACCACAGCCACATTGTGCTCCGCCCGATGGAGACCCAATCTCCAGGCAACTCAGCAGCTGCTTGCTCTCCTCCCAGTGGAGCAAATTGGCCAAGATGCCGATAACAAAAGGGATTAAATCTGTGGCGACCCTCTGCTCTGATACGCTTGGGACCTTCTGCTGGTTTATGTCGGGCATTGTGGTTGAAAGAGTGGGCCAAATACGTTCCTTGTTGTGCTGCTACCTGAGCAGTGGCTGGCATGTATTTCATCAGGCTGTCAACCTGTATATGCCCAACATCACAGTGGGTCACACAGTTCAACAGAAAATTGATTAACACTCAACACCAAAATCGTGTCATCATAAGACTTCTGAATGCAAGGCTCTCATCAGTTGCATAGAAATCACTAAGTGCCCAACTTTAGAGCAGTCTTGATTCCATGGAAATAACTTAATTCTCTTTCAAGAGGCATTAAGCAACTGTCAGAGTTCTCAAGAGCTAGAGTCCACAATATGGATGAATGCACAAAAAATGAATACCTGCTAAAGAGAATCTTGAGTATTGCCAAACATGAACTAAGCCACAAAAATCTAGAGAGGAAGAGGCAACATCAAAGAAGACTAAAAATTCATCTATGTCCAAAAAGGACCTTCATGGAAGTAAAATCTAACCTTAGACATTGCTGCACTGAAATGCTCAAGGTCAAGCTGTGTGTTGTTTTCATCCCCAGAGTTCAAAGCCTCATCAAGCAACCCAATAAGCCCTTTCATGTGTTTGTGATCCATGTAAAGATCGATCTGAGGATACCGTAACCTAACTTCCTCCATCGTCTCCACAAACTCAGCTGCACTCAAGAGGCCATTATTATCCTTGTCAGCTTGTTTGAAAATGTAGGCAATGTCTTCAACGATCTTGCGTTGTTCGACCGAGGCACAATCTCCAAGTGCATAAACCCCCTCACAGTTTTTGACTCGTAACCATTCATCTGTTGCCAGCACCCTGCGATTCTCCTGCCCAATTTGCTTCATAAAATCTGCTATCACTGGTCGAGTACTGATACCTAGATTTCAAGAGACAAAAGCACAAACTCAAATACCTATTTCAGAGCAAACTGAAATCCGACACAGAATCGATCTTTGTCTACATGCACCACAAGTAAATAAGTACTACTTCCCACTCCAGGATCTGCACTCCAAACCCTAATTCCTACTGAAGGACCCTGCAGGTTGTGAATTCTTCTGATTCGAGCTTCTTCAGCATCACAGACCATGAAGCTCATCTAACAACAAGACTGTCTTCAAAGCAACAGCAGAGTTGAATACATTACCTGTGGACCATACAATCATACCGTAAGGCACATCAACCATCTTGCCAGTGTCTTTTGCCTTGAACTTGATGTACTCATCAGTGACCTCGAGCACCCGACATCCAATTTTGACATGAACCCCATCCCTACTGAACTTTTTCTCCGCAAATTGGCTGATCCGCTCGTCGAAAGTATTGAGGATATGGTCCCCAGATTGCACAAGAGTGATTTTGACATTGTCCTTGAGATGTGGGTAGAGACATAAGAGATCTTCATGGACAAGATCATGAAGCTCTGCAGAGAACTCCACCCCCGTAGGACCTCCTCCCACCACCACGAAGTTCAGCAATTTTCGCCTAGAACAGAAAAACCAAGAACATAAGAAATTCTAGTCCAGGCTCCTCCGTGATGCAACTAGATGAGCAGCAGACAATCTGCGTCAAACTGTGAGGGATGATCTGATTGCAACCAGGGTTTGTACCTTTCTTCTTCAGATAAGTGAGGAAGGCTTGCGGTTTCAAAGCAATTGATGATATGCTCACGAATCCTTTCGGCGTCTTCAATGTCTTTCAGGAAGTGGCAGTACTCCATCACGCCCTTAGTGCCGAAGGTGTTGGAGGTGGCTCCCACGGCGATGACCAGATAGTCATAGTCTAGAACGAATTCCTCTTTGCCCTTGAAGGTGATGTCCGACACATCCTTGCAAACCACTTGCTTATTTTCGGCGTCGATCTTGATGCATTCTGCCTCATGGAATTGCGCTTCTTTCTTCCGGATGATCCGACGGATTGGCTCCGTGATGCTCCGCGCCTCCACCGTGCCTACCGTTACACTAGGAAGCAACGGCGTGAAGACGAAGTAGTTCCGTGGCGACACGATCCGCACGTCGTAAAGCTTGGAATCTAGATTCTTCAAAAAACTCATACCTGCCCATCCTGTCCCCAGAATCACCACCTTCTTCTTGGGCGAAGAAGACTCTTGAGTCGAATCTGCTGCCGCATAATCCTGCCCGGCATCTGCGAGCACAACGTATAACCCTGCGGCACCTAGACATCCAGTAGCAGCAGCAATCGCAAACAAGTAAGTCTTCTTCCCGGGTGATCTGACTCCATTCTCTCGCGGCCGTCCACCACCAAAAAAAATCCTAGAAAAAAAACCCGCGGGCTTCTCAGTCCGCGATGATACCGTCGAGATCTCTCCAGCAGATCCACCACCGCTTGTCGAACTGTAATTACGCGATGCTACACCAGAACCCGGACGACGAAACTGCGAAGAAGTCTGATGATTGCGAGTGAGATTCAAAGGGGGACTGGGCTTGTTGCGCAGCCACGTTTTTGCAACCGCCCAAAAGAGACGATCCCCGTGCATTGTCACGTCGTCTCGTCGACGGTAGAATTGCTAAGGAGAGAAACGCATAGCTAATGGACAAACTGGTGTATGCGTGCTGCAGCAAGGAGAAGAGGCCGTGTAGCAAGCAAGACGGGAGATCAGAGAATGCGAATGGCGCAAACACCGCGATCGATCGATTGATCGATCGAGCGAGAGAGCGGGCGAGCGCGCGGCGTTAAAAAGTGCGGATCCGGAAAACGGCGCTCAGCGAGAGCCATGCAATCCAAGGACAGTGGGAAATTTACCCTTTTAACTTAACCGTTCGTGACAGAATGTGGACTCTAAAGTGTTCCCTCCAGACGTTCCCAATAGCACCTCAAGTTTATCCCATCTTGTTTGGCCACAATTCAACTTCCATATATTAAAATGTAAAGCTCACTCCAAAGCGGTCTATGAATGGGCTTTCTATGTTGGGAAAGTGTCCAATATTCCAGAAGAGCTGGTTTTAAAATGGGTGGTTTTAAAATGGGTTGACGATGATTGTGGTGCTCTTCCCATCAAAAAGAAAAATTATTATAGGTGCACCCACACCCCGGCCCACCCCCTCCCTCCCCTCCCCTCCCCTCCCCTCCCTCCCTCCCTCCCTCCCTCCCTACCTATCTTTGTAATTCAAAGATGAAAAAAGTACCCTATAGATTAATAATCCATAGTAGAAACTACATACCTTAATTTTGACGCTTTCTTTCATTTCTTGGTAAAATATTACCACACAAGATAATAATATTATTATCACATTGAAATAGGTGGGTAATAAAGCATGGTTCATACTAGAATCCTTTCATGTTTTAAACATTTTTCATTTTCTTTTTAAACTGGATGGACACATAAGGTAATGAGGGAACTTTTGAGTCAAAATTTTAACATTTCCTTGGGTTAAAAAATATAGCCACTAAGAGATTATTAAGAGGTTCGACTCAAGATACTCCCTCGGAACCAACAATGGGTGGAACATAGCTCAAGATACCGAAGTTGCAGTTGGACTGAATGAAGGTACCAGTGTAGGTGCTGGTAACTCACCTTCAAGCGTAGCCGACTTCCATGGAGTCTCACCCACACCCCGCACACTCCTACTTTCCTATTGCAATATTTAGGTCAAATATATCAACTCAAACACCAACCAGCCCCCTTTTTTGTTTGGGGTGGGGGGGG
>Ga0116227_10004246_pt1 | contig 31189 bp, 30 predicted proteins | sample S1TSphgellanicum_FD_89693 | JGI IMG/M metagenome (GOLD analysis project Ga0116227, IMG submission 89693) | Host-associated microbial communities from peat moss isolated from Minnesota, USA - S1T2_Fb - Sphagnum magellanicum MG | ecosystem: Host-associated > Plants > Peat moss > Unclassified... | reverse complement strand
GGGTAATAACCACAGGTTAACTTGCAGGTTTTACCCTAGTTTTAAGGGTTTTTTAAATTTTTTTTTTTTTTTTGTTTTTTTCTGTTTTTTTTTGTATTAGTATTATTTAAAGATTGATAACCTACTTGGATGATAATTTGGTCATCCAAGTAGGTTATTAGATTTTGAAATTTCAATACCATGTGACTATCAATTTAAACAATTATCAAAAAAAATCAAGAACTAATTGATACGTTATTAATAACCGACTTGATAACTAGGTCAAAACTCAAAGAACCTATTATCATTGGTTTATACTAGTGTTTGGCTAGGTAGTGAAAACCATTGGATACTACTCGGGTGTCATTTGGGTATCCCAAATTTTATAATTTTTATAAAAAAAATTAATTTATTAAATTTTGCTATTTGTGTGTGTTTGTAAGAACTTTGAATATTGTACAACATTGGACATTTAATGAAATTTATATAAAAGCCTTATACCACAACTAAACTCCAAACCTTTCCTTTTGGATAATGATGAAAGAAAAAAAAATGAATGAAAATGTGGTTTAACTTTCTAAACCTTCCACCCCAAACTTCTTATTAGGGTGAAAGCATGATCAAATATACAATAAAAGTAGCTATGAGTAGTTGCAATCATGTTTTTACACATAAATGCAAGAAAGTCGAATCAAAACTCTTTCAATCATTATCAAACCATAATGGTGCACAATATTGAGTTTATAGTATGTTGTATATAAAATTTGAAAAACTTTAGTGTATTAAAAATAGGTCAAAAGTATTTTAAAATTTGATTCATGGAATTATGTTCAAAAATATTTTTACATTAAAAGATTGATATATTATTATTTTTACCTCAGAAGTTGAAAGTGCATAAGTAAATTTTAGATGCCCCTTAATCAAAAAAGTTTAAAATTTCAATATTTCATCTATTTGAAACCTACTTAGTTTCTTTGGGCAACTTTAAAATAAAAAAAAGAATCTACTTGCAATTTTTAAAAATCTACTTTAAACATGTGATTCTTCAATATCATTAACATAAATTCAGATAATATGTTCATAATGATCATTAAATTAAATAATATTTTAAAATTTGATATGTTAAAACATGATTTATGGTTACTTTACACTTTTCTTGACAAGGATCATGAAATGTATAGTTGATCATGCTTTTACTTCTTACCTTAATTTCTTGTTTGTAAATGTTTTTTAAAAAATTGTTTACAATAAATGTTTTCTCACTTTTTAAAAAAATTTGATAGTATTGTTTGATTTTGTTTTTATATTGTTTGGTAGAATCGAAATTGTTTTTTTCCGATCATACTTTATAATAGTCTTGTGAAAACTATCAATGAATTAATCTTTTGAAAATGAAAATAGAGTTAGTGCAAATGAAACATGTGAAATTTATATATATAATGTAATTAAAGAAAGATTTGAAAGGAACCCAATGTGCAAATTAAAACAAGCAAATATCTAAAAGGTGAAAATTAACAAATGATAATGTAGAATAACATCAAAAGATTGCATGTGTAAAAAATAATTTGGAAACCTCATGGAAGAATTTTGTTATGTTGGGCCATTTACTATGTAAATGATAATATAGATGTTGTTGACTTTGATAACTTATAGATAATGCATTGTATACTTTGTCATAACAATCAAGTTAATGCCACAAATCCAAGAACACAAGAGAGAAGAAGGTTAATTTTATATTCTAAAACAAACGGAATGACATCTTTAAAAGAACATGCGGATGTAGATCATGGTCTAGTTGCCAAAGTATAAGTTAACAATTTGTTGAAAGGAAAAGAAGAAGAAAAGAAAGTAGCCATCAAAATAGGCTAAATTTGTTTGAAATTCTATTTCTAATTTTTTTTTGCTATGAAAGATCCTTTCAAAAGTGATAATGTTTAACAAAAACAATTTTTAGAAGATCTTGGTCTTTTGATTATGAAAAACAACAATTCAATGTAATTTGTGGAAAGTATGTGGTTGAAAACGTTTGGCCTTGCATCTATGTTCAAGAATTGATTTTCCTTTTAGAAAGCAATTTTCACAAGACATATTACCAAGGTTAGTGAACAAACAAAACAACTTTATGTTGTTCCAACATTAGCATAATGTCATTTTGCAACTACTTGCTTTGATTTTTGAATGTCCAAAGTGGCGTATGATGTGGGGTCATTAACTTTTTGGGAAATGATTGGCAGCCCAAACATGTTAATATTGGACTATTTGAAGTTACAACAACTATAGGGCGGGCCTTGGTTTGAAGTTTGACAAAATTTTTGGACAAGTATGGTTAAGGAAAAAAATATTGCTTATGTCAAAGATAAGAGCTCTAAGTTCAACACAATGACCAATGCATTGAAATCAATTGTTAATTGTGAATCTATTGGTTTGGATGAAATTTTTTAGGGAAGTCATTTTGGTCATGTTTTTTCTAGTGCATGTCAATATGGCACAACATATGAAAAAAAGTGTAGAAGTTTCAAATATATCTCTACTAAATTTACACATGTAAATATGCAAAAGTGCATCATTTGGCTTAATTTTTTTGGGAATGGTAAGTAGAAGTTGGAGAAAGCTTGTGTTGAAGTTGGTTTATGTCTAAGAAAACTAAACACACTAATGAAAACAAGGTATCATTTATTACTTATTTTTAGATTTTTTTTCAAATTTGAACTTTTACAAATATATTTTAGAATCTAATTTTGCTACTAATTTTCTTGTTATTATTTTGCAGGTTTGTTAGTAAAATAATAATGTTTCAAAAGGCATTGCAATTTCAAGTACCTATTGTGTTTTGCTACAATTAACAAATTGTTGTGAGGGTTACTAGACAAGTGCCACCTCCTCTAACATGACATATTTCTCAAACTATTGTGGATTATCTTTCTCCCATTATCATTACTTGTGTTTTAAATTAGTCCTATGCACATTGGTTGCTTAGTGATGCATTACATTATATAATTTCCTTGAGTTTAAAACTAGAAGATAATGAATTTCTACTTTCTTTTGAAAGTTTATGGAAGATGAATTTGGCCTTGCTAATGAGTTAGCTTTGCTAACCTTTAATATTAGAATGGAGGTTTGTGGTGTACTAGATTTTTTCTTTTCATTCCTAATGAAATACGAAGAAAAGAAAACATTATATAATTTCCTTGAGTTTAAAACTAGAAAATAATGAACTTTTGCTTTCTTTTGAAAGTTTAATGGAAGATGAATTTGGCCTTGCTAATGAGTTAGCTTTGTTAGCCTTTAATATTAGAATGGAGGTTTGTGGTGTACTAAATTATTTTCCTCATTCTTAATGAAATACGAGGAAAAGAGAAACAAAAATTTTCTTGACTTTCTTGATGCTGGATCCTAAGTTTAAAAGCCTTCATATAATGTTTTCATTTGTTGGAAGGGACCAAGGAGTTGTTATATAGGGATATGTTAATAAGTCTCATATGCTATATTGGTAAAATGCCATGAACATTTGCATCCTTCAGTGAGAAGTTTTGTCGATCAAATTTTTTATAATCATGATTGTAGTTTGAATTTTTTGAATAGACTGCAAATACAAATGACCTAGTAGAGGAGCTTGTTAAGAGGGAATTATTGATTCTTAGACATTACCAACTAATTGTTAAAGACATCAAATGTCCTTTTGAATGGTGGGAGAAACATGAAGCAATGTTTCCTATGATTAGTTTCCATGTCCAAAAGATCTAGGCATTGTTGAATGACACATTGAAATAAAAAGATTTTTTTTTTTAAACATGAATATTTATTAATCTCAAAAGATGTAAGTTGCAAATTGAAAATTTAGAAAAGTTAATTTTGTTGAGTAAGAATTGGCCAAATGACCCTAAAGTAGGATGCAAATCTCCATTTAATTTAATAGAATTTATTAAGACAAAAGGAGTTAGAAGAATTTCAACATGATTTTGAGATTGATGAAATTTCTGAACTCTAAATGTGTAAAATGACAATTGTTGACACCTTGTCAATATTTTAAAACAGAAATATTAAGTTGATTTTATTTTTTATTTTTTTTGACCCCTAAAAAAAAAGGCATAACCAGTTTTTGAGAACCACCCAAAGATAGCTGAGGTTATCAAATTTGTGAGAATCAACCTTGTGAAAATTGATCAATTTTTTGTTTAAAAAATGAAAATCTGCCCCAAATTTTTAAAAATATATATATTAAAAAATATACGGAGAATCGGGTCTTTACTAAGTTTTTTGTGTCATAACTGGATCTGGAGGTTCTAAAAAAAACTAGATACCCAGCCAACACTGGTTTATATACTTTATACATAGGGTAAGGGCTGGTTTAGGTAAGGGCTACTTGCAACCCAAGGATAGAGGCTTTTAACCTGCAGGATATAAGGCTTTTGTCCAGAGGGTTTTTTAGAATCTCCTACACTAGAAAGCCAGGGGCTCTCTTCTTAATGAGGCATTGAATGAAAGCTTGTGGTGACAAAGTCTTATGGTTATCATCATCATGCTATTCTGGTAAGTAAAGAGTGCACTTGACTCACTGGGTTTTTAGGGTTACCATCATTATGCATTATTATTATGCATCTTTTCCAACATCTTGTTGATGTAGCCTTTGATGATGATGCTCAATGCTTCTTCCAGAATTCAGCCTCAATTCCAGCTTTCCCCCCCACATTCAATGGAAAACCCATTGCTGGTAAGTAAGTAAGTAAGTGCACTCACTTGACTCTCTGGGTTTTGATTATTTTTATGCATCTTTTCCAACATGCCACAAGTTCCTCATGATTCACAATTCTTTTGGTAAATATATCATTATGATTAGGTTGTATGATGAAGTCATGGTTATATATATATTGGAGTTTTCCTTTAAAGTCACCCTGTCTTCACCCTGTCTTTGGACCTCCTTTCACCCCCCTATCCCCTCTTTGAGTGAGGTCTGCCAACTACGGAAGTTTTATTCAATCTGGGTTGGGTATGAAATTTAATGCACAAGGTTTGAGGTAATTATAGTAGTTGTACAGGTAGGATGAGTGAAAATATATGGAGCAGCAGTGGAGGCGCTCAGGAAAAAGGAAAGAGGGTGGGTCACAATAGGATGAAAACAAGCTCCTCCCCATTGTATTTCAAGTTTCATCCATTCCTTGTTAGCTCATTGTTGACCAAACAAACGTACATGGAGTGTAGCTAATGGAGCAAGGAGTGGGGCTTGGAGATTTTTTTTTCTTGTATCTTCTTGTTTTTACATTTTTTTTGTTGCTTGTATCTTGGTTGGGGGTTGAGTTGGGATGTGGGTGAAAGGAACATTTGCTATGCATTGGGCAAAGTCTCTTTAAAGAAGATTAGGGTTCAACTCGCCAAGACTGACTTACTCATCTACCACTCAAGGCCATCTCCAGCGGTGCTCGGTATGTGTGATCCTCTAGAGTCAAATTGGATGAAGAAAAGTCAAAATATGCCGGTTTGGCTTAGGAAAATGGTTTTGGCTCAGCATAATTGCACAGCTTGCGGTGACTGGTAAACGGCACAGCAGCAGCCCTGCGCACCTGCAGAAAAGAGTGTAATAAATACGATCTGACTGCTGCTCAGTGTTTCTGATTGGCGGTCCATTCTAATGATTGGTCCAGGTGGTTTGCTATCACTAGTCTCCCCCGCCACCTATTTGCTGTCCCAGTTTCAGTTTTATTAAGGGTGGGGTTGCAAAACAGTAAATAACTAAACTTGGATGTGAAAATTATTTTTGCAGGGTCACATATTGAGCTTTCCTAGAGATGCTCTTAGCAATTGATTCAAAAGATTTGTGCATAGATTTTAGTTTGAAGCTTAGAGTGAAGTTCTGAACAATGCACCTATGCAAAAGGGCAACAACCCCTTTATTCCATTAATTGCCAAAGTGGAGAGTTTGCCTATGTTTGAGTTGTCCGATAGCTATCAGGGAAAAAAAAAAAAAACTATAGAGTTGCCAAAATTTTGCATTCGAAACAACAATGGTATAGCCAATTAGATGACCATAAAATTTTTAAAAAACATATTAAACCAAAAAAATTTAATCAGAAAAAATGGCTCAATCGGCCAACTATACACTAACCCTTTTGCTGTTGATTGTAGCCAATTCAACAACTTTCAAAAATAAAATGAAATAAAAATAGCATTGTGTGAAAGGCTAATAAATTCTAAATGAATACCCATGACACCAAAAATCATATATTAATGTCAATTTTTTCGGAAAAATAAGCTCAAATTCACATGAATGCAATTCTCAAAATTTCAAGAGCTAGTACTTTGAACTACTTTCTAGTGTTTGTGTTTGTTCAGCTGATTACAGAATTTATTAATTACATGTGGCACTTACATGGAATTGGGGGAAAAAACCTACCTTGATGTAGGTTTTAAGAAAATAAACGAAATTCGTCTTTTTTTTCAAAGTTTATATCATTTCCGAAAAAAAACTTATGTAGAGTAGGTTTTCAAAAAATTTAAAAATAGGATTAATTTCTTTTTTAAGTTCATATTTTTCCAGTTTTTTTCTCAAAATGTACTTCATTTCCAAAAAAAATCTACTTCAATGTACTTTTTTTTAAAAATGATGTAGGTTTTATAAATATAAAAAAACTCAGTTTTGTTCAGTTTTTTTTGCCCCAAAACCTACCTTGTTTCTTAAAAAGCTTACTCAATATATATATTTAATAAAAATGACACAGGTTCTTTAAAAAATCAGTTTTAAAAATCTACATCACTGTATATATATATGTATGTATGTATGTATGTATGTATATGTTGCTATAGGTTTCTATGAAAAATGACATAGGTTTTTAAAATTTTAATATAATTTTTTTCCACTACCTATGTCATTCTTTAAAAATCTTTGGTGATGCAGGTTTTTTAAAAATGAATTAGATTTATAGATTTTTTTAAAAATCAGGTTTTTTGGGTATAATTTTTAATGAAATGATGTAGGTTTTGAAAAAAAAACTTCAATGTTTTAAAAATGTTCCCCAACATGGGAACATATGTTTCTTTTTACAAGCCAAGGGTTCCTAATCCTAAAGCTTGTTCCCATGTGGGAAGTGAAGAACGTGCATAAACATGTGAACATGTGTTCTCATATGAGGACAAACGTTCCCTTGTGAGAACATGAGTTCCCAATGCATTCCCAAGCACCACATGGTTTTTGCACATCATTAATTGGTTTGGAAAAGGCCGATTACAAACAAATAAAATATTTGCACATCGTATTACGCAACAACATTATCCAAATATTAATACTTGACAACAATCATCCCCATGCATATGAAGTTCAAAGACCCTAGGTTTTAAAATGGGTGTCTTGGGCCACTTGAAAAATGTGGGATGCCATGCTTGTGCATTGCAAGCTTCATGTCTATGGCTAGATGTCCTTAGAGAAAAGGGTCATCTTGCCATCATCCAAGCAAGTTCTATTGTCTACATGTGGGAACATATGATGATGATGAAATGTGGAGATCCAATATATTAGGGCACACATTGTGACTATGAGCAACCAAGGAAAAGTTTAGGGTTTAGGGTTTGGTGTACTCATGTATGGACTCAAACATAACATGCCCCTATATGCCACTATGTAATATATTAGTCTATGCCATAACCTTAATGCGAAACCAAAACAACCCAAGTGATTGGAATTCATGGCCTTGCAAATGATTGTGGGTGCATTCATAACCATTAGGCCATTTGGTCATGCTCGATATCCTTTGGCCAACTTGTTGGGGGAAGAAATTGTGACTACACCCATTTCCAACAATATGAAGTGTTTGCATTAACCTAATTTAGTGGAATTGCATTAAGCCCATTTAGTGGATTTGCATTAAGCCTATGTAAGTGGGATTGCATGAAGCCCCTTTAGTGGAGTTGCATTAAGCCTATGTAAGTGGGATTGCATTAAGCCTCTTTAGTGGAGTTGCATTAAGCCTATGTAAGTGGGATTGCATTAAGCCCCTTCAGTGGGCGAGTCTTCTTGGTTAGACCCGAGGGCCAATCCCAAAGGCCAAGCCAAGACTTTTGGCTTTTGGCTTTTGGATTGAGACATCGATTGAGACTTGCACTGGAATTAGGGTTCCCGGCTCTCTCTGGAGGTTCTTCGCGGTTGCAGGGTTTTTCCGCGCGCTCCGCTGCAGCGGCGAGAAGGCAAGGAGAGGAAGAAGAAGAAGAAGAAGCGCAATAAGAAGACGAGGAGGAGGAGGAGGAGGAAGACGACGGCAAGCAAGAAGAAACGTGGAAGAAGCTCGCGGAAGTTAAATGAAGTAGCTGTTTATTTTTGGACCAAATAGTAAGGAGGAAGTCCAAGCTTGTTGTGGTGTTTGGAGTGAAGGAGGGGGAGGGGGAGGGCTGGGATGGAGGCAGCCGTGGTGGACTCAGGGTCGTTATACCTGAAGGCGGGACTTGCTTACCCTGATCAAGATCCTTCGCTGGTTTGAGCCTCTTCTTCTTCTTCTTCTTCACGTCTGAGTTTGATTATTGCTTTTCTCGACTCTGTGCCGGTTTTTTCCCATTTTTTTCCCACTGTTTTGAAAGTTAGGTTCTAGTAACTGTTGCAGAGAGTGGAGATTTTTGTTTTGGATATGTATAGGTGTATTGCGATGGAAGAGAAGAACTCGGAAAATGTTCATTGTTTCTGCTTTCGAAACCGTAGAGTTCGTGAAGCCCTTTCATAACAGCGAGAGGCTAGAATCAAAGTTTTGACGTTCTTATGAGAATTCGTTCGGTGGTGGAAATCTCATCTCATCTCTTCTCATTTTTGTACAGATACTTCCAACAATAATGACAAGAGTGGCAGATGATAAATTGGACATAGCCAATGGAGCCACAAAGCAGAAGAAAGCAGGAGCCATAGGAGAAATTGTGCATCCTGTTGAGAGAGGAATGATTACAGACTGGGATGCCATGGAAGACTTATGGCACTATGTCTTCTACACAGGCCTCAATTGGGAGGCTGGCAACGAGGGCCAGCTTTTGATTACAGAACCACTTCTAACTCCAAAGGTGGTTTTCTGCTTTTCCCTCTGTATTCTGTCGCATTGCTCCTGTTTCTTTCTCTCTCCTCTTCTTTGTAGTCAGGTTTTTGAATCTTTCTGTGATTGCTCTATCTCTTGTTGTGCTTATTGACTCATTTGTGCACCTTTGTGGATTTTTCCAGCTAGCACGAGAGAGAATGGTGCAGACCATGTTTGAGACATTCAATGTTGGGGGTCTTTATGCAGTTGAGCAGGCAGTGCTGTCTCTTTATGCTGTTGGTCGCATCACTGGAGTTGCAGTTGATATCGGACATGGGAAGATAGGTAACTATGCAATAAATTGATTTAAACACACACAGCACAAGAGTCCATAATTTGGTTCCCTTTGCAAGTTCTTCAGATAGGTCTGTTGTTTTATATATGCAACCTCTTTCCAAGGCAATGGGTTGCTCATTTCTGAAGTGCAGTAAGCATTTCTGTCAACTGAGATGCTTTTGGTGCCCCAGGCCTTTATTTGAGGAAGGTTTTTCCGCAGATGCCTAATTGCTGAATTATTTTTTAGTCCAATATTCTTGTGTGGCTATGGGATACAGACCCTTTGAGTTGTTGTCATGGAGATTTCTCTGGAATTTCATAGATATCTGTGGCTATGGATATCTGGACCATTGTACAGATTCTGTGTATTCACTGCCAGCTGGATCATTTCTAAAGTGCAAGAGGTGATTAGTGGGCCAGTCAGTTTTAGTGTTCCTGTTGTTTTGCAAGCCAACTCTACTGACACTAACCCTGATGTATGTTGGCCAAGGCCCTCTGTCGACTCTGTGTGTGTAACTGCCAGATATTGCTCCTGTGTGGGAAGGTGCCATTCAACACAGTGCAGTGAAGAGGTTTGAGCTTGGTGGCCAGGACCTCACAGCCCTGCTTGCACGCCAGCTTTCAGAGTCAAATCCAAATGTGAGCTTGGACCTCTCCACAGTTCAAATGCTCAAGGAGAAATATGCAGAGGTGCCAGAAGACCAATCTGATTATGACAGCTCTGCTGAAGCTTGCCCCTCTGTGGAGCATACGCTGCCAGATGGACAGGTCCATACAGTTTCCATGTTCAAGTGCAAAAAATTGCCTACTCCTGTTGCTGACTGTGGCATTGTGTGTGGGTCTTATGGAGTGCAGAGAATCAGACTGCTGTGTTCTGGAATTAACAAGCTTCTATTTGCAAATTACAGGTAATCTCAATTGGAAGAGAGAGGTATACTGTGGGCGAGGCATTATACCGCCCCTCAATATTGGGTACTGAGGAGGATGGGATAACTGAACAGTTGCTGCGGTGTGTCTCTCTCTGTTACCCTCCAGAAAATCAACGGCAACTGATTGAGAACATAGTGTTGTGTGGGGGCACCTCTACCATGACTGGTGTGCATGCATCTCCCTCATTTTGCAATATGACTTCAGCAATTGTGCTTGATTCCATGTAATTACATATGAAGGTTTGTGGAGGTTTTTTTTCTGTCTGCTCCTCCATCATGCAGCCTGACAGTGTCGTGTCTGTCTATCATTGCAGGATTGGATACTCGATTCCACAAGGAAGCAGTGCTGTTGGCAAATCCCTCAGTGAGGCCTTCTTTGATCAAGGTGCTATCATTTTCAACATTATGCTTTGCTCAAAAGATTGTATAGGCTGTGGAGGTCTGTCCTGTTTTTAGTATGTTCTGGATGGTTTCCCCCATGAATTGAAGTTACCTTAGCCTCTTCAATATGGATGCAAATGTTTGGGATGAGTTTGTCATTTTCTAACTTAATGTGGGGTGATGCAGCCACCAGAGTATATGCCAGAGAATACAATGCGGAATTCTGCATGGATGGGGGGTGCAATCCTGGCCAAAGTAGTGTTTCCTCAGAACCAGCATATCACCAAAGCAGAGTATGATGAGGCTGGTCCACCTATTGTTCATCGCAAATGTTTTTAAGACCTGAACCCTGATGTCATCCTCTTTTTGTACTTTCACTAGGTACAGTGGCAGCCTTTGCAGTCACATTTTTTTCAGTATGCTGCAGGTAAAATGTGGCTTTCCACTAGTCATCAACATGTGCGGACAAACACAAAAACTAGATTGTGATTGAGGAACAGGGGTGAAATTAAGGGACAGTGGTATGCTCTGTAGGCTATTTTGCTGGAGACTGCAGATTAGATTTTTTATGACATCTTTCAAAGAGTAGGTGTTCTACAAGGTATGCAGTACTGAATTTCAAAGGACACGGGCTTGCTCTCCTTATTTTGCTGGTATGTGCACAAAGTCCTTTCCATGTATGGAGTTACAAAAATTCATCTTCCACATGTATTTGATGATTTATCCATTAATCATAAGTTCTCCTAAATTTTGTACATCATATCTTATATATAGACCCCAAACTTGCGTATTAACATTTAGCTTTTGTAGGGTCAATCAAAGAATACTTTCCAATTTGATGGAAACTTAACATGAAATTGTAGAAGCACAGAACTCATGGTAAACATATCATTATATCATGGTATCTCAACACAGTGACTCTGGTCTCACTAGAGGTGTGCTGATGGAGACAACCTTCATATGATAACACACCATAAACCATCTTAAAATTGAAGCTTTCACCTATCTGCAAGAACAAAATTTGAAATCACATTAAAATTGTAGGGAAAAAAGCAATGAGGATGGTATTCTCTTTCATCAGCAGATGCTGTAGAAGTAACTAATGTACAGATAAAAGCTCTCTGCTACCTCCCTGACTCTAACTGGACCTTATCTGAAGATCACTTATAACCAAATAGAGTGTGAGCTAGTGTGGTTGTTGCCGATAATCGGGCCTGTGTGGAGACGGTGGTGGGAATCCAGAATTTGATGCATTTGCATAAGCCCCATCAATGTCCACATATTGTGCTGTTGGCTGGATTACATAACACAGAAGTGTATTAACCTCAGGTAAGGAAAACCCAATTCAAAACAATTCCTACAACTGCATGTAATATTCTGATGCACAAAACTAACATTGTCTGACATTCACCTGTTGCATGTATGGCTGGCCACCATACCCAGTTTGCTGTGAGACACCACCATTCATTGACCTGCAAGGAATGCATCCAATCAAGTTTCCAACACAAATTTAGTCTATGAATCTTAACACAAACCTTAACAGTGCCAACATCTGACATATCCAAACACAAACATATCTACAAGATTGCAGTGAAAACTCCACAATAAATACTTGGAAGGTTAGTCTTTGACACATTTCAAACATACCCAAACTGCTGTGCACAACCACCAACTGAAGGTCCCCGGTTCCCACCCATTCCACCATATGGGACCCCTTGAGAGACTCTGCCACCAGCACTAGGAGGAGCCCCGTAACCTCTTCCACCTTGTGGCCCCATGTTTGGAGCTGTATACCCTCCAACAGGCCCTCCATAGCCTGGTCCTCCACCTGATACCCCCCAATTTGGTCCATATCCACCTCCTAAGTTTGACCCTCCATGTGGCAGTCGTCCACTTCCTGGAGCTTGACCTTGGTTACCACCAGCTCCCCTATTCATGTTATTTCCATAGTGCTGCGTACTTTGGACTAGACTGTGAGCTTGTTGGTTTGGACCTGGCCGAAGAGGAAGGGCAGGTATATGTTGTTGCTGCTGGATGGGTGGTAGTCGGGTATGTGGAGGTGGTGGCTGGTGCATTGTCTTTTGGCGCTTGGCAGCCTCCTCTTGTTGCTGCCGCTTCTGCTGCCGTTTCTTCTTTGTTTGGTACTCATGTGAAGCTTCATACTTTGGTAAGCTGCAATGCACAAATCCAAACTGTTTAACACATCTGTCTAATAATCTTCACAAACTCCTGACCTCAAGTTAAAGAGTTCCAAGACTGACATGATCATGGTTGAAGGATGACACATGGCTGAAGATGGACACCTGCTGAGTGATGCACTAACAAGGGGGTGCAATGGTGACATAAATCAGATAGTGAGAACAAACCTGCTGGGAAGACAAGGAAATGGCTCTGTCCAGAAATACTCAGCATCCAGTGCATCTTTTGCAGAAATTCTCTGCACATCCCAGATTATACAGAATGTGACAGTGAAGATATGTCTGAGAAGGTACAGACACTGACATTTGTCATAAACAATGCCATTGAGCTCACAAACCAAGACACAGAAGGAGATACCAGGTAGAGGCTAGACCTGGACTAAATACAATATGGACAATGTAAAGCACCAGCAGAAGATTTCTAGTGTATCTGGAGGGCATATTATTAAGCTGAAACTTTCCCCTGCAAAAGGTGGGCCATTTCCCCTTTCAAAACACCTGGACTCTTCTATTCCAGTATCTGCCAGGTATCAAATGAATAAAACAAATTTCCTTTTTCCTGCTGGTGCTTTACATAGGGTAACACCCTCAAAGCAGAGTGTTCCCAAAATAAGCGTCCCCTCAGCTCCACCTCAGGTGGGCCGCTTATTTCACAAAGGCCCCACTCCTCAGATGTTATCCTACACCATAATGGGCAATTGGAACTTGCAATGTCATGAGTGGTCAAGGAGGGGGAGGAACAGCCACTTACACATTCAGGATCCAATGTCAACATGCGCTCCAGGAGCTCAAGCGCATGACGGTCAAAACTGTCAAAAAACAAGGAGGCAACCACTCAGTCACTCATGCTTCTGGTGAAATAAATCTGGCTGGCTAGTCAAGATCCAAAATCTCTTTGACAAGACAGCCTGAATCCGGAACCCAAAAGCATTACAGAAGAAAGCTTCTACATTGCTATTGGACAGCTAAGTACACCTGTGTGAATACAGAAACTACATAACCATAAGATGTTGATCTGCAACCAAGGAGAAACGCATACGATTTAAAAACATCTTTCACTCGTCGCTTGGTAGGCCTGTCTGGCTTGAGAGTCTTATAAAATGGCAGCTTACTGACTCCTGGCCAATTTGTTTCATCAGGAAACGCACACAGGTCTGCAATTTTCTGCATTTGCTCTGTCTGCAAACATCCAAAATGACTTTGTCAGGGTAAACTGTTAACATTTTTGTGTTCTATTAACTGTCAGTATATAGCATGAGTACCAACAATTCTTGCTGCAGATTTTTATGAAATGGAAATGAAAGTGCCAAGTCAAACATACATGAGTCAACCCTGCAGTACACTGTGCAAAACATAATAAGCTCTCAGCAAAGGCCTGCCTTTAAGATGGAGTGAACATCATATGGACAACACAGAATTGCACCTGTAACCCACATCTGACCTTTTTCAACTACAAATTGGAATGCACCCAATTTTAAAGACAACTTTCACAATAATCTCTATCAGAAACACATCTTCCAAAAACAAGTCAATAGCTATGCACAGAAAAACCTTAGGTATTTTGGCTTGTATATCAGTATTCAGGTTCACAAGAATTGGATAGATGAACTGCGTTCAGAGATGTACTATCTGTTGGGACAAGATAAAAGGGGCACATGCCACACATTGAGATCACACTCAGATAGTGTGCAAACCTCGTTTCTGCCTGGAAGAATGGGCTTGCCATGGAGTAACTCTGCAAAGATGCAACCAACAGACCACATGTCCACTGCTGGGGTGTACCTTGTGGACCCCATCAGGAGCTCAGGAGGCCTGCCAGTCAGCAACAATTGTCAGCTAGTGAGCAGCAAGAAGCAAAAGTCATGACATATCCAGATTCACTCCCAGGCAGCCTTCAAGATGATATTGTACAGAGGTTGCAAATCAGACCCTCTAATCTTAGGGGGGGGAAATCAGGGAGGGACCTGTGATACAACAACATGGATTTGTGGATGATCTGAAATCAAAACATACCTATACCAAAGTGTAATCACACGATTTGTCAGTGGCTGGCCATTCTGATCACTACTAAATGACCTTGCCAGCCCAAAATCCGCAAGCTTCAAGTTTCCATTGTTGTCGATCAACAAATTTGAGCCTGGACATTTACAGATATGAATGAGCGTGTGAAGGAGATGAACAAACATAATGATTTTCTCACATGGTAACAAAAAACCCCCATTGTAGGAAACTGAAAATAAATCAATAAGATACTGATGAGAGCACAGAAAAGAAAGTGAGAAGTACCTTTGATATCACGATGGAGAACTTGATTGACATGGCAGTAATGGAGGCCAGTCAACAGTTGTCTCATGTAGCACTGTACCCTCCATGCACATGAAACAAATCTGAGAACACTTTTGCCTGTTAAGGCATGAAATGAAAAGGATATATGGACACTGCCAATTCATCCGACTGTAAGCCAACCTTGATTTGAGGTACAGAGAAGCGCATTCCAGGCCGATCTGAGAGACCAGTCAAATCATGATCCATGTACTCAAACACCATGTATATTGAGCCTTTGAACTTATTGGCTTCCCCTGTAATTCCACACCCTTTGTTAGCATGAAGGCAACAGAAATGGTAGCACGAAGGACATAAAATCAGACAAAATTGAACTTGATAACAAAGGAGTGGACAATGACTCCTACCTGGCTTTATTTGGTCCTCTTTCTCTGGTCCTGGTTGCAACCAACAGCATCAACATCAATACTTTACTAAACATGGAATTCCAGAAGCATACAAAATTGGCCTTCTTCCGCATTGCTCAGCACCACAAGTCTAACAATAGCAGAGCCTATGGCCAGATGAGCAAGGCAGGGATCCATAAAACTTTCACAAAGAACAGGAATGCAAGGCAGCTTTATCTCAATTGGACATAATTCAACACTTTCAGATTGTAGGGCTGAAGAAAGGCATTTGAAAAGTTCAACTAGATATGACATTTGATATCCGTTCAATATGCCAATGCACAGATTGGACCCCAGTGTACATCCGATGAAACTTTGGATTACCCCTTTTTGCAGGACAAAATCTTCATCAAAAGGAACAAACCTTTAGAAGTCACAATCTCTTTCAACTTGATCACATTCTCATGTTGCAACTTCTTCAGGATCTTGATCTCTCGTATTGCAGTGATTGGAAACTGCGTGACCCAAAAAAAATTCCCAATTGCTATATCAGTACAACAATCATGGATACATCATGTCAAGGTGACCAGATTCACAGCTAAAATGCAGGCATGTGGGAAGAAACCTGAACAGCAATCAAGTCAAAGTATCCTGGGCCCATTTGTGTGTACTTAATTACACAAAAAAATCAGAGACATTCTGTAGGCACTTGCCAAATCCAAGAAGAAAAGGCAGTTTTCATTACCTAACACTGCTTAAACCCAACCTGATCAAGAAGTCCACCAAGACAATTGCCAATATGGCTATCACTGATCAAACAGATCCAGAGAATGCACAGAGAAGGTGGATGCCATACCCCTTCTTTTTCATTATCCATACGCACTTTCTTCAGTGCTACAACTTCCCCGGTTGCTTTTTCTCGTGCCATGTACACTTGCCTGCACACACAAGGAGACATGGAATATATCCTTAGTGCATGGTAAAAAGTAGGTGCAGCTGCTCTTCCACACAACATGTGACATCACAACACTAATGTTATGGTGACAGAGATTCACAGTTAGGCCAAAATGTAGTAGTCAATACCCTAATCTTTAGGCAAAGATATATGCAAGAGTAGGATAATTCCTACACGTAGGAGCACACAAGGTTTCTAGACCCAGCAGTAAGTTGACAGTTTTGACCATGTCTCTGTGACTGGAGTTTTGGGCAGTCATTTCAAAGTGACCACCAGACATCCTAATTCATGAGCTCAAAAGTTTTAAAAACCATCTACCTGTATACTAACAATGAATGTTGAATGCACAGGAACAAGGAGAGAAACATATGTCTGCAGCTTTGTAACGTCAATGATCAATCTATACTACAAATGACCAATTCTCCCTCAACAGAAACTAGCTACTGACAACACCCACCCTCTTTATTGGCTCCCACCACTCTAACTAAGTGAATACACAACAGAAGGTGCAAGGTCATTAAAATGACATTTGGCAAATCCTACACACCAAGTTTGCCCTATCTCTCTCTCTGGAAGCTCTTCCAGGAAGATTCCACCACAAAAAGGTTTCAAAACATCACTGAAGTGCACAAAATATTGCAATTAGAAGAGATGTAACAAATCTGGAAGGAAGGTAACAAAACTGGAATTGGCTCCCAGAACATTATATTGAAACATATTATGCAAAGAATATGTTTCAAGGAAGGAGGACAGGCAAGGAGTTGCAAGCAGGATCAATTAGTAATAGGCTATGAGAGATCCCTGCTTGAAGATCTGATCTGTTGTTAGTTCTTGATCATCTTGAATAGACCAAAGACTGGCTTGACAAATGCTTTTGCTATGTAAAACTGTGCATGGTTTCTGAAACTGAGGTCTCAGGAACAGCCTTTTTCTGGGGTGACAGAATTAGCAGTTGGATTTCTCAGTCTTGTAGAGCAACTAGACGTGTTTGACAGCATGCAAGGCTATCTGGCTTGGATATGTATTGATGCCACAGCAGTACAGGGCATATCAGACAGGTTAGGTGAAACCTCAAAGAACCTTAAATCTTTGTGCTCCGATCCTGTGTCAAACATGCTGATTTCCATACCTCTAGCAGACTACTACCACAAAAAGTGTCCCTAAAGGAAACACAAGGAGGACACCGCTGGATAGTTCAGGTAAGACACAGCTTGAATAGGTCAGGAAGTCATGTGCGGGGAACATGAGTCTGCGCAACAACAGGAAAGAAACTAAGAAGGCCATGAGCAAGATATATCCATACCCGTATGTTCCTTCTCCAATTTGCTCGATTTTCTCGAAGAAATCTACGCTTCGTGAGCCCCATGATAGTGTCTCGTCGAGATTTAGCTGACCAGGTAAAGCCACCGTCATTTCTCCTCTCTGTATTTGTCTGTCTGTTTTTCTGTCTCTTCCGCAAACACGATCTCTCCTGTGTTCTTCCCTGCTTCTGGAACTCCAGCCGACACCACTCCTCACCAATAAAAAGGCTCCTTCTCTTCTTCTCCTACAAATCCAGTTCCTTGCACTTCGACGATCCTGACCCAATCTCTAGGCCACAATTTTTTCAAACCTCGACAAACACAAGACGCTAGAGCAACCCCCGAAGAAAAAAGCTTAGGTGAAGCTCGAAATTGGAACCCAAAAAAAAAATCAATCGTCTCCCGCAAATGAATCACTGCAGATGCAAATCTCAGTTTTGTCCGCAGAGCTTCTAACCCTAATTCCAGACCAGCTCCGTCACAGAAGACTAAGCTCAGGCGCGGTCGGTCGGTCGTGGGCCGCGGGGGCGCTATAGGCGTACTATAGCCAGGTTTAGCCAGTTTTCGTCAGTGGATGAAAACATCCAAATTTCCAAACCATCCAAACATCCATTGAGTAACTTAAGGAACGAAAAATAACTTCGCAGAAAAAGAACGACACTTCATCCTTCACGTCAAGGATGATGGCTGTGGCTACAAGCTTTCGCCAACTGTGGTACATGATTTAGGGTCGTCTCTAGGGCGGGGATTTTAGGGTTTCGTGCAGAAGGGGTTACTTGCAGAAGCGGTTTGCATCTTATGCCATTTTCTTGACCACATTATGTGACATACACTACTACTACCTACCTACCTTGGCAGCTTCCACACTAATTATATTATTTTCAGAAATGTTGAATTTTTATTTTATTTATTTATTTATTTTTCAGATAACAAAAATATGTGAAGGAAAATATTGCAATTTCAAAGATATTCTATCTGTTGAAATGAAAATTTCAAAATTGATTAATTATTTAATAAACATATGTGAAAGTTGGCAAGGTAACACAATACCTAATCTAATCTTTGGGCATAATCAATCATGCACTTGTAAATATTAGAGCGTTGGCAATACACAAAACTACCCGGAAATGTTACTTTGTAGGCCCCAATGGAGGCAATGAATATAGTGTTGGCCCGTTCTATAAAATTAGAGCCCATCATTAATCATCATTTTATATTTTTATGTTGTCTCTTCTATTTCGATCTAGGCTTGACTTTTTTTTATTTCTCTTTTTCTATGTGTTGTGAGCTTGCGATTTTGGCTATGGTTGAGGAGGAGTGATGTGCTTCCTACTTTTCTTTTTATATGCATTGTGAGCTTGTGATTTTGGCTATGGTTGAGGAGTGGCGTGCTTCCTACTTTTCTTTTTCTATGCATTGTGAGCTTGTGATTTTGGCTATGGTTGAGGAGTGGTGTGCCAAGTTGTTGATGTAAATGCAAGCAAATCTTGATGATGATGAAAAAGACAATTAACCTCTGGCTACACTATAACTTGTTGAAATCAATGTTCATTAAATGCATGGTGGAAGTAGGCCAAGCAAACAACCAAACATTGTGAAAGACAAAATGTTTGACAATGAACGAATAATGAACGATTACTTTGTGTTGAACATAGTGTATGATATACATCAATTTCAACGTTGATTTTGAATGTGACATTCATTTTTTCTTCACATTGTTGTAGTAGTGAATACACATTATCTATATTTTGTCCAATATGCTTGTCTGTAATTTAGAAATGTATTGTTGCAATTAGGATGCTAACACATGGCATGGCAATTAATGCATTCAATGAATATGTTCACATAGGAAAGAACATTATGGAAAGCTTGAAATGTTTCTGTTGAATGATCAAGGAAGTTTTCAAACTCGTGAACCTTTGACAACCCATTACATCACGAATTTAGCATCTTACAACTTAATAAAAATTGTGCAAATTTTATTTATTTTTAATTCATACATTTCATGCATTGATATTATGCATTAAAAACACATTTGACATGTGGATTTATAGGAAGATGCAAAATTTGTGTGACATTTGTTTATTCATGGATTCATACCATTTGTCACCACATAGGATGTATGTCAAACATGTTTTCGATGCATGATATTTGTGTATAAAATGTAGGAACCTATAAATGAACAAACTTCGCATGATTTTGATTTTTAATTTGTCACATGCTAAATTTGCAATGTAGAAGGGATTTTGATAAGCAAATTGAAATCAACTATGAACGCAGGTTTCAACATGTTTGCGTTCCTAAAGTATATGCATTATAAACGAAAGAATTACCAACATCATGGACCTTTCAATTTTCTAATAAAGATCATAATTGTTCTATCATCCTAAAAACCATTGTAAATGAAAAACTTTGGTTTTGGCATGCTCATTTTGGTTTACTCGGTGTAAATAACAATCTAAATGTTTTGGATCACTTGCCTTTGGTTGCTAATTTATTGACTAGTACAAGCAATGACCTTGGGTTTGAGGTGACGGGAATAATTACTTGAGATACTACCCATTAATGGATGGCATCTACCCTTGCTCTTTAATATTCCAACAAATAATTCATGAACCACAAGGTGAGAAATGCAAGCACTATGCACAATGGCATGAAGTAGTCCAGAAAAACGTTGAATGAAGCGTTGGGGTCTTATAAAGTGAATATGGAATTGTTCTAAACCCTTTTCGATGATGGGATCAAAACGTAATTTCAAATTTTCTCATTGTGTGTTATTTTACATAATATGATAGTAGAGGATGAGGAGAGTGAAGGTCTAGAACCATGTTTTGATGCAACCACAATTCACATTAAGCAAAGGCTTTCTTTTGTTGAATACAAAAATAACATTCAAGAAATTAAAAATGTAGATATGCACTTCAAACTGATATGATTGATTATCTATGGACTCTAAAAGGAGACCATGAATTCACATTGCAATCAAAGTTCCCATTGCACCAAGTTTTTCATGAACTATCACATTTTTTTTGCTTCAAATCAACCTTAACACGCACTATCTAGATTTTACAACATATCAACATTTGTTTCCTCTACTTGTGCATCAATATTTATCAAATTGATGTTGTTTGGTGAAGGAGTTGCACCAATTCCATAATGGACAATTGAAGCTATTAGAGGCATTGGTGCAACAACATTCAGTTCAAAACTCAACATCACAAGATTTAGTGTAACATTTGGTGCTTCATTTAATCAAACCCACAACTTCTTAAATTCTTTTGAAGCTAGAAATATTTGCAAGCTTTTTGTGAAATTAACTTGATGTTTGTATCATTGTGAAAAAAACCATCATGTTATAGGCTTCAAAAATTACAACATTTTTCGATGTTGTAGTTGCCTTTGCTTGAACCCTAGCAATGCATTCATTTAAGCATTAGAGTTTTTAGTGTTCTTTAAACACTTTTGTGCCTTGTGGTCACCTTGTTGTAAACATTTCAACATCAACTAACTGCACTTCATTTTCATCAAGCTTAATGGTGGCATCAAGTGAAAATGCACTTTTGCGCTTCATGGATGGAATTGTGAGTTTCTACAATTTTACGCACACATCACCAAAACGTGGCACATCTTTTAACACCAACCAACAATGTATAAAAATGAAACTTGCATTTCAGGGGTGATTTCTTTTGTAAAATTCCAATGCCTTGTGTAAAGTGGCATCTACACTCGTTCCTATAGTCACACAAAGCCTCAACACTACCAAAAGCTCCAACAAACTTATTCATGTTGTGTTTGATAACCCCCTTTTTTGTTTTTAGGGACTACTCAAGGCTCTTTGCATAACTAGGTGGTCAATATTTGTTGTAGTGTGTGCAAACCCTATCCTAAAATGTTGAACTCTTCTAACCATCACTTGTCATTGGATATTGAAAAATGTATGAGAATAAACAAGCAAGTTATTGCTACTCCTTTAAAACAATTTTTTTTCCTTTCTTCTTCGTAGTAGCCATAGCTGCAAAAACAATATCAGTAATGGTGAATGATGTTATGAATGTTATGCTAGAAGGTTAACGATGTCACTAAAAACAAATGTAATGAAAATTAAAAACATGGTAACCTACCAAAAATAATTGAGTTGAAGAGGAAATTTTGCAAGCCCAACTAAGTATTTAAAGTAGTGTATTGATGATGGGGTGCCATAAATAAGAGAAACGACAACTAGCACCAAAAAGTGTCATTATAAAGACGTTTCATGCAAAAATTGGAAATGGTTTAAAAAATATTCATAAACTAACCCCTTTTGGGCCCTTCTTTCATCTCCCAACCCTTCCTTTAATCCTTAAAACATTTTTTTGGCAAAATGATTATTTTTATTAAATATGGATATAAAATGTTGGAACTCAAGATTAAATGCACAAGGTTTGAAAATATTTATAGTTGTAGTACACACTACACTAACAATGATTGATAGAAAATAATCAGAAAAAATATATACAATGAAATTCAAATTTGATGTTAATTGAAGTTCCAATCCCTATTTAAGCTCAATGTATTTTCTTTCATTTTGTTTAGAAATCTCACCCCTTTATGACTAAATAGGGGTATTGGTGTTGTGTTTTGTGTTTTTTTTTATTTTGTGAATATCTCTATTGATTAAAATATGTTTCTTAAATGTGACATAATCTTCTAATGATGATTATACAATTAATATTTGACCAAAATGTATGTAACTTACTATTGATTGAAATGTGAATTATTGGACATGATTTTATTTTTGGAATCGTTATATTTGCCACCCTAAACTTTAGTGTCATGGAATGAAAGATTCTATTTTTTGTTTGTTTCAACAAGTATTACAAGGAAAGTGTTTTGCCATAAAAAGGGCTCCATGTTTTTATAGTTGACATATGAAAAATCTTTGTGAAAGAACTCCAATTCTAAGCCTTTCCCAATAGGTATGGTGTGTTATGTAAAAGGGATATTAGCTAAGGCAAAAAAATGGTAGCAATCATGCCTAAAAATAAAATATACATGAAATCAACAAGAAAAATGAACATACACCAAGAGGATTCATCTTTTTCCTTTTATGGGGGAGGTGGGTGAGGTTGGAATTCTTTTATTCATGTGTTCTCAACTTGTTCACAATGATGTTCCTCAAGTTTGCAATGTGTTCCCAAAACACCTCATTTTATCCAATATCCTTTGCACAAAGTTCCCCCCTTCTCACCAATATAGATCAACAAAAGGGGAGATACTTTATCCTCATATAAAAATTGTTATTTGGGGGAGCCACCCAATTTAAGGTTTTTACTTTTGTTGTGGGCCAATCAACATGATTCATTGCCAAAAATAAATAAAAAATTGGGAGGCAACCCATTTAATGAACAAGAGAAGATAGGTGAATATTGTAATATTTGGACCAATTAAACATTAATTATGTTATTTTCAGAAATGTTGAAAATTTCAAATATCATTTTCTTGAAGTGTTTTTAGTGAAAGAAAATAAAACATTTGATGGAATATTTGAAAATATAGCACTTATTGAAATGAAATCTCAAAATTAATTAATTATTCAACAAACATGGATCAAACTAATGAGGTGTGGACTTGAGTAGTCTGTAACATCCACCCATCAAGCTTATGTATGTGTATATGTTACAATAGAGGACATTTGAAAACCAAAGGTTCTACCACACCTACATAATATTATGTAAAAATTGCACAAGTTGAATGCAACTAATTAAAAAAATGGTTGAAAATTCATGAACCCTAAAATCCTCAAATATACCTACCACTGACCTCATAATATTATTAATCACTATCCACTTTAATCACATGTCATCTCTCTATGAAGGAAATTATTTAGTTATATTTGACATGTCCAAATCCCCCAAGCCATGGTGACCATAGCCACACTTTTAATATAGTTGGAAAGCCCTTGATGAGTGTGGGTGCATCAACTTGGTTTCATGATTTTTGAAATATAATGGAGAAGTTATTGAATATTGAACAATTTTTCATTGAAAATTCATTTAAATTAAAATATAAAATATAAGGGAATTTGGGTGTGCTATTGGTGTTGTTGGAAAGCCTTATTGAATAGGATTTAATGAAGGTGATTTGGAAATTTTTTAACCTAAAGTTCAAAAAATATTGAATTTTGAACATCTTTGTCATTGGAAATTGAATTAAATTACAAAAATGGTTTTGGAAGGAAAATATAGTTGGGTAACTAATTCATACTTAAACCAACAACATTAGTAGTAATTGCATGTATTTCTTTAACCCCCTAATATCATTATTCTAAGTTTTCATTGGGGGGAAGAGGCCAAGGATTGAATGGTAGGTGAATTTCATCAACTAGTCTAATACATCACAAACTTTTAAAGAGTCACTTGATAAAATTAGGGTTTTTTATTTATTTGGTGAATTTTTCAAAGAAAATTATAGAAATTTTTCAATGTTTTGGTCAAAATAACAACAAAATTTGTTGAATTAAAAAATCAATGATTGTGCCCTTATAACCAAGCTATCAAAATGCATTAAAAGGTTCCCTATCATCAAGATTTCATCAATTGTAGATTATGGATTAATAGGTATTCAACACCTTGAAGTTAGTTGTAGGTTTTTATGTACAAAATTGGGTTTAGGGTTTAGTTGAAGAAGCAATTGAATGTGATAACAATTTTTTTTTTAATCTCACCAAATTGTTCAAATGCCAATTCAAAATTTGGAGAAACTTGAAAAGAATGTAATTTTTGGACAACCACATACATGAAGATGAATAACTCATAGATTAAACACATCAAAATCAATATCTTATATGACCATATTTGAGCTTGAATAGGGTGGCAACTCGCTCAATGTATTTCAACTAAATTAGTACATGGTTTGTGCAAAGAAATATTCAATTTTAATGTAAGAGCATATTCACAAGTGTTTATATGAACACATTCACCAAAAGATGTTTTTAAAGATAATGGACAACAATATCCCTCTTATATTGTCAATTTTAAACCATCAAAGAATGGATATGTTATGATGTGCCATGAGGGTTGTCTTCCAAATCAAATGCACCACTTGCAATGGAAACTTCAATGAATAAGATGCCAATAATGTTCAACATGTTAGCTCCTTATTATAGTCTTCTAAGTAATCATTTCCAATACCATCATTGCTATTACACACCAAGTCTCTATGGTCCTACAAAGATTGCCAATAAAAAACTCTTCCAACCGAGGCCATTACAAATGCATTCTAGTTTGCATTATTTTCTACCAATTTCCTTCAAGCTTTGTTACAAAAATGTAAGTTGTGAAAATAATCCAATCAGTTTTTTATTGGAATTACTTTGCATATTAATGGCCAAATGGAGTTCAAAATCAATTCATTGGGAAGGATTTTTAACATTCCAAATTGCATGTCCAAACTTTAGAAATGCCAAAAGCAAAGTTAAAACTTTTGAACTAAGAATCTTAGAAAGTGAAGAAAAAGAGATGATTCAAATGTTTCAAAATCATGGTGTGTGTGTGTGTGTGTGTTGAATAAGACTCTAACTAGTAAGCAACCAAGCAAATATAAGAGACTCAATTCAATGAGAAAACAAAAATGAGAGTCTTCAAGTTATTAGTTTGAAATGAATGTTACCTTGTCACAGAAAGAATGAGACTTAGAAGCCCCTTGTAAAAAGTCATCCCTTGAAGGTAGCAATTATGATTTTTGCAAACATGGATGAGAACAAAAATAATCTTCCAAGTCTTGAAATGAAATGCAAAACACAAAATACAAAACAAACCTCATGAAATGAATTTTTAAAATAGTGCACCCCAAAAAATAAACTTTCATAAACGAAAAGACATGACAAAGGGTATTCACAAGAACATTTCATTATAAAATGAATAAGGATGAAAAAAAAACTTGGCTACAAAAAAAAGGTGTGCATTTAAACGAACATAACTATAAACTCTTTGTTGAGTTCATGTAGTTGTGAACCAAACCTTCACAACTTCTAAAACAATTGTTCAAAACTCCTTCTTCCTCTACATCATGTTAAAACAATGCAACATTATTTTGCCATCAAAGCCCAACAAAATATTCACATTGATTCAAACAAAAGTTTGACAATTCACATGCCACTACAAGCTTCAACTTGAACAACCTATCTAAATATTTCTATCTAAATAAGAATGTGCTTGAACCCACTACAATGAACTATGAGCTCCATCCTAACCTTTGCATGTACCTATGTAATTATGTATGTTCACCCCAAGACTACATTGCTTGAAATGTTGGTGCCAAAATTAATCATTTTTCTCAAACATTCAAAACATAGTTTTAGTATTTTAAAGATTAGGACACTTTTGGAAAAACTGAATCACCTTTTAATGTGCTTTTACCCACAAAGTAGCATACTAAAAAATTAAAAAAAAATTGAAAAAAAAAATGCAATTATCTAGGAAAGAAATATAACATCATATCAAAGCTAATTATAAATTCATTAGTTCTAGTTTGAGATTTGTCATCTAATATCAATAACTTTGCCTTTTATGGTAGGTTTAAACAAAAAACTTCCTTTATGAGATCTAAAACCTATCATCTAAATGCATGAACTTTTAAGGAATATGCCCATCCACCATATGCACATATAATATTCCAAATGTCACTCTCAAATTGAGTTTAAATTGACCAAAAATCTTATGCCCAAATTTTATGCCAACGCATAGTCTCTTTCTTAAGGGTAAAGCCAATAGTTCATACTAACAATGCGACTACTCTTAGTTTTGTCAAAAGATGCCAAACGCTAATTAATTAGTATGTCCAAATGAAAATATTGAACCAACACTAATATGAACTATGCACTCATATGATAAATCTCGAATTGTGTTGAAACCTTTTTGGATGTGTCAAATGTCCTTTAGCTTGGATGATGTTATGATGAATTCAACATGGATGGTTTTTTTAAAGCCCACGATCAAACACATAATGCCTCATTTCTTAACATTTTCAATAGATTTTGTTTTCACAAATCCATATTATTTATTTATGCCATGATAATCATGTTATAAACGAAGGAAACATGGGAAAAAAATCACATACATTGTACATTAAAATAATCATGTTCCATTTTTTATTATTTAGAGAGGTGATATTGCAAGGTTTAAGCCTAATTTGCAAATATTTGTTACAACTTGTAATGCAACCAATCATCAACTATTGTGGTTTTGTTGATGAACAATGCGTGTGAAAGGTGAAACCAATGTGATGGGTTTTGTATAATTGCTTTATTAGGACCTATGTGTTGAGGTCTCTCTTTTTCAAAGAATGAACCAATGGGTAAGTGTAAAATATTATTAACCCACCCTTGATTGGTAGTTCTAAAAAACTCAAAGGAATTGATTTTGATTAATGTTTGAACATTCATGATATTGGGGAAGTGCATGTATTAGGTTAGGTTTTGGAGTTCCAAACTAAAAGTTAGGAACTTTGTTGAAACTAGATTTGAATCCTAACCATGAAATCATCTCTTGCTAAAATTGAACCTTCATATATATGGGTTGTTGTTCCTTTTAAAAACAAGTTCAAATTCACCATTTATATAAGTGAAAAGTTTTTTAAAAATGCAACAATCATTTTATAAGTTATGACAATTGAACTTTAGGCAAACTTTACGAGACAAATTGTGATAATATTAAATATATATTGCACTCATCACTCGCTACATTGTTTGATCATTTTTCATGGTTTCTTTTATTAAGTTTGTTTGTTCTCAATTTCCTCTAACACTAATATCCCATTACATGAGGGTGGATACTTATTTAGGCAAGTTATTAGTGTTTAGTAAAGTGCAATTAGATGGAATTAAAACCGATCTTAAACCAAATTAGGCTTCAATTCTTTGGGGGGGATATCTCTAGAATTGGAGGTTTTATAAATCCCCAAAATTGTTTTCAAAAGCACACCAAAAGTTCTATTAATTATTTAATTTAAATGAAAATTTGAACCAAAAAGGACATCAAAATGAAAGAACTGGACAACCTTGGTCTTGACCCCTGGTTCACACAATTCTGAAAAAATGAAAGAGCTGGTCAAAGAACCTACCCTGATTGCTGGTTCTTTGACGGTTCTTTGAGGAAACCCATTTTGGCTCTTCGATTTTGAACCTTTTCAAACAAACTTGAAACCCGAGGTTGGAAGAAGGTTGTTTTGAGGAAAGTGTTGCTAAATTCAGTCTTTCATAGAAGGAATATGCTTGACAACTTTTGCTATGAATTTGTATGTCCTGTGAAGGAATCAGGCATGATGAGGTAGGTGGTGCTAAAGAAATGCTCATGTCTGTTTGAGGGGATTTGTGTAAGATGCATGGTGCAAACAAAGCAGGTCTCTCTGGGTCTCTCCCAGAGAGATATGTGCTTCCCCTGTTGATCTGAATCAAAAGATCCCAAGTGGTGGTGGGGGAAGTCAAAAGCATGAAAATTTACTAGTTTAATCAGAGAGGCAGATTGAGGTACAAAGCAGCAGTCCCTTTCCGAAACTCTTAAAAGCTTTGGATTGGCAAGGATTTCTTGGTTATCAGAGTACTGATCAGTTTGGAAGTGGGAAGATCTCAGTCAGTGCCATTGAGACAAAAAAGACTCGACAATTGCATTCCCAGAATCAGCAAAGACCAGTGCAGCTGCAAAACATAAGTACTGCAGATCTATGATCAAAATCTGCGCCCACAAAAACAGATCGAGTCCCCCCTCCCTCCCACCCAATATTATACAGCTCAAAGTGATCCAAAAATAAACCTCTGAAGGATGTGCACCCATATGATTCCATGTACTAATGAAAAACGTTTTTTTGGCAGTAGACAACATTTTTTTTCCCACATGAGGGACTGAGTGCACAACATGAGGCAGCAATGCACACAACACAGGATGTGCAAAACCCAGACATTTTTTTGGCCAGATTATAACATTGTTTTCGCATCAGGATTGAGTGCATAACTCGAGACAACATTCTTTTCACATCAGAATTGAGTGCACAACAAGAGACAGCATTCTTCTCACATCAGGACTGAGTGCACAACATGAGGCATGCTTGACTGAGGTGAATAAAGCCAGACTCTTGGCTTGCAAGGACAAAGATCGATTTAAGAGAGGACAGAGAGACAGAGCTGCTCTTTTGCATGTAAAATTACAAGGTGATGTAAAAGCTCACCAGTATGTTTGTTCATGATACACCTCCAATTTACTGAAGTGACCACTGGGCTCCCTAAACAATAGGAACAGTTCATCACCTTCCTTTCATGGACAAAGAAAAAGCTGCAACCACTTGCTTCTAACTAAATCTGACTTCTGAAAGTGTATAATTTTCTTTTTCTCCTTCTAGAGTAAGTGTTGATTACTGCTCTACGACCAGATATGATTGATTGTATGTTCCATTCCAAACCGTGGGTCTGTCCGTGATGAATAACAGTGGAAAAGGTTTTTTTCCAACCTCTTTAAGCTCCATGTCGCTCCTCCTGTCCTACTTCTAAGGGAGATTCTCGCTACTTTCGACCGCTGCATCTGTAAAAAAATCGATCGGATCAACAAGAGCAAGCTTCCCGTATGTATGTATGCTACAATTGTACCACATCTCAATTGAAGGCCAAAAACCCTACTGCAAGTCTGGAATTCGCTGTGTTCTCCCCCCACTTCATAGGTATCAAGACGTCTGCAGCCGAAGAAGAAGAAGAAGAAAGATGTTGCTGTCCTCCTCCTCCCCCTGCTCCTGCTGCCATGTTCATCATGCTCTCCTCTGCTATGGTGTCGAGAGTGCTTGGTCTTGGTGAACACCTCTCCACCGTGATAATCTGAGGTGGAGCCGTTTCCAAAGCAAGTCCCATGGCTGCTACTTTCTCTAGAATAGTCTCCAGAGTCCTCTGCTTCGGAGAGCATCTCTCCACTGTAATAATCTGAGGAGGAGCAATCTCGAACCACGAGCTCATGCCCATTGATCTTTTCCCCATCCCCCCCGGTTGCCTTTTCCAACTCCCACACGTAGTACGAACTCCGATCGTCTGTGCGCACAGAGCCTTTAGCGCACACACACACACACAGAGTCACGCTCTGCTGCTTTTGTTTACAAGTCTTGCGAACAACGAACTGACCAAAAAAAACAGCAAAATGACACCACTATTCTTTTGAACACAATCGTGTTCAGAGTTCAACGGCAACAAGAAGAAACTCGACGCTCCAAGACACACAATTCTTCAAACGATGCAAAAAAAACTCCAAGATCGCAGCAAAAACTACTGAAATCCAATCCCCTCCAGACTAGGCAGTAGCCCAGGAAGAGGAGAAGGGTGGTGGAAAGTCCGCAACAAGATCTGCATAAAACTCCAACCCTAGCAAAAACAATTCAAGAAACGGCACAGAGACGGCAAAGATTTCGTGTTACATCCAAACCCCAGAAATAAGGGCTACAAAGAAGAGAAATCGGCAAGAAGAAAAAAGAACCAAGAAGTACCTACCAGGCAGCGAAATGCAGCACAGACACAGAAAGAGAGAGAAGAGCGATCAGGACTCTGAGAGAGAGAGCGAGAGAGAGCGCGAGAGAACGCAAAGACGAAGAATGCTCGCCACTACGGCAACGGTGCCGTTTAGCTTTGAAGGCTTTGCCGAGGAGAAGGCGAAGGGGACAACGTGGGGTCGACGGACGGACGGACGGACGGCCGGACGGACGGGGCCACCTTCCCGGGCCCACAACGACGGGCAGAAGACGACAGGCGGCGGGCCGGGTCAGGCAGGGGCAACGATAACGTGCTAGTCAAGGCGAAAAAACACACGAAAGTTCCGATACCTACTACCCTATTGGGCACCAGTTTTGCCGAAACTGGGGACGAAATGAGAAGTCAGGACGAAAACAGTTTACATGAAAGGTAGTAAGTAAGTAGGTAGGTAGTAGGTACACTCTAAATGGAGATTAAACACTCTTAGTGGCTTTTTTGTTAAAAAAAATTTAGGTCAATTTTGTGTTATAGCCAAAGTGGCGATAATCCAGAGGAAGATTTAGCCAAATTTGACAACAAACTAAACATGAAAATAAAATATTTAAAAACAGTTTTCTATATTTCTGGCTACCCACTTCCAACGATGTATAAAAATCTGAAAAAAATTCTTAAATTTTGGTTGAGTGCTGGCTATTGAGAATTTTTGAAACATATAATTTTAACACTTTAGATTTTAATATAACATTTTGGCTATCTACTTATATAAAAGAATCGGTGTGTGTCCGTCCGTCCACGGCTATCTATTGGCTGGAACTCAGTCCGATATCCTATTGGCCGGAAAACTCAGGGTAATGGGTATCACTCGGTGTCAGGAAAAATCACTCAGTGTGATGGGTATCACTCGGTGTCAGGAAAAATCACTCAGTGTGATGGGTATCACTCAGTGTCTGGTTTGTTTGTGAGGAAAACAGGGTTCCTCAGTGCAATG
>Ga0116227_10004245_pt1 | contig 31189 bp, 23 predicted proteins | sample S1TSphgellanicum_FD_89693 | JGI IMG/M metagenome (GOLD analysis project Ga0116227, IMG submission 89693) | Host-associated microbial communities from peat moss isolated from Minnesota, USA - S1T2_Fb - Sphagnum magellanicum MG | ecosystem: Host-associated > Plants > Peat moss > Unclassified... | reverse complement strand
TGGGGGTGAAGGGAGCGGTGGTGAGGGTGTGCTTTGGGGGGGGGAGGAGGGGGGGGTGAGGGTGCGGGCTGGGGGAGTGAGGGGGGGGGGGGGGGGGGGGGGGGTGGGGTGTGCTCATGGAGGTGTATAGCAACCAATCTTGACATAGAGGCTACAATTAGCTTGCCAGATCTGTAATCCTGATTGAGATCCATACAGTTCCTAACTTCTAGATCACAGAACAATGTGAGCTTGTACCACCTCTATTTGGTCAAAGTTATGTCCATATGTGTGTGCTGCACATCTACCCACCATCAGTGGCAACTGAAACCCCAGCAAGCAACAAGTCAATTGTGAATGAGGGGAGATCTCTGTTAGCAACTGACACAGATAATAAGAGGAGGGAATAAGAGTTGATGGGAGGCTAAAAGATATGTGGTAATGGATTTGCAGGGATATGTTGTGTTGAACCGACCATGGGCCTTTGTACAATGGCTTCGAAAGGCCAACATTGAAGAAGAGTATGTATGTCTTCAGATGTGATTTTTTGTTGTAAAAGTTTGGTTGCTGTAGAGGGTTCATCTTATGTCACAGCCGCACTGCCCACTTTATCATGGAACCAGCAGAATGTGGACTGTGAGTGTTTGTCTGTTCATGCTGTCTCTGATATGGGAGCCATGGTGGTTGTGGTGGTATCCAGCTACATCATGATGGCAGAGCCAGATCATGTGTTCATAAAGCCGCTGCCAAATCTAGCTTCTGAATTGATGCCTGCTGCCTTTCCATTCTTCTACATTGAGCCCAAAAAGAATGAAGCTGTGCTTCGGAAATTCTATCCAGAAGAGAAGGGGCCAATTACCAACATTGATCCTATAGGCAATTCGCCTGTTATTATCCAGAAGGTTTGATCAATCTCTGTCTCCTCATGACCTTTTTCTCCATTTTTTCTGTGCAATGTGTTTTTCAGTTCATGTGATCATGTAAAATAAGGGCTGTGCTGAAAGGGCTTGAGATTCAATCAATAGGATTGCACTCAATAGTTCAAGAGTTGACTCTGTGTTCCCTTTCTATTTTAAAAGGAATACACCTATCAACCAATTCTTTTATGCTTTTCTTTTAGATATGTGGGTCTTCTTGCTAGCCATAATGAAGACCTTAGTGTTCCAGTTTACTGCCGATGTTCATATGCATCCTAAGACCTTTGTTCAGCGTTCAGTAATCACTTTCAAAGTTACTAGGACCTTTGCCATCTTGCTCACCTTGATTTTGATTGTGGCAACCAGTGGTGTCTGATAGCTGTAAGCAGTTTACATGAAGTGCATTCCTAGACCTAGGTGGATAGCTGCAGCTTGTGCTGCCATTTGTGTAAAGGTGACAGTCTGCTAATTTGTGGGTGACACCCACAAGGTTATGATTGCACTCATTCTTGTCATGTGTGTTTTGATTTGTTCAGAACTGACAACATGTTTTTGTCGAGTTTCTCTCTGCAATGACTTTGTTGTAAGTTTTGGACATATGTCATAAATCTTTGTGCAAATTATGCTCTGCTTGACAGCTAACTCAGACTGCTCTGATATTTACTGTGGAGCAGGCATATCTGGAGAAGATAGCTCCCACATGGGCAAATGTCTCAATCAACATGAAAGATGATCCTGAGGCTGACACCACATTTGGTTGGGTGTTGGAAATGTAAGACTTCATAAAACAAACTCACACATAAACCTGACATGTGGAATTGATGACAGGAATGCTAGTTTTCCTTGCATCTGGGAGCAACTGCATAGAGCCAAAGTAATCATGATCATGCTCCTTAGTGAGGACATTTGTGGATGGTGAAGGATGTGGTTATTCTTCCCTTCAGCTAATTTTTGGTCATCTGTCATGTGGGCAGGTACGGTTATGCCACAGCATCAGCTTTACATGATGTACAACATATTTTGCTCAAGGACTTTATGCTTCAGGTGCATATTAGCATCTTAGTTCCCACAACTTCTGAATTCCCACAACTGCTTATGAACTGGAAAGTAGCTTTCAATCCTGACATGTTTGTTGCTGTGAGCAAGTTCCATTAGCTGATTTCAAACAATTCTCAATTCTGTTTCTACAAAAATACAATGATGTTGGATTACAGAGTCTACATGTTTGTGAATTGTAGCCACCATAGGGTCCATAGAAAGGGCATTGAGCAGCAGTTTGGTGACTGTCAAGTACTTGTTATGCCAAAAGATCACATCCCAACTTCACATCATGCTCAACTGGCTCGATGACTTCAAACACATTTTTTCGTTATCAACTACAAACACCTCCTGTGATGAACCATGGTGTGCTTACATTTGTTGTTGCAGCCTCCATGGGACACTGAATTAGGAGACAAGTACATCATCCATTACACATATGGTTGTGATTATAACATGCAGGTGACTGAAAGTTTCTGCTCTTGTTTAGCCATGTCATGGATGTCTGTATATGTTAAGCTGCAATTGCTGGTATATGGTTATGGAACTATTCCTGTTGAGACTTTATGAATCCAGTAACAGCTGAAATGTAGTGTCTCATTTCTAATAGGGCAAATTGACATATGGTACAATTGGAGAATGGCGCTTTGATAAGCGTTCCTTTACAACTGGTGCCCCTCCCAAAAATTTGCCCATGCCCCCACCAGGTGTGCCTGAGACAGTGGTATGTTTTGTTACTTTCTGTCACTTATTGTGAATGGTGGAAACATAGGAATTCTCTGTTACGCAGACTTGAATAGCATAATACTTTGATATACTACAGACCAAACCCTTCTGATGTTTCTTTGGGCAGGTGGTGGCAATGTTACAGTGACTTTGTGCGTGTGACTGCAGGTGACATTGGTGAGGATGGTCAATGAGGCTACTGCCAATATACCAAACTGGAAAGAAGGGGAATAGGAGAGACTCCCTTTGAGTCAGTTAGTGGTCTCCAGGTATGTCTCATGAATTTCTTCTTTGCTGTCCTGGGCAAGGTCACTGTATCACTGCACCCAACTTCCTCTGCTGCATTGCGCCTTTATTTTGTATTTCTGAACTTTGATAATTGTGCAATTTTGTGTAGCAGCTCACAAGCAGATTCATACACGAACAAGTCATAGCAAGTCAAAGCCAGTTGTCTGATAACATCTCTGAATTAAGAAACATCTCTTTGTTATCACTTCCTCCAAATCTATCTCTGTCTTTGCCTCAGGTCCAACTGCAGGTGTGGAAGGGAAGGAAATTGGGAGGAGGAAAGAGGAGGAATGGAATTACAATAGTGCCATATCTTTCCTGTTATGTTTCCCTCCTTTTTCTGTCAAGCCCCCACAAGGTTCCATAGAAATGGAAACAGCACCATGTGGTTCTTAACAGTTTTTCTGGTGGCATATAATAATGCCCGGTACCAATTTTGTGCACCGGGCACTCTTTGGAGAATTGAAGGCACTCATGTAGGGAGCATCTCAAGTTTTGTGTAGCTGTGAGTACTGGGGAGGATTTAAACCCTGAATCCAGATGCATATTAGGTCCATTGAAAACATATTATATGGTGGCATCTCTAAGCAGGCCTCTTGAACATCAACTGCACATTCTCAAGGCTTTGTGACTCTACGGACTGTCCATCCAGAAACACTTGCCCTTCATTATTGGAATTGCAAAAGTCATATGGGAAGTTCATATTTTTGAGTCAGTCCTTCAGATCTCAAAGTACCTTCACCGCAAATTCAGAGTTTCATGTAATATCAATTTGTTGGTTTTCTTTGTTGCAAGCTGAATCCTGCCCAAAATAGTCCCCAGCTTTGTAACCAATGATATCATGTTGCTTCTTGCTAGTGGATGATTTTTTTTGTAACAAGGATTTGTGTATGTGCCAAAATAAGTTTACTTGGGCTCTATGCTACTGTGGCTTATTAGTGACAATCAATTTTATTTTTTTTCTTATGTTCCCCTATATTTTTCAATAGTTCATCATTATTTGTTTCAATGTCAAATTTAAGTCCAATGATGAAATTTTTTGAGGGATTGGTCTATGGGAGATTTTGTATAATCTTTTGTATGGTCTTCCATAGAAAATTGATTTTGCATAATCTTTTGTATGCTCATCCTTAGACACTTGATTTTGCATAATCTTTCATATGGTCATCCTTAAACAATTGATTTTGCATAATCCTTCATATGGTCATCCCTAGACAATTCTAGAAATGATTCCTAAAACAAATTACTTCATTTCCAAGCCTAATTACCTCACTTCTTTCCCAAAAAAATGTTTATTTCGTTTTATGATCATACAGTTATTAGGATCCAATTTGAATAGACTTGGTAGCTTATGGAGATTGAACAAAACAGTTGTGTTTATACTAACATTTCTAGAGTCTATATCTCAAGATAAAATGCAAATTTACAAATGGATTTTAAAAATATTTACTACACAAAGACATCATTTGAACTGCATAAGTGAATTCAAATAGTATCAAGGCCTAATGATGAAACATACACAAGCAATGAAGAATAGTAAACTAAAAGAGCATAAAGTAGTGTTATGATCTTAAAATTGTAGTTAAGCTTTAAAATGACATGTAGCCATTACACAAGATACATATAAATTGACCAGATTAATGGATTTAAATCCGACTACATCTGTGCATGATAGATATTGCACATCTACAATTCATAAGTTAATTTTTTCTCTTGTTGACAACTCACAGAAGGCTTTGGTATTAGGTTCTCTTCACCACCCATCAATTCTAGAGAAGCCCCCAATATTTTACCATTCAACAAATGTTTAAACGAAATAAAGTCTTAAAATAACATCTTACTAGATGCAACGCGAAGTTGTCACCACTAATGTTGCCAAAGTTGCCAAAGATCTCCCCCAATATACAACCAAAAGTCCCAAATGGCATTTGAGTTTCTACAAATTGATGCCCTTAAAGATTTTAACATTTCAAAACTTTCCTGTCAAATGTTCTAGTCTAGGAGGCCTGATGATTATCAAACAGCACATTGGAACAGCTACGTAAGACACATACAATTAGCAATCAGCACATTGGAACAGCTATGTAAGACACATATAATTAGCAATCAGCACATTGGAACAGCTACAGAAGACATGATATGTACATAAGACATGACATGGGTACATGATATAGGACACCATACCATTGTTGCAGAATCCAACCACATATGTCAAGCCCAAGTCAATCATGAGATAAGCAGGAAGTCAGAGAGTTGACAACAAATTAAGACACATACAATTAGCAATCAGCACTCCAGCTGTCCAACCCATTACAGGCTCAGAACTTCTTGGAACAGACAAATCTGAAATATTCTAGCTGGTGCAATGCAGCTAAACGAGTCTGCATTGGCCCTAACAGCAAAAAAAATCGACTCTGTGTTTTAATAACCAACAAAGATGGTGGTTATTATTCACCCAACAACAAACATGTAAGAAGGCTGACTATTATCACCTAGAATACTGCCTTCCAAGCAGCTCAGTTCCACACAAAACATTTCTTCTACTTCACAATTAGCTACATGAAGGCATTGAGCACAGATAGTGTACAACCCTAAAGATGCCAAGGTTGAATATACTCTGCACCACCTTCACTATCTGAAGAACCAACCTATCAGACAAACAACAATTCCCTTCTGGTCATTGTAATACAGTTAGACCGAAGGTGATTTTGGCCAAAATCAAGATCTCTAGAACCTATGTTGTCTTTAGCGAGCCAATGTTTACATTTACCAAAAACCTGTCTTACTGAGCCTCTCAAAAGGGTAAAAGTGTTCACACCCTTCTAGGAGAAATCAAGGTCTCTAGACTCTGACACAACAGTGTGTGGCTGTTGACATTCACCAAGAATCTTTCTCAGTGAAAACCCTGAATAGAGCTTGCTGCCACTCCCCTCTAAGAGAATAATGAGAAGGTACCTAGGCAGCACTCACCATAAATTTCCTTGGTACTTTGCAAGCAACAAGTTTTACTCTGTATTATAAGCGCCACTTGCGAATATCCCCAAAGAATCAGAATTTTGCTGCCTCCAAGGCCTACATCTATGCAGAACAGCATGTGCCCTTTTTCTTATCAGCCGAGTCTGTGTCCTGACCCACAACAATGGTAGTTCCCTCTCCTGGGCCTGCAGTTGTTGATTCTTCTGAAGCTAGAGCTTTCTTGCTCACTATCCGGTATATCTCGGTCAGGATCCTCTGGAATGCTTTTTCAACATTTGTTGACTCCAAAGCTGATGTTTCTATGAAAGAAAGACCCTCTTTCTCTGAGAAAGATTGTGCATCTTCAGTTGAAACCCCTCGCAGGTGCTTGAGATCTGATTTGTTGCCGACTAACATGATAACGATGTTAGAGTCTGCATGATCTCTCAGTTCCTTCAGCCACCTCTCCACATTCTCATAAGTCACATGCTTTGTAATGTCATAAACAAGCAGAGCACCTACAGCTCCCCGATAATAGGCACTGGTGATTGCCCTATAGCGTTCTTGCCCTGCTGTGTCCCAAATTTGTGCTTTGACGGTCTTACCATCGACCTAACAAGAACATAAAAAACAAGTGAAAAGAAGTTGGAAAAAATCTCCTCAACACTTGTGCTACATGAGCCCTCTGGTGTCAAAACTCAATGAACAAAAATTAGTAAGCACCAGGAAACCATCAAACACAAAAAATGTGCAGACTGGAACAAACACCCAGAGCATAACAAATATGGTGTGACTTAGTCTCCTCATACCAAAAAATAAATCAGAGAGTAGGTTTTGAATCCATGAGAAATGGCAGGAGAGGGATATCAGGGAGCACTTTAAGAAACTGACAATGCTTCTCAGAGCAATAGTGAGGATTACCATAGTACTATAAAAATGGAACAGAATGAAACCTTGAATATGTGGGCACCATGGATTCCCATCAGGAGATGAAGACAGAATAGCATGTTCAACTTTGATGGAGTAGTCACCCTATGTGCGAGAATACAAAGAGACACAGACCTGAATAGAGCGTGTGGCGAACTCCACGCCTATGGTAGATTTGGATTCCAAGCAGAACTCGTTCCTTGTAAATCTGGAAAGCAGATTGGATTTCCCGACTCCAGAATCTCCAATCAGGACTACCTTGAACAGATAGTCGTATTCATCATCAGCTTTGTGAGCCATTTCGCCTCCTCCTCCTCTCCGTCTTCTTGTTTCCTTTTTTATCAGACGGCTGCCGCCCGGGATGTAAGATTATCCGCTATACAGCCATTCACGAAAATCAAGAGGAGACACCACCTTGAGGCCAATATGCAAGGGAAATCCAACAAGAAAACAAGCTAGGAAGACATAGTTGGAACGTATCAAATGCAAACAATGGACACGACAGGCCAAAGGAACCAAGGTTTCACACACACGCACGCACACAGAGGAGAAATAAAGAACAAAAGCGTAACGAGAGCTCAAACCTGATGTACACAAAGATCCAATCAAAAACAATTCCGGCAACGAACTTCAGGCGGATTGAAGACGAACACACATTCGTTTTGTAAGCACAAAGATCGCGTTCAATACCGAAACCCTTGCTCGCAGATCCTTCAACCCTAAAAGCAAAGAAACGCAACAGAAATAATAACAACAACAACAACAACAATAATAATAATAATATTTTAACAAGCGGATCTACAAAGCCTTTTTTTGGAGGAGCTGTGTAGTCTCTCGTCTCCTCCAAAAAACAGAACGAGGCAGACCTCCGATGCTGCTGCTCCTGGTTTTGAGAGAGAGAGAGAGAGAGAGCACAAAACAAAACAAGGCAGAGATGGACGGAAGAAGCGAACACAAGTGCAGCAAGCGGCAGCTCTGCGTTCCCTTTACGGCAGTTAACTGGATCACCGTCCGATCGGAGATCCAACCGATAAGAGAGGACAAAGGGAAATAATAGAGGTCATAATAAAATTCACACCCGCTAGGGAACAATTTTATTCTCTTCATCCATTTTTAAAAAATTTCATCCAATGAGTGTCATATATTGGGATGGACATGGTCACATTTCATCTAATGAATGTCATAAATTGGGATAGACATGCTTAGATTTCATCCAATGAATGTCATGAATTGGGATGGACATGCTCAGATTTCATCTAATGAATGTCATGAATTGGGATGGACATGGTCATATTTCATCCAATGAATGTCATAAATTGGGATGGACATGCTTAGATTTCATCCAATGAACGTCATAAATTGGGATGGACATGGTCACATTTCATCCAATAAATGTCATGAATTGGGATGGACATGGTCACATTTCATCCAATGAATATCATAAATTGGGATGGACATGGTTACATTTCATCCAATGAATGTCATAAATTGGGCTGGACATGGTCACATTTCATTCACCCATTGTCATAAATTAGGCTGGACATGGTCACATTTTCATCTATTGAATGTTATAAATTGGGATGGACATGGTCACATTTTCATCTATTGAATGTTATAAATTGGGATGGACATGGTCACATTTCATCTACTAAATGTCATAAATGGTGTGGAATGCTTTCAGTAGGTACCATTTTGATGCAAACTTGACCAACTTCTTATTACTACCATAGTATTCCCCCTTGGCAGCCATCCACACTAATAATTATATTATTTTCAGAATTGATTTTTTCAATGAAATTTTTTTTTCCAAAGAACAATATTTAGATGAAGGAAAATAAGGACAATCTTTCAGAAGGTTTTTTTAATTTATTTTATTTTTTAAAAATTATTCTATTTTTGGACATGGAATTTTCAGAATAAAATAATTATTTGATAATGAAATGTTTGATCTTGCCATGGTACTATGGTGTAGGGAAAGGCCAAATAGAGAGTTCAATGGATGTAGTGAACCCCCATTACCCATGTAGCCATGCCCACTTGAATGGTAAAACATAGAAGCCAAAGGTTGCTAGCATCTTAGATCTAGAATAATGGTTGTCAAACTTGTGCAAGCATCACCTCTCTCTTACTATAGGAAGTGGACTAATATGCCATGAAGTATGTCAATTGGGTGTGTTTCTCAAAAATAAAATTGATTGATAAAGCAATCAATAGAATTAACATTTCCTATGATGTCAACACTTTCATCAAGGATTATGAAATAGATTGAAATGTTACGAAATAAATCAAATTTTGCTTGTTTTTCAAAAATAAAATTGATAAAGCATTCAATAGAACTAATAGGTTTTAGGATGTCAACACTTTCACCAAGGATTAATTGTAGATCTTTGTGTGTCATTGTTTCACTTGCCAAAGCATATGCCACACAAATCATATCTCTCAACAATCCATTAGGTAGTGGGATGGTGTTTCCACCAACCCATCATCACAAAACAAGAAACTAGGATTATGCCCCCATCATAGCAAGTCATGAGCACACACAAATCCTTTGTTCGATACCAACCATATCTAATATCAACTTTTCTAGGTCTAGAAGAGTGTGAAAGTGAGGAGATTCTAAAAGGCTAATAACATTTTTTATCACATAAAGACACCGTAAGTGAATTATCTTAATACTAAAGTACAAAACTAAGAAATTAAATATACGCATCATGGGCATGTAATTAATTCAATAAACAAGCTAACTTTAAATTTGCTTAAGGTCATATAAATTAAATGCTTCTTAAAACCATCATTAATGAAAAATGGTTCAAAGTTTAAACAATTATGTAAGCACAAAAGAATGTGGAAGTGGGACTAAATAACTAATCTAACATTTAGTGATATATTGATTTGTTTAACTCTTTTTTTCTTTTTGAAGGTCTCATTCTTCTTCTAATTTTAATTATGGCATGTGTAGACATATTTTTGCAATTTACATGAAAACACACTAACATATCTTTTGGTAAAAAAAATCAATTTCAAAAATTCAAATGGTAGATGGTTTGTATTTGTTTAGTTGTTAATGGCTTGACACTAAGGCATTTCTCCTTTTGCATTATGAATTTTTTTCTTTTTTTCCCACAAGTTGTTCAATTTCATGGCTACCTTACTTGGAAGAAAGATTTTCCAAAACTATCTACAAATTCAAGTTTGAAAGGTCATGTTTCCCTTTTAGAGATTCAATAATCGTTTCAAGTTCATTAAACCTTTTAGTGAACTTCCTATGAACGATTCTTGGCAAAGACCTTCTCCCTCCAAATTGTCAAACTAGATTGAAAGAATCCATCTCTAACCTCAATCCCTATTTTCTATTACAATGATTCTAACAAAATCTAATGTTCCTTTGTTGTAGACCCACTTGAATGACATTCATTAAACATTGTGCACATCAATCATTTGCAAAAAATTCAACTCAATGGCTAGAGCCAAATGTTTAGATTATAAATCTAGATTGGAAGAAAAAATAGAATTTTTTTGATGTTGAGAAACAAACGATTTTCAACTTTGAAAAACTATAGATAATTACTACGTAGAAAGCCATTCTACATAGTGTATTTCTACACATGTTTTTATTAGTTCGAGCTATTATAATCCTTGTCATGTTTTTTATCAAATGGATAGAAAACCTAATGAATAATCATTATGATTTAGATATTTTAAATTTGAGCCTTTGAATTTTGTTTTTTTGACTTTAGATTTGTTTAAGACTATATAAACTAAATGCTTTTTAAAACAAAGAAAACATTTTTTTCCTAAATGTTTTGTAAAGATGTTGATTTTTTTATCACTAATTTAAGAATGTGATTTCACCAATTAGGAGTTTTTCTTAATGAAATGATAGTGCACCTTGATGTGTTTTGTTTATGCATGGAAAATAAGGTCATTAACAAACGTGATGTTAATTGAATTTGGATAACTTTCCACTTGAAAAATCTTGATTTTCTCATCAAGTTTTGCAACCACATGGACTCTTTCATACCTTCAATAATTATTCAACATATTCAACTTTTATTGATGAAAGTGTCACTATTCATTGTCACTTATTTAATCAATCAAGTGATGGTATGGTTAATCCACAAAGTTGGAATACATATATAACTATTGATCTTGTAGTATTATGATCTCAAAACCAATTTACATTTACACAATCTTTTAGTTTGACTTCTCCTATCAATGTAAACATGAGCCCAAAATCAACTACCTCCCAAAAATATTTAAAATTCTTTTCGATAACCTTCATATGTGGATTCTACGAATCAATTATTGTAACTTAAGGTCAATTTCAACATTGACAAAACAAATGATTTTATTTTTAAAAATTAATTAGTTTTTTTTTTAAATTATTGATTTTTTTCATGATTTATTATGATATTTTCACATGAATAGTGAAATTATTCAAAGTGAAACCTATGATAATTATGATGATTTTCAACATGTCAACTTCATGTTTTCATAAAAATTCATTTCACTAATCTGAAGATTATTCAATGACAAAATTGACCTTAGGGTAAGGTATATATATTTGTTGGCCACTTTCATGAATATAAGAAATGTTGAATCAAGTGTCAGTGACGTAAATTAGTTTCTTCACCATTATAAAGTATAGATGAATGTCCACCTTTTCTTCATTTATGTCAACTAAAAGCTTGGAGTTCTTGAATTTCTACCATTGGTGTAGGATTTGCACTGCATTCCTTTAAAGTAAAATTCTTAATTAAACTAATGTTCAACAAACATATTCCCTTTGGGTCATGGAAATTCCTAAAGGAAAGTAGATAAATTTATTTGAAATGAAGTTTCATGCTTCCAAGTTGAAACATCTTGAATATGTTAATGAGTTCTTGAATGAATCATTCAATCTTTTTTGTATTACTTATTGTCAGAAGCAAATCATCTACATAGATGATTAAGATTGTCATTTTTCTAGCTTCCTCGTGCATGTAGTATAGGTTGTGATTCACAATCTTCCTAACTAATCCTTATTTGAAGTAGTTATCAATTTCTTCATATTTCATCCCTTGATGTTTTATTTAAGTCCATGCAATGCTTTCATCAACTTATACACCTTTGAGCCTCTTGTATTGACATCTCAAAACCTTCAATTGAAGCATGTACACTTCTTCCTTTAATTTAACATTAAAAAATGGGCCCAAAGACATAGTGCATATTCAAACAAAGTGTAAAAGCAAAGTTTGTTGGAACAATGAAAACATACCAAGATGTTGTGTCTCTTGCATAATCAAACTTTGTAAATGGCATGGAGACTACACAATAACCAAACTAATGGACATTATATTTAGGGGAAACTCATGAAAAAGAAACAAAGCTATAAAATATTGTGGAAAAAATCTAGGGATTGTGCTTCTTGTACTACAAAATCAAACAATCAAATATTGGTTCTTAGATGGATGCCAAAAACACAAGGGGAAAATTTGAAAATAATAATTATTGAATCATGTTGTCAAAAAATCTTTGTAGTATTTACATACATACATGTTGTGAATATTTTTTGATTTTCATGATCTTCTGATGCATGAAATTAAATTTAGACTTATGTCAAATGTACACATAATTAAGAAATATATGTACCTTTAACTTTGCTATGAAGATCTATGCTTGACCCTTTTGATCACTTGGATCAAATATTGTAGAAATGTTTTTATTTCAATGTACAACAAGAACAAATAATACATAAACCGATATTTTACAAATGTTTGTTCAAACTCTACACATGCCTTAACACAATAGCAAAAATTCCTTTGTTCCAAGTTTGTATGCTTGATTTTTTTTCAACATTCAAAATTAAAACTAAAAGATTTGAAAATTATCATTAAGATACAAGTGTCCCACCTTGAATTTTACAATGGTATAGTATTTCTATTGAACGAATTTGAATCACTTTTGGAACAAAATACTTGTTGCCTTTTGTTGCAATAGTTGTTAAATAAATAACATATCAAATTGTTACACAATCAACCCTAGGTTTTCTAATATATATTCATTTGTGAAATTAACCCATCAAGATTAAGAACACATTTTATTGCAATTCTCTTAGTTACAATATGGATATCACTAAGGAAAACATGAAATTTTTTGTGAAACAATTTTGCATAATTTTTATAAAAAAAGATTTGTGTTCAATATATAATCGTTTTTTATAATTGCAAAAATCTCATATCTAGATTTAAACGCTGGTTGGGCCGGGTCGGGTCGGGTAGGGTAGGGTCGGTCTCCACACGGAAAGTAGTCTGGACCGCCGTTCTCTCATTGGGCGTTCGTTCCGTCCAACAAGTCTGTGTGTTGCAAATCTTCTGTCGCATTGTTTCGCACTCGTTTCTGTCGCTCGCTGCGAGTCCGGGGAGAGTTGGTGGTGTCGATCGGTAGCGATGGCGTGCTTGGCGTTGTCTTTACAGCCGGTGAACGGCCCCGACGTTCTCCTACAAACGTATGTGCTCTTCACACTTCGATGACATTGTTTGTTTTTCACGGTTTGTCATGTTCTTCTTTTCTTGTCGACTTTTTCACAAGATTTGGATCTCACCTGATCCGAGAGTGTAGACGATGATGAAGTAAGTTTCTACGATTAAGAATAGACTCTTCGACCGGGGATTTGTTGCGATCCTTCCGGCATCTGTTCTCCTTGAAGAGCGAAGTCTGATAACAAATCAAGTATTTCATGTTTTTTTTCAAGATGTCTGAGCTTCTTTTCGGCTATTATAATCAATTTTAGGGTTAGGGATTGAGCTCGATCGACTTCTGCAATCTTGCAAATAAGTTGAGAAGTTGAATTTAGTTACGTGTGTTTGCCATGGATTTATATTGGAAAAAATTATGTGTCTTTTTTTGGTTTTGTTCCTGGCAGACGGGAATGGTTTCCACCTGCTAGAGCGGCGGTCGCATCGTTCAGTTTCCGAACCACGAGGGCTGAGTATGCGAGTAATAGGCATGATCCTACGGATGAACTCAGCCCTGGGTGAGTTGTGCTCCTCTTTTAAGAAACCTCATTATGAAAAACGGATGTGATTTGAAAAACAAGATAAGAAGGAGTAATGTTACAAGTTGCATCCTTACAGGGGTAGCCATTTTTGTGCAATTGATATAAACTTAATATGAAGATATCAAACAAGATTCTACCTAGTGTACTTACAAATGGTGAGGCTAAAAGGAACTTCAGATGCTTGGGTTGGAATGTTCACAATGTAGGTGGGTGGTGTGGAGAGGAAAAAGAAAGTTATGAATTCAACAGGTCCATTAATCCTGTGCAAGATCAGCTTTTAGACCTTGGACAACAGGTTATTGGGTGATGAAATTAGGGCATGATTTCTACTATGGACACTAAAGGGTCACAGAGAGGGAATGTCGAACTATTGATTCTCAGTGTGTAAACACAAAGAGGACTGTGCTCAAATTTCAACACTGTGGCAAGGTTATGGCATCCAAAAGGAAGGCCTTTTCCTAAAGCACCAAAAGGCCTTGTTCAAGCACCTTTGTCTGCCAATGTTCAAGTTACAATGCTGCTTACCCATGAAACCTTATGGGCTGTATGCTTTGTGATTTGATTATGCACAACACAGGTCATGCTTGTGTGAATAGTAAGCTAGCACATATCTGGAATGCTCATACAATCCATATCCCCAAAGTGAGAATATGGGGTCTGTGGCATCATGTCCACTCACTCAATGGTTATAGAAAGCACATGTACACAAGTACTATCTTTAATGTGGTTTGTATCAGTATTCTGATGCCAGTCAACCCCTTTTTTTTGGCTGTTAAAGACTTGGGGATGAAGCACTGGCAGCATCAAGTGGACAAGTGGTGGTTGGCAAGGAAAGCAAGTATGGGATCTTCACCCTTATTAATGATCCTCGATATCATCATTGGGGCCTGTCACATTTGATGGACAGTTTTCCACCTTGGGTCTAGTGTCATCCAAATAAAATTCTCCTACTCTTTTCTCATGCTGGATCTGATGTGTGTACACAGGTACCGAGTGATTTATCGGCTGGTAAATACAGTCTATGTGCTTGGCATAACAAGTGCTGACTTGGATGATGTCGACTCAAATATCTTCGCATGTGCATGCATGGTCAACCAGGCTGTCAGGTCTTTGTTTGTTTTACCCTTACACCCAGTTTTTCTTGTGGGCCTTAGGGGCAATCCTCTGCCCTTCTCTCAATATCACTGTGATCTTCCAAAGAATAAAGAATGTTCATGATAATGAAATGAAGATAACTCTTCCAAAGGGTTGGGGACTTGGTTTTACAGTGTGGTGGTGGCAGCCTGCAAAGGTGTTGACGTTACTCCTGACAAGCTTAGCCGTAAGTACACAGAGGTGAGCATGGAACTTTCAGATTTCAGAAGTTCTTGTATCTATCTCATGGTGTCCCAGAGCTTTCTGGATGTTCCCGAAATTCATACATTCATCCATGTTTCTCTTTGGTGATTAAAGCATCTGTTTCTGCTTCTTAGAATTCTTTTTTCTTGGCATCCTCATTAATGTTGTTGAACTATAATTGTGAGTCAAATACAGGTGTACATGGCATTGGATGTGGTCCTCCATGGAGTCAGTGCTGCACGGCTATCGACAATACTGTCCACTTTTCATGCTGAGGGTGTGTCAAATATTGTTACATCAGCAACTGAATTAGAGAATAAATCTCGAGGGGCCGATAGCTGGAATCAAGTGAAGGTGTACCCCCTAGATCGTCTTTCCAACATTGAGGTAGGGGGGCCTGTTCTTTCACAAGCATCCTAAGTTGAGGAGAGCTTGATTTCACCAACATTTTGCAAGTGATTGAGAGGCAACTAGTGCTCATGCCATCTTTCTTCCTGAGGTTTTCTCTGCTCACATTAATGCATTTTCAGAATTCACCTCCAAGAGAGCACTAAAGATCTTAATAATTTCATGCTAATTTCTTGTATTGTTCAAATTGCTGTGTTGCACTAGTCATTGGTTAGAGTTGCTTATAGATTGATTATTGGGCGGTTTGTTTTAGGGTTCTTGTTGGCAGATGTGATCATATTCCTGCTAACTTGTCTATGTGCTCTTTGTATGAGGGGCTGTAAGGTCCTCATGCATGTGAAGAAGCTATGGGAGTTTGATTTTGGTTTTCTCTTTGTTCTTTTCCTTGGCTACAGTAGCTGATTGTCTAATATGCCCTCATGGTAGAGTAGGTGCTTTCAAACACAACTTTTGAATTACCAGAGGAAACCCTAGCAGCAGGTGATGAAGCAGCAGCTGCATTTGGGACTCCATCACAAACCTCTGGAACTGCTACTCCTGTATGTACAACAATCCTGTCCTGAACTTTTCCTGATTGCGGCAGGATGACAGAATTTGTCAACTAATAGACTTGATCATCTGTGTTCAACTTTTGAGGTCATGGTCAGGAACAGAAAATGACATGGTTTTGTAATGCTCTCTGGCCTTTGAACCAGCATTTAGTGTGTCCTTTCTTTCTCTAGAATCTTTTTGGTAAGAGTTTAGTTTCTGTGTGCAGCAATCAAGAATTCTGAATGTCTTCACTAACTAGGCTGTTGTTTTGGGCAAACTTTGACAGGCATCCCAACAGTCAGAAGAAAAGCCCAACACACCAAATGCGGATCCATTTGCTGCCAGTGATGCTATAGTTACACCAGAGAGTGATCTTGTTGGAAAGTTCCAGAAATCAAAAGATGCTCAACTTGATGTCACGGCAGGGCTTGCGGATCTGACAGTCCCTACTCTTCCTCTGGGTGGCAACAGTGCTCAGTCTACTTCAGTAGCCATAGAAGGTTTTGAAGGAGATTATGGAGGTGTTGAATTTGGGGATGAAGCAGGTGGGTTTGGTGATGCTTTTGAGGGCTTCAATGAAGCCTTTGGAGGAGGTTTGGATCCTTCTGAATTTGGAGCCACTACCGCACCAAAGGATAAAACACCAGGGCTTGCTGGACTTGAACTTCTTGAAGGAGGTGGTATCAGTAATCAAGCTGGGAAGGTCCCAGGAGCTGCTGATGGGGCTGCAAAGCCAACAGGGGCTCTTGAGCTTGCTGGTTTTGATCAATTTTCAGGTTCTTTCAGAATTGTTATCATGTAGGTCACTTCCAATCAGGATATTGATGAATCATGGAGCCTAATGTGTTCCCATTGAGAGAGGCCTTCTGTTTCTTCCTTTATTCTCTATCCATCCTTTGAACTGCTGTGAACTTGATATGATGAACCCAAAAAAGTGCAATGCAGTTTCCATCTGAAATAACCAAAGTTTCAATGTTGCAGGTGGCATGGTTGAAAAGGCAGCCCCAATCAAGGGCCCACTGCTCTGGCTTACAGAGGAGATAAATGCAGAGTTTGAGGGCTTGACCCTTCTTCGTGTGGGGCTACAAGGTTCTGTGCAGTTGCAGACTCTCTCGTCCTCTGGTTCTGGCAACAAAAGTGACATTGAGTTCTCATTCTCACTTGATGGGGCTGCTGGAATCCAGGTAGACCCTTAAGAGTACATTAAATTCAGTACTTGGAACTGTAGTGGTGAAATTAGTGTTAAGTATCAAAGCAGAATAGGAGATCTGACTGCTTTTTCCTTAGAGGAGACAACTCATCTTCCTGCATCATGCCTGGATTCTGATTTGATGTGTTGGAGCAGAGGGCAGTTGTGCAGACTTCAGTGACAAGTAGTCTGGGAAAGGGACTCTTCCATGTGCGGACAGCACCATCAGACAAGCCTCTGACTCTTGTGAAATATCGCCTGCAACCTCGCTTCACTCCCCTACCTCTACGGGTCAGGTAATCAACTATATTTGTTTGGTCACATATATAGAAAACTTTAGCAGCTCGATTGGAGAACACAAGAGGTCCAGTGTTACAGACAAGGTTTTTGGATTCTCTCTCTCTCTCTCTCTCTCTCTTCTCCCCTTGTTAGAAATAAGCTTTATGTCCTATGACCACAGCAATAGCAGCTTAAAGAAGACCAGGGGAGCTTTGATACCTTCTAGGTTGTGGAAGTAGTTCCACATTCTGATAGGAGTTAGGGTCTCTAACAAGAGTACTGTAGCACATGAAGGCATGCGACAGGGATGAGATTTCTAAGTTATACTGCAGTCAAGTTAGTGTGGTCTACCCTAGTAATACTATGCTGTTGAGTAATCTGTTTTGGGTCTGGCTGAAAACACAGGTTATTCACGAAGTCGGAAGATTCATTGCTCAGTATTATGGTGCAGGTAAGACTTTCCCTTTCTTTCTTATATGAACGGGCTGAACAGAGTCACATTGCTGCAAACAGTCTAGGACATATCTGATCCTTATACAAAACGATTATGTGTATGCAGTATGTTGCCAATCCCTATCTGCCAGGTGTACTGAAGGATGTGAACTTCATCTTGAGTTTGCCATTTTCTCCAATTTCATTGAAGATGTCTCCAAGGTGTGCACCTCAACTTCGATTTGTTGTGGACAGTTGGAGCTACCTCCTCTGCTTACTTTTTGTTGTTAGGTGTTTTGTGACAAGTCTAGAAACATAGGTTAAGGTGTCTAGGGCTGAAATCCTTGAATAATTTATGAAGCCCCCCAAGGAATCTTAAGCTCCAGAATCCAATCTTATCCCTGAGATTCATAGGGATTTAGGTCAGATGTTGTACTCAATGTCAGAGCAAATATCACCCAATCATTCTTCTGCTACAAGATCACAGTGCTGCTTGGCACTGTGGTGAACTCAAATTCTTGCCTGCCCTGATATGGGAGATACATTGACAAAAGCCCAAGATCCACAATTTGCATCTCTGGGATGAGCTCTGGAGTCATGAGACTTAGAACAAGGGCCACACTGATACAGCAACCAACTGTGTCACTGTCCAAATAACTGAGCCATACTGAAAGTGCTTAAGTCAACTTAGTTAGGATAATTCCATTGACTGCTAATCTTGATTCTCTTGGGCTCATTGATGAATTCCTGAGAATCTAAGCTCTTGTTAGAGAGTGGACTGTTAGTTCAACAATCTGACATTTTATGATGGGGAAAATTAGGGGTACTCTGGACCGGACTTCCAATGAGCTGAGATGGCAGGTGCCCCACATTGAGGTGTGTGTCTTTTCATTATCTCCTTGGATTTTCTTCTTACTGTGCTTGGATTGGAACCCTGTACCACCTGTCAAAAATGTATAATCTGTTCAAACCTCATATGTTGCTTCCTGTCATACCTTCAATTTTTAGCCTAGAATATTTCTGCTGCTCTTTCTTCTGATGCCTTGTGTCAAATGAGTGGATTACTGTACTATTTTCATTGAAATCCCAGCTTTGATAAACAAGGATGGATCATGGTCATGACAAGGTTTTATTCAAGCTAGTTATCAAGCAGGGCCATGTTATCTATCAAGAGTGTTCACCTGATATTTTCTGCCATTTGAATTGAGCAAGTGGTATAGGCAAATTTGAGAGCATTGGGAAGTTGGATCCAGTCATTAGAGACAATTTTCAGGTTGGAACTTCAGAATGGTCATCAGTTTGAATTTTCTTGTGTATGGAATAGGTGAATGCTCCCCCACAACGGTTGCGTGCACAATTGCCAATTGGACCCAAACTAGAGGAGCCAACTTCAAATGGAAATGGACATGTGGAGAAACCCAAAATTGTTGTAAGAGTTGAATTTTCCTGCTCTGGAGAAACATCACTATCAGGCATTGTTATCTCACCAACAGCTAAAGACGCACCCAATTTTACAGTTGTGGAGAACATTTGCAAAGCGGGTCAATATTTGTGTTCATGACATGGCAGTATGTAAATATTCTTCCAAAGTTTGCGACATTCTTCAATGTCCACTGTTTGTCTTTCAGGTAGCTTAGTCAATATAGCGTTAGATGTGTTTTTCTTCTCGCTTCTATGCCTATGCCAGTGACCACACTACAACACTTTGATGATATAGAAAGGAGCCAAATATGCCCAGAACACCACTGCATTATTAGCTCCATTAGCTTCTCATTGAATTAGAGGATTGGCTACATTTAGCATATCACCAAAGTAAGTCATCTTGTACACTAATAAATGAGCAGTTGGTGTCTATTATCCTATCTTCACTTTTCGGGTCAGAACAAGATTGAGGTATACTATGCTTAAAGAACTGTTCTTTTGTATGTTCAGCTGCTGAATTCGATATGATGTTTGTTCTCATTCCTGTATCTTGAGGAAGATGGTTTTCCCTGGTCTGTTTAGGCATAGTTTGTTTTTGGTAGTCATGAGTGACATGGAAGGTTAAGGATGAATTAGTTGATTTGACTCAAAACTGGAATTGTCAGGTGGTTACTTATGGTTGGGTTGTGGAATGAATGCCCATTCCTAATTTTCTGCTGGTGCACTGCACATACATCAGTACTAAGAGCAACTCCACTGGTGCACTGCACAGCAAATTAAAATTGGATGAAGGAAAGTCAAAACATGCCGGTTTAGCTCAGCAAAATGGTTTTGCTCAGCATTTTTTCCGAGGATGTTGAGGCTGGCAAAAGGCATAGCAAAGCTTAACAGTTGCTGTTGATTGGCTACATGGTTTGATGGGTACAGGTGGGTTGCTATTACTAGTCTCCCACCATTTGCAGTACCAATTTCTACTACATCCTGGTATGGATACTCTTTTAAAACAATTCATACCAGCCTGGTCTTGGGTAAGGGGCCCAAGACTCTGTTTAGGGTGGTATGAGGCAGGTATATACTAACCTGGTATTGAAACTAGGATGAAACTGGTACAAAACTGGGATTACCTCAGGTCCCTACTAGGTTGGTACTGGCACAAGGCTGGTACTGCATGAGGTTAGAGCAGCCTGGTAGGTTCCTTGATACCAGGCATAAGCCTATATACCATACCAACAAGGTCTTTTCTCTGAGTGCAAAGCCCAAACAACTTAGACTAAGGTGTACTGGTATTGATACCAGGCACAAGCCTATATACCATAACAACATGATCTATTTCTCTCAGTGCAAAGCCCAAACACTTCAGACATTTTTACTGATGTTTTTTTTGTCATGTATAGAGACTCATTATATTTGAGATAATTTACTTCTGTGCGTTTTTTTCACTTGCAATTGTCTGTTGCCTATGGCTCTTAAGTATCCAATAATTTGTTGCATTTTCATCAATGTATGAAGTGATCATCGCAGGGAGTACTCATGTTGGTAATGTGATGAATCTTGATAGCAAAGCAAAGTGGTCTTCAACCAGATGCGGGATCAACTGTATACATCTGATCACCTGGGATTGCAATGTTCTGCCAATTATTTGAGCATAAGGAGGAAACAAGAATGTGTTCTAAATATGATGTAAACTTGCCAAACTCTATTGCAACAGAGCAGTACAACCAACGAGCCTGGAGGAGTGGAGATTCAAAAGGCAAGGGATATAATCAATTCCTATTTCTACAGCTCTGTGTGAACTAACAGCTCTGTGTGGACAAACTGCACCAGTGCACAAGGAAGGATGGATGATCATCACTTGGGCTAAATCACAAAACTGAACTAGCCAAGGAAACCCAACTTTGGCTGTAAGTAAGATACAAAAGTGAAAGAAAGTTTAAGCATCATGCTATATTTTTGCCTGCCTAGCCTATCAACAACCTGCTAGCCCTTACCTACATGGTAGCTATCTACATGCAGACACTTACTTTGATCACCTATTGTCCTACCTACCTACCTACCTACCTACCTACAGGACCTTCTTTTCATAAGATAGGTTACCAAGGTGAAACCCAACTTCAACTCAATTAGAATACAACCACAGTAGGGGATTGTACTCTGGAGTGCCCTTTCATAAGGTGGGGTGTGAGGAGGGGTTGGTGGGGTGGATGTATGTATGTAAGGGCAAAATGTAAGAAGGTAGTGTCCAGCCATTCAATGCTGCCATGAATGAAAAGTAAAAGGTTGACCTGAACATCCAACATGGTTTGATGTCCTCTTACTTTTTGCCTTGCTATATATATATGATTCCAACTTATATACAGGATTTTTCATGGACAAAAAGACCCAAATTTGTCAAATTTTGAGATTTTTTTCTCTCCAAGTAGCCATATTTTTATGATAAGTTCTAGTAGGTAGCCAAGAACATAGAAGGATTCTTCATTTTTTTATATAAAAAGGTTTAGTTTATAGCCAAATTGTGCTAGATTTTCTTCTAGACGATCATCACTTTGGCTACATTACAAAATGGGGGGAATAAAACATTGATAGTGACTTCTCAACTATTCTACAATAATTCTTCAATTGCAACTCCATGATTATGCAATTCAAATTGTCAAGCTATAGAATAGCTCCACATTCCCTTTTACTCCAAAATAACTACTCCATGCAAAATTCCAAATTAATGATCTAGTTGGAACTTCACATTAACTCCTTTGAGGTTCAATTTGTCAAACCTTGGAGTAGATTGCCATTCTATTTCCTTACTAAGGTTGAATTATCACTTATAAATGTAAATCTCTAACCAAGTGTTGAATTCTTTTTTTTGTTATTCATATTTTCTTTTACATGTGTAGACATCCTAAACAATATGCAACATTGGAAGAAAACAATAGCATAAGAAATGTGGACACAAGAATGGCATGGTCATGTATTACGAATATTAGGTGGTTTAATGGACTTTCCACAATGTTTGCCCATCGCATTTCTTTAAATAATGAAAGGGCTTATGCAAAAAGGTAGTTTGCAAACAATTTTGTATACCTTGTTCATATAAAATTCAGTTAAAAAAAAGGGTTTGAATGACAGCCTATAGTAAATGAAAGCAAGCAAGTAGTTCACGACATCTATCATGACAATTCACTTTTTTTAACAACTTTTATCAAAAAGAAGCATACCACCTCCAAAATTCAATTCAAGTAGTGTCAACCATGGATGATGGAATCATCATCATTACATCTCATGACAATGAGTATGTCAATGGTTGAGGCTCAAAATCACCACTTAGGATCTTCAAAATATCAAAATTTTAAATTACAAAAATAACAAAAAACTATAAACAAGAGGAACAATCACATATGGAAGTTGATTTGAGATCTAAAAATATATAGTTTCATGATATTGCAAGATTCCATCAATTGTTCTATGATTTAAGCAAGAGCCTTTTGTTTTAACCTTGTCAAGTTTTCATGTTTATTTTAATTGTGAATTATGTCAAACTTGAAGGTATTCAACAATATGATTATGAATATTTTTTAAACATAATCTAAAATCAATCAAATGAGTATTTTGATTCAAAACATTGTCTTTTACATTAAAATATGGATTTTAAGGAGCAAGTTGAAACCAATGTTGCTTAGTTCTTAGGTTTTTAAAAAACTTATTGGTTCCATTTTTTCAAATTTTCATTAAAATGAAGAACAATTAGTTTTTGTTTTTTTTATTTGTTTAGAAAAACAAAACCCATTGGTTCTAGTCTAGGTCAAAAATAAATTATCACCAATTTTTAGTTCTAATGGTTCTTATCTTGATAAGACCCAATAATTTGGGTTTTAGGGTGTAAGGATGTAAATATAATTTCATGTAACCCTTGTTGTTTACACCATAGATACAAGAATTGAACACATGGATCAAGTTTCCATTTTTTCTAATAATTCATGAATTTCTTGTCCATCATTTTATGTCTTGCCAAACCTTCCAAGTTTGCTTTAAAACATCCATTGTAACCCCATTGACTACTATGTTCCCCATACTTGAGATCAACATATTAATGGTTTAATTAACCTTCCTTGAATGCACACATTGGTTTCCATACTCAATTTTGACAATCATGTAAACAAAAAGAAAATGGTTAAGTTTATATTGTTTTTGCAATAGTAGACATAGAGGATCCTAGAGTAGCCTATTACTACTTACACGTAGGAACTAGAACATACCAAATGGGCCATAAGAGTTGCTCAATTAGTTTTGGAGTAGGTTTTTCACCACCCCAAAAATTGCTAGATTGGTTTTTGAAGCAATTTTTAAACTCCCAAAAACCATCAATTTAGGTTTTAAGAATTAAAATTGGTTGCAAAATTGGGAACAAGTAGCATTGGTTGAGATGAAAGAAAAATTGAATTTTAAAAAAAAAAAAGTGATTTGAGGCACTTACTTTTCAAAGTTAAGTGAAACTTGAATTTAGGCAAAGTCATCTACATATGTTGTTTATAGGTCTTGTGTTTTCAAAGCATGAACAAAACAAACACTTCATCATCTATTTGAAAGTGGCTTACAAGTTTAAATTTGCATTGTTTGTTTCCATTTTGAGTTGTGCATCTAAACAAGTTTACATCTTTTTTATCATTATAACCTTGTCACCAAAAACTTGGAAAACATGGTACAAATGTGTTACATGAAAAAAACATAGTCTCGAAAGCTTGGGACCCATGCTACAAATGTGTTGGGTGAAAAACAAAATAATCTAGGAAGTTTATTAACAACAATGGAATTAACTATGAGTTTGCACTAAATAAATATGAACACATCACAAGGTAAAGCAAAACATGGCTAATCATATTTACAAGACTACATAAAAAATCATGTGAACAAGGATCTTAAAGGTTCATAATGGAGGATAGTGCAACTTCTTAATGTGGTAAGCCTCTCAACATGACCCAATCAAAAAGAGAAATCGGGTCCAAACAAGATCAAATGAACTAATGTGATCATTTTATTTTAAGGATATATAACCTCTTTGTCACCAAAACAAAAAAGTCGTAAATTTTTTTGGATGAAATCTTTTGCAACTTGGATATGAATACATTCAAAGGAGTCAAAAACCATGTCCAATAGTGATGAAAACTATAAACTCTTTTACACTCTTTTTTTTTACATTTTAAAGTTATGTTAATCATTTCAAGTTGTGTTAAATGACTAATATGAATGTTGAAGAATCCAAACTAGAAATTTATTAAATTTAATTTTGGGTGTTGGTTTTAGTTAATCTTTTGAACTTGAACAATAAATGTGTCAAAAATATTCAATTTTGTAAAATATTAAGGTAAAGGACTCTTTTCATCAAAAAAAATTGATAGCAAAAAAAAAAGATGATAATAACCTATTACCCACATTCAAAAAACACTCACAATTTAAAAGTTATGGAATTTGAAATTTTTAATAATTCAAAATATGTTTCAAAGTTTCAAGTTTTAAGAGTCTTTTACCACATATGATGGGGGTGTATGCACATGACATATAAGACAAAGTTATAGTTTATGATATAAGAAACAAAAATCTAAAATGGTTAACTTATTTTTGTATGATTCAAAATTATGACAAATTTTCAAAACAAAACATAGAATTTGACAAAAATCTACACATTTTGAGAAATTCACATTATTTAACAATGATTAACACAAGTGACATGTGATATATTGGGAGAGTCATATACAATTTTAATAACAATTTGCAAAGGTTTCATTCAAAAATTCTTTGATATGAAAAAGTGAAAAAGACTAAAAATGATTCACAATCCTTTTATTAAGTACTCCCATTGGCTCCTTTGAACATATTTGCACCCACTTATTGTTAAAAATACTTGCAGTTGTCCAAATAATTAATTGTTGTGTATTAATTATTTTTGAAAAAATGTGGGATTTATAAAAGTGTGTAGATTTAATGAAATTTTACATTTTATCTTGAAAATTGATCAAAATTTTTAGTCATACGAAAATATGTTAACTATTTTAACATTTTTTTTTGAGTTATAAGCTATATATATTTTAAAAATTATACATACATTACATTCCATTTGCATGTGGTGAAGGATTCTTGAAATGATGAGATTCTAAAGCCTAAATTGAGTTTTTGAGAATTTCAAATTTCATATTATTAAACCTGTGAGTGCCTTTTGAGTTTGAGTAATAGGTTAATATCATTTCATTTTACTATCAAATTTTCTTTACTAGGAGAGTCCTTAACCTAATCCTCTACAAAAATGTCCTTATTTAACATGGTTTTTATGGAAATTCAAAAGTCTGTAACTAAAAGCAAAGCCTAAAATTTAATTAATTGAATTTTAAATTTTAATTTCCTAACATTCATATTAATCATTGAACACAAATTTCCAATATTGAAATAGTTTTTGCATAATAATGCATAAGTACATGTCTAATATGTGATGATCATCACTATGATCTAACATGGTTTTTTGGCTTGTTTGAACTTGTTTGGAGCCAATTTAAGATGATCAAACTGTATAAAGGGGTTTTGAATTCTTTTGAAAAATCCACCATAGATGTTGGTTTGAAAGAAATTTGGGATAATAATGCAAGTGGAAGGTATTGAATTAAAAACAATGCATGTGATTCCTCTTCAATTTGTTAGGTGTGTTATGTTAAATTGTTTGGTTAAATCTTGATTAGGTTAATCTTAATTTAAATTAGTGCAACACATTGTGGTTTAGTTTAGAACTAATTCATGTGTGAACATGGTTTGAGGTATTTCATGTTTGGGATATAATTTCAAGTTGTGTGTTTCAAATCACTTTTGGTGATTTTGACATTCTAGAATAGACAAATTTATTGCAATAAGTTTTTCTATGTTTTATGCAAGTTTCATTGTGACACATTGTTTTTTGTGTATTTCATTTCTTGTTTGGGCTTAGGTTCCTATTGTTTGTACACAAACCATATTGAATCATCAAAATTTTGAATGTGATACATCATTTAAGATAGTTCTATGTTATATGGTATGTGTGGGTAATAATAGTCATAAACAACAACATGGTAGTGCACAACATATTTGTTAAAAAAAATAACAGAACTCTATTAGGATAATTGTATGAGAACTTACACATCAAGGATTTTAAAATGATAAAATAAACAAGAGGTGTCAAAGGTAAGGTGACACTTATATGATTTTTCTTATTTTTCATCACAAATAGGTCATAGTCAAATAACTTCACTTAAGAACACCCTTTACCTCTACATTTGTCACAAGTCACAACAAATAAAATGACAAACAAAAATATAAAATATTACCTTAAAAGGTGAATATTTTTTAAAAATAAATTATTTATATATATATATATATACCCCATGTCACATTTTGTACAATGAAACAACAAACGAAAAAAAAAACATTCAAAATATCTAAATCTTAGTTTTACATTGAATGTTCACAAAAACTTTGAACCCATTTTCTACAATGTTATAAGGTATAAAACGTTTTTTTCAACATTGAGAACCCTTGTTAAGTTCAAGAGCAAGGCTTTTTCAAGTTGAAAATTAATTGTCTAGTTCCTAAGATAGTTATTTCGCATATTATACCTCATAGTGTGACCTATGTCATTGGCCCAAGTGTGAACAAGACTATATAATGACTCCAAGTGCGAATTGGACTTTGACCATCTAAATCCCAATTATGAAAAAACTATTTCAAAGTTTAAATGAATTTCTAGTTTTGAAAATTACTCAACACTCAACATCTCTCTCACCTTAGGTCTAAAAATTATATAATAACTTACATGAAATCCCACTAATCAAGAACTTGCCAATAACATCAATACCATGCCTCAATTTCCCAAGCAATTTTTAGTTTTGATGTTTTTGAGTTTTTTTGAAAAGAATGTTCAATATTCAAATAACTCTTGCACCATAAGTCTAAACATTACTTGAACAAGGCCTTCTATCAATACCAAACACTTCACGGTTTGTGAGATCTCAACATGAGAAACAAAACAAACAAACTACCTTCATAGATAGATAGATAGTTGTTGATAAAGGTCCTAGGGAACAAACTAGGAACTAGACTCAAAAACTGGCCCAAAAGCAAGTACCAGGTCAACACGAATGCTAACCAATATTGTACATCTTCGAGACCCATTCTCTCCAATCTCTTGCTTTAAACTAGTCGACAATTTTTAAAAATTTTGTGTTGTTTAAGACACATGAAGAGAAGCAAAAATAAAACCAAACCCAATGCAAACCAAGTTGGGATTCATCCACAAAATGAGTCAAATAGGATAGCCAAAAAGACTCAACCCTAAACCCTACACTTGTCTTTTCGACCTAGCTTGTTTGTTCTAAGTTAAACTCAAACATCTCTTGCACAAGGCAAGACACAAACTAGCAAGACATGATCAAGTGCTTTAAGGGAAAAATGAAAAAGAGACAAGATAAGAAAAAAAGGGTCAATGATTGTGTTGAGGTGTATGCAAGTGTGTCCATATGAAGGACCTTTTGGTGTACATTTTCATTGGTAATCCATTGTTAGGTTGCCAACATATGCAATGAATTTTAGACAAGTTTATGTACTTAAGGGGTTAGGGTGGCGGCCACGTTCCCTTAACAAATGGCAATAGTTGGGCAAAACGACCATTATATGATTTTGATCACCATGCAATGGTTCACACTTTTTGGGGGCGGCGGGGGTGGGGTTTTCATGATGTGTAGAATTTTTAAAGTGGTTTTCACAGATTGGAACAATTGCAACTTGTAAGCGTTGTGCATTTGCATGGAGGAAAAAAAAAACCTACTTTGCATGATCAAATTTTTTGTTTGTAGTGTTTGGAAACAGTCCACTCCATGACTGATTTTGCATGCATGTGGAAAAGACCAATTGAAAAACTTTCTCGCCTTTTTTCTTTGGGGTTTATGCATCTATGGATACCAAGGTTCTATTTTATTTCTATTTTTATTTTCTGAAAATTGTGCAAATGCCCCCGCACTACATGGTGAAATTTTTGAAGGAAAAAAAAAAAGAAAAAAAGAGAAAAAATTAGAGAATTGAGATGGGAAATCTCTAATTGCGGTTTTGCTATTTGCAAATTCCAGATTCAGCTTTTTTTTTCTTATGCTGTGGATTTTTTTCCTTCTTCTTCACCGTGCCCAAGTTAGGTCTCCTAGAACCCCACACGACTCCTCCATTTTGGCTCCTAAGGGGGGCTGAAATGAGGCAGAAAAAGGCCTCTTGAAAACCATTAGGTGCAACAAGTATTATTCCAATTTGAAAAGATCTGGACTAAATTGGTTTTACATGACATGCAAACAGTAGCATGTTGGCTAAAGAAACTAGTATTGGGTGAGTGCAAAAGGGTAGGCTAAGTGGGGAGGGTGTTGCTGAAACAAAACAAAAAATGGCACAGAAGTACTCCCCTTCACAACCCAGTGTCAGAGAAGCACAGATAGGCTCCAGAGACCAGCATGTGCTACAAATAAAATAAACAAAATTTGAAAAGTAGCCCATCATAGGAGTCAGGACCAATTGCAATTGAAGACTAATTTGTTTTAAGACTAATTTTGATAATACACAAATGAAAATAAAATAAAATAAAATCATGCTTGTAAGAGTTTGGAGCATAACTTAGGTTTATGGTTATGCACATTTTAGCCCAATTTTAACTCACAAGTTCAGCACCATTAAAGATGAAAAATAGTCTTGGGAATGGATGATAGCTCACGAAAAGTAAGGATGCACATAATTCACCTTAATCCTGAAAATAATCTTGGAATGGATGAACTTTCAAGATAACCAGTCTGCCAAAATCACATAAAACTCACATTAAGCTGAAAAATGCTTTTGGAATGGATGACATTTCAAGACAACAAATGCTGCAAAGGAAAACAATTCATAGAACTCAATTCCCCATGGACAAAGGGGGACAGGTTACATCCAATATTTTCAGTAGGAAGGATTCTCAATCACATCCGCCATTTCAGACAAGGGAGGCACTTTCAAACTACAAAGACTAAAGGTGCATGCATTCACACTTGGTGTTAGGGACTCTAGTGTTGAGTCCCCTAACACCATGCTAGTAGTCATTTTAGGACTTACACCTACTTACCATGAATGTTTTATGTTAAGTTAAAATTCACTTAACATTAAGCTATCACCCATTTAACATTGGGTGCCACCTAGGATGCCACCTAGATTTTCATTTAACACTCACTTAAAATCAAGTGTGAATGCACCTACTCGACTAAATTGAAAAGAGAACAAACCTTGCTCTGGTTGTGCATGGCGAGGAAGGGCACTGCTGTCAAGGCCTTACACCTTGCACCTTGGATCTGCTCTCAGTTCCAAGAACATAATAATGTCTTGAAATAATAAGGATTCACCCTCAACTAGGGCCTCATGTGGGCCCTTATTTTGGGACCGCTCTCACCCTTGTGCTTTACCTTACATGTAAAAGCACTTGGAGTGATTTCCCAAATGTATTCAGAAGGCATTTTTATATCATGAATATCCTCCCTAGAAAAGAGAAGGGCTCTTAAGATCCCTACTCCTTTGTGACCAGGAGTGTATCTTACACCAAATATCCATAGAGGACTAGGCATAAGAACCCTCCCACTCCTATCCCTGACAAATCTACATATCTTTAGTGTAAGGTGAAGCCTTAGGTTGAGGGCATTACCAATATAAGAAGCACAAGGCAATAAGCCGAGTGCAGGCCCAATTTTGGTAATGCCCTCGAACCAAGGGCTTTTACCCAATGTAAAGACCTGCCAGAAATTCAGTGGAGAAACAGAGGCGAAACAATTTCTGTTGTATGCAATTATTTTGTTAATGGATCATTGGACCGTTACAAGTAAGTACATTACACATGATGTTATTTTGTTCTGACAGAGGGTCAGATTTTTGTTTACTTAATATTTTGTGTTAAAAGCTTAGGGTTTGGAAACCCTCTAATACAAGGTTCCAGTGATTTTTTGAGTGCAATTTTTAAAAATAAAAATTGCAAAAAACATTTTGGAAACATAATATTCTGTTGCAAATTTTCCTATTTATGAAGAGAAAAATCGCCAATAAACAAGTTTATAAATAAAAGCCACAATCATCTACAATATTGAAGGGTGTTTAAGATTTTTTTACTTTCATATTTTGAATATTGACAAATTTGGGTAAATATTGCTTATTGATGATCATCACTTGAGCAACATCACAAAATTAAAGGAAAAAAACACTGGGTACAACAGCAAAATATGTGTACAGAAAAATAAAAGAAAAAAAATTAACTTTAAAAAAATTTAAATTATATACATATATATATATATATATATATATATACATTGAGTAAATATGGAGCAACCCCAAAGGAAAAGACAAATACCATTCCACCCCCAACAACCGAAAAGCGAAAGAAAGGGGGTTTGCTTTAACTTATGTTTATTGTTCCATTTGGACAAAGTCCAATTCCTTGTGGAAGACTAAATCCCAATTTTGCACTTGGAAGAAAAAGAAGAAAAGGTCATAATGAAAAACCCCCCCCCCACACATACTTTGTCCATGTGCAAAGCAACCAGCCGACAACAGTTCCGACAACAACACTATTTTTTTCCAAGAAAAAAATCCCTCGACAATTGCCAAACTACAGTCCACAACATTTTATACACTTTTGCACTTGTGTTCTCTAAACACTTTCATATA